>ERZ773193.2645-NODE-2645-length-18288-cov-28.170515_pt1 | contig 18288 bp, 19 predicted proteins | sample MGYA00511110_ERZ773193 | MGnify/ENA primary metagenome ERZ773193 (study PRJEB29015, sample SAMEA2737784) | human gut metagenome | biome: human gut; feature: human-associated habitat; material: faeces | place: China | collected 2012 ...
GGGTCGTAAAGCCTATTGTGGCTTGGTTAGGATGTGGAGCTCCCTTTGGCTAAAGATTTTGCAAATGAGCGCAATGAAAGTTTGCTTTCAAATTGCCGAGTGCAGCTAATCTTATCTAAAGGGAGGCAGAGGGTTTCGAAAGTGCATACCCTCCAATCACCCCATAACATACTAGCGGTATGAGAAAGGCAATCGCCATACTCCCCGTAGTATCCGCAATATACCCCATGATTACAGGAGCAACCGCTCCACCCACTATCGTCATGATAAGCAAGGAAGAGGCTAGTTTGGTCTTTGTACCCGCATCCCTCAATGCCAGCGAGAAGATAGTCGGAAACATGATGCTCTCTCCTAGATACAGGGCGAAGAACGCAATGAGAGATAAGGTTCCGCTACATACCACCACAATCAATGTAGCTACAAAGGTGAGGATAGCACAGACCAGCAGCACCAGCCTTGGCTGGATATAATTCATGATGACACCACCAGCCAACCTGCCGATAAAGAACAGACCCATTCCGCCAAAGGCAAGATACAGACTGGCAGTCTGCTTCTCTATATGAATACTCTCCTCAGCATAGTTGATGAAGAAACTGTTCACACCCGTCTGGGCAGCCACATAGAGAAACAAGGTCAGCATACCGAAACCGAATGCCATCACTCGCATCGGCTTCTCCTCAACCTTCTCGTTCGTATCTGCCTCATGCGCTCTCCTTGGGTCCGGCAACTTAATCCTTGACAGGACCAGTGCCACAGCAAGCACGAAGATACCCACCAGGGCATAAGGAATAGCGATGTTGACACCCGAGAACAGAAGCTGTCCGCCAACCAGCGGTCCTACAATCCAACCGATACCATTGAGCGACTGTGACAGGTTGATTCTGCTCTCCGCCTTGTCAGGATGTCCCAGTACCGTAGTATAAGGATTCGCACTCGTTTCCAGACAGGTCAGTCCGCATCCTATCACAAACAGCGACAGAACGAAGAAGTAGAAACTGTTGATCCTGCTTCCCGGTATGAACATCAGGGCACCGATACCGAAGAGAACCAGTCCGGTTATCACACCCCTCCTGTAGCCCCACTTCCGGATAATCCATCCGGCAGGTAGCGCCATCAGAAAGTAGGCACCATAGACAGCAGCCTGCGTCAGGGCCGACATCGCCTTGCTGATATGGAACGACTCCTGGAAATGCGGATTCAGCACCTCCAGGATGCCATGGGCAAAGCCCCACATGAAGAAGAGACTGCTGATGATGAGGAAGGGCACCAGATAGTTATGCCCTTCGTATCTGAAGATGGATGGCTTCGTCATGATTCTCTGCAAATTTAAGACTGTCCTTTACTACCAGTGCCAGATAAGTAGCATCCGATCCGATACCCAAATACAGGTCACCATACTGTGATGCCTGCTGGAAGAACTCCACATGACCAGAATGTAGCAGGTCATAGCAACCGCTTACAAAAACTTTCTTCTTCATTTGTTGTTTATCACTAATTATAGAGTCTCCGAAATCAGAATAGGAGAGACGTGAATGAGGAGTTTCCTCTAAGTTGTCGATTCTTTCTTTTCTTTTTTTCCATTAGTAATAGTTTGTGTTATAAATTACTCGATGCGAGAACTGCTCCACCTTCACCCTCTCATAGTATTTCTGAAGCTTTCTGTTATGCAAGAAGCACAACAGGAAGCTAGGCCGATAATGCACTTCTACCTCCACACCCTTATACGATGGGAACTCGATGTGGTGATAGCACGCCTTTTCATGAGGCAAGATAGAGCGGACAAAGGAGATGCCCCGCTTGTCGCCCCCTTCCACCCAGATATCAATATCACCAGGAGTCCGGGAATAAGGATGCAGAATCTTAGGAAATCAAAGAATATCTGATGTTGCTTCTCCATCCTATTCTTTCACCATGTTCCAGAGGAACAAAGTATTACCAATGATATATCTTCTCCACATACGCTTCGGCTCCTTCATCAAGCGATAGAGCCATTCCAAGCCATGCTCCTGCCACCAGATAGGTGCACGCTCCACGGTACCAGCGAAGAAGTCGAAGACAGCACCGATGGTACCCACATGACAATGGATGTTCAACTCATTCCAATGAGAGTACGTCCACTTTTCCTGCTTAGGAGCCGTCATACCAATCCAAAGCAGATCCGGGTTGGCAGCATTGATGTCATCAATGATAGCCTTGTTGTCCTCATCCGAGAACTCAGGCTTATAAGGAGGCGAATAAGTCACCACCTTCAGGTGAGGATAATCCACGGCAGTACGCTTCACAATCAGGTCGAGCACCTTCTGCGAACTACCCATGAACATCACCGTACCGCCCTTTTTCTCCAACTTGTTCATTTCGAAGAAAAACAAGTCCCAGCCAGCTATTCTTTCCTTAGGCTGACTCTTAGCCTTAATCCACTTGCACGCCTTCACGATGCTCACTCCATCCGGAATCAGCACATCACCATTAGTCAGGGCATCAGCAAAGAGCTGATCCTTCTTTGCGGTGTTAAAAGAATGCGCATTTATTGTGTTAATGAGCAATTTGCCCTCTGGTAATGAGGCTAGTTCCGCCTTACTACCCAAAATTATTAATGTTTTTAGTCGAAACATAACTGTATTTGAATTAATTTTGTTATCTTCGCAGCCATAAACAGCGGGTTCCATCAGAATCCCATCATTTCATGAACAAGAAACAACGGTTATGACATACGATATTAATACTATATTTATGAAGTATAAGCAGCTTACGAAAAAGCAACGTCAGCAACTCCTTACGACTCTTCAGTCGCAAGGCATCAACATTGTGAAAATCGAAGCCTACGAATATGCTGATGCCCCAGGCATCAAACATCTGTTTTTCTATTTTGCAGAGGATTGCAAGAACGCTATTCCCTATTTCATGTTAGATGAAAAGGTTTGGGAACAGATTCAGTTGTCAATCATGCAGATGGCATGATTGACAACTAAGTTTCATCATTAAAGCGAAAGACATTCCCCCAAGATTTTTCCCATCCTCTCTTCAAACTTACTCAATGTAAATTCTTCCTCAAACTTCACCTTTCCAGCAGCTCCTATATCCTCACGACGTTTCTTGTTAGCAAGACCACGATAAAATTATTTTTCTGATACTTTTTCCATCATTAGCTTAATAGAATCCGATATTCTCAAAATTGCAGCTTCCATGTTAATATTGTCTTCATTGTAAGCAGCAATTGCATCACCAAAACCGTTTTCAGAAAAATGCTCATACTGAGAAAAATATTTACAATAAGCATACAGATTATTTGCGCAAGAAGAATAAGTTTCATTATTCGCTAAATATAAGTATAGATTTTCCCAATAACAATATTCTTTATTGTCATTATATCTTTCTTACCCCTTTTGTCTCAGGATAATTCTTTAAGACCACGTCCACCATTTTATTATAATCCTCAACTTTCTGCTTATCCTTCAATCCCAATATGAACTTGTATAACCACAATGGTGCAACATTATTCATAAACCACCAAAATGAGATAAAAAAGCATCGCTTAGACTTATTCATCTCAAAATCAGCATATTTTATAGGCGTTCTCCAGGTTTCCCCATAAGTAAAAGTCAATGCTTCTTCATAATCAATAGGAACCCAGAATTTATCTCCAAACAATTCATATTGCGTTAAGTTCTTCATGTACTTTTCTGGATACAAGAAACCTCCAGTACCCCTTACCCCTGGATAAATTTCAAACATCACATAAATGTCTATATATTCACCATTTCTCATGATAGAATACAAATCCCCTCTTCTGTCATATCTGATAAGTTCAAAACCAAAAGGACGAATCACATGAAGGAAATTCAAGAATTTACCCTTATCCTCAGACAAAATGATAACATCGATATCTTCGTCATGCTTGATTAATCCTTTCTCTCTCACAGCACCCAAAAGAGAGCCAAAGAACAACACAAATTTAAAATTATTTTCCTTTGCCAATTTATTTAATAACAAAAGGTTCTCTTTTGCCTTTGGCACATTTATTTTTTTTACACCCAAAAACAAAGATACAGGCGTATAAAAATATTTTCCTTGCGGAGTCTCAATATACTTCTTCATCTTACTTTTAAATTTCAAGTTCTACTTCCTTCAATTCCTCTGGTGTATCTATCTCATAGATACCATCTATCTCCTTGACATGAATATCCAACTCTGGATAGATGTCCAAGACCATATTGTCCCAATAGAGATTGGTATAGTCCTTATTGGCATACACATCTTCCATGTGGGCAATGATTTTCTTGCAATCATCAGCTTTCCAGTAAGAGATGCCGCTCATCAAGAAACCATTGCCAGCTCCAATCGTGATCTTGGTCAATTTATTATTTTCATCGACTTCCAGTCCCCACTCATTCTCATACTCCTTTTTCTTGGCAAAATAAGTAGATTGAGAAACATCAGAAAGCAACACGTTCTTGTCCATATAGACATCACCCTCCATCACGTATGTATCATGGAAGCGGTCTCTTACGATATAAAGAGAATTAATGTTATTGCAGGTATCATATCTGTCATTGAAAACAATATCCACACCATACTTATCTTTCAAAAAGTTCAAGGTTTCTGCCTTATAACCAGAAATCAAGGTAATGTCATCAATACCTTTCTCTTTCAAAAACTGTATCTGGCGTTCCACCATCGGTACGCCATTCACCTCTACCAAACATTTTGGTCGGTCATTGGTCAAAGGGCGCAGGCGTGTTCCCATGCCTGCTGACAAAATGATTGCATTCATATATTATTGTTCTTTTTCGTTCAAATATTTCTTTACATCCTTAAAGAAGCTCCATACAATCAGCATCAATAGGATACCCACTGGGAATGCTGCAATGATGGTTACCGACTGCAAACTATACAATGTATTCTCTGCAAACAACAATCCGATAGGGAACAAGATGAGCATGATGCTCCACACTGCACGAATTTTCTTGCTTGGTTCTTCATCGGCTGAAATCTGATGATAACTATAGGATGATGCCACATAGGTGATACCATCCAAAGTGGTACTATAGAAAGCTATCATCGTAATCACCAATAGGATAAGAGCCAACTCTGACAAAGGAAGTGTGGCAAATATCTGTAAGATGGCTTGATACATCTCACCACCATTAACGATATAGCCTGTTACATCCAACCCATGCTTCAACTGTTGAGCCAATCCATAATTGCCTAAGATGATAAATGACATATAAGTACCTGCCAATCCCCATCCAAATGTACCAAACACCAAGTTTTTGATGGTTCTACCCTTGCTAATCAAGGCAATGAAGAATGGAGTGGCAATGCACCATACCAGCCAATATGCCCAATAATAGATAGTCCAAGTCTGTGGGAAACTATTCTCTCGCAATGGATCCATGTAGGTAGAGAGACCAACAAAGTTCTGCACCATATTACCCAATGACTGAAAACCTGTCTCGATGATGTATCTTGTCTCACCACCTAAGAACAAGAAATAGAACAGGATGGCAAAGAACATATAGGAGCAGAAAGAAGCCAACTTGGAAATACCATTCATGCCGAGCAATACGGTAATGGTATAAACAGCACATATAAGCAACAGAATGCCGATGGTCAATGTCAAGCTAACAGGTATGCCACAAACTGATGCCAATGCCGATGCCAGCAATGGAGTTGCCAAGGAGAAGGTTGTAGCAGTAGCACATACCATGGCAAACACGGCAACAATGTCTATCAACTTGCCCCAAGGTCCATCCACTTTGTTGCCAAGGATTGGTCTGACAGCCTCCGAAAAACGTTGTCTGTCTCGCTTGCGTACATGAATCATAAATCCGAAGCAAATGGCAAGCACCACATAGAAGCCCCATGCCAAAGGTCCCCAATGAAACAAAGGGAAGGTAGGTGCCCACAATTGCATTTTTCCTAACTCTGCCACATGAGGGTCTGCACCATACAAAGCCCATTCTATCAAGGAATAGAACATGATGTCGGCTGCCATAGTGGAGGTAAAAATCATGGTTCCCCAGGAAAAATTACCATAAATTGGCTTGTCCACCTTGCCCAACTTGATGTTTCCATACTTGTCCTTCAATGCCAAGTACAAGGCAAGCAACACACAACCTATACCCAAAATGGCATAATAGATTCCGATGGTATCTCCAAAGAAACTGCGTAAGGTATCGACAAACAACTTTGATTGCGTAGGTATCAGCATAAACACCAACATCATAGCCAACACGATGACAAATGGTATCAAGGTTGTCACCCAGTCTATACGTCCCTTTAAATTCTCTCTTTCCATTTTTATTTTAAGTTGATTTTCTTTAAATTTTCTATTGCTCTCTGATATCTATCCATTCCGTAGGTGCCAAAGTCATCACCTTGGGCTTCCTTGACGCAAGTCCATACAGCCCAGAGATAATCCATGAGAATCTGATAGATTAAGATTTTCTCCCTCGCATGCTCTGGCTCCTTGTCATCGAAATAATGACTGAGGAAATAATCTTGGCTCTCTTCCGTGAAATGGCTCTCTAAGAACAAAGCTGCGATGTCCCACATCGGGTCGTTCATACCCGAATACTCCCAGTCTATCAGATAGATGGTTCCATCCTCAGCTTTGAGGAAGTTTTCCGCCACCAAGTCATTATGACATGGCTTTACAGAAACACCCAACTGGTTGAGATAATCCTCCAAGGCAAACACCTTCTCTCTCATCTTCTCAAACCCATCATACATCTTGCCCTCTGCCTTGACCAACAAATGCTCATAATTGAGAATTTCCTTGAAGACATTAAACTCATTGCCAAAGCGTATATGTGAATGATGCAGGGTTCTGAAGATATTGGCGATTTTCTTCATGTTGGATGGACGCTGGATGGTAGCACCATTCAGGGTTTCCGCATTCTTTACAAAGTCGGCAAGTTTGATGCCTGTCTTTGCATCAAAGTATCTCACAGGTGGGTTGATGCCCATCTTGCAAGCCTGCAACGAGTTCTGTTCCTCATTACTTCGCTCAACCATGCCCTCCGAACCATTGCCTGGCACACGGAGCACATATTCATGAATACCCTTAACCACCTTGAAGTTCTTGTTGGACATACCACCTATCTGAGTAATCTTCACTCCATTCTCGATTTGCTCCCTTGGGAATATAACCTTCAGATAAGAAATCAAGTTCTCATAATCAAACGGATCCTCCTTTCTTCTTAGTTTTGGATAAATATAGTTGCATAGCTTATTGAAATCCTCTTCACAATCTACATCACCCCAAATCAAGTTGGTAAATTTGATAAAAGGTCTGTCCAACACATCTGTAGAGTCAAAGAGCAAGTACTCGTAGTTAAGATAAGGATTATTACTTCTCTGCCATCTATCCATCATCTGCTCAAAGGTGTGCTTGGATATTTTGACAATGCCCAACAGCTCACCCTCAAAGTTGCATATCTGATGGCGGTCTTTGCTTATCTTTGTGATATAGCCATTGCGAGTTTCCACAAAAGCCTCATCGCCACTACCAGACTCTTCCGTGATGGCAAAACAATTCTCATTTTTGGTCTCGGATAGAGCCTTCAACACCTTATACTCATAAAAGGTATCACCTTCTACGAGCAAAAAATCCTCATCGATGTATGGAGCAGCCATCGCCAATGATCCCATGGAAGAGGTAAACTTGTAGTCAGGATTCAATACCAATCGAACGGTATCAGAAGCATACTTTTTATACAACTTAAAATCATGCCCCCCCACAAGAATAATATTTGTATAACCCAAGGCTGTCAATGCCTCCATGGTTCTGTCCATCAAACACGTTTCTTTGTAGTAAGGTTTTAAAGGATAAGGAATGCTTGTATCCTTGTCCTGTCTTGCCGATAAAATAACTGCTGTTTTCATTATATTCCAAAATAAAGTGACATCGTAAAATACGACTTATTCATATAGGGATTCAGCACATAGCTGGCACTGACTGGGAGTTTATAGCTACCAAACTTGAAAGCCGTGCTATACTTGGCATTGATATTGACCACGTCAAATCCACTTTCATTATTGGTATAGAATCCTTTGTTCAAGTTGGCTCCCACACACAAGGCTATCTTGTTGTCATCATTAAAAGAATGAGTATAGCCTACTTCCGCATACGAAGAATACATCTGCTTGCCATCCGCATTCTTGTCTGCACCAAAGATATAGGTAGAAACCGTTACCCACAAAGGTATCTTGGTACCTGCCCAAGTAGCGTAAGCCTCTACCCAATGACCAGTCTCTCGATTGCTCAACTTAAAGTAATCGTCCTTTTCTCCTACCGAAGATGGATAATAGTAATCTGATACACCGACTGTAAACTCATTAGAAGTATAAGACACGCCCAAGTCCACCTCCTGATGGCTACCATCAATGGCGTATGCACCCATGGCAAAAGCATTGAAACCATGGGTATTATAGCCAATCATAGGAAACACCGTAGGGGCGGTTCCGTATTCTATACCACGCCACATATACTTGGTGGACAATTCCAAACTTGCAGAAAAGGGAGAATCCTTCAGATTCTCAGCTGCCTGCAATGCCGATGTGCCCCAAAAGACCATCAGTGATAAGTTACATATTCTTAGGAAATTCATATTCTATTATTGTGTAATATTGAAAAATTGATTCAACTCTTGGGCTAAACTTCTCTCTACAACAGATTGCGTAAAATTCTCTTTTACTCGATCATACATTTTTCGAGAGAGTTCATCTATCATATTATTATCAATAATCTCTTCAAAAATACGAACAAATGATTGTACCTCAAAATCTTTGGCAACCAGTCGTTCATCACCAACTATGCTTGGCAAGAAATTATTACTGCTCACAACAGGGACAAGTCCCCACGACATCGCCTCATTCATCGCATTAGAATGTCCCTCACAAGGCTCATTAGATGGGAATATAAAGAAATGCTGCGACTTCATGATTTCGCAGATACGCTCATGGCTCGAACGCCCCTCCTTCGTGATTCTATCCCTATAAGGAGAATTAGCTATAGCCTGCTCCACACGCTTAATATACTCAGAATTGCCACCACCAACAATCGTTAGATGCATGTTGTTATACTTTTTGCATAACTCATTAAACACTGCAATAGAAAGCAGTACATTCTTTTCGGCATCAATTCTACCAAAATAAAATATATTGATTTCATCATGTGTTTTTTTTGGCAATTCAGATGGAGCAAAACCATTCTCAGTATAATTCGGCAAATAAAAGGTTTTAGTTTGAGGTGCCACCGACTTTACCAAAGCCATATTCTCATAGCCCTCAGTCATAACCTCATCATACATCTGCATCATTTTTGCAAAAAGTTTCTGATAGCTTGGAGAACCTTTTTCGTAAGCCCATCGAGCCTTACCGCCTTTTAAATACATCATATTTCTGAAGCCTAACATACTTGTTACCTTAGTAATCATGTAATCGAAACGGAGTATTGTTCCTGTATATCCAATATATAACGTAGCCGCATTTTTTCTCTTTTTAAAGAGCAAATAAAAGAAATAGAGAATTGGATCTATCATGACAAAAGTTGCCATACTTATTCTATCAAAAAATCTATTCTCAAAATACTTACGATGTCGATTGAATATATGAACGTCATACCCCAACTGCTTCAATACACTTAGCAATCTACGTGCTGCCGTTTCACCTCCGCCACCTGGTAACTTCTTTAAATTACCAAAACTGGCAAAAAAATAAATTGTTTTCATTTTCATAAAAAAACAAATTAGTTTTTAAATACTTGAATATACTTTTATGCGCATATCTCCATAGTGTAAGGATTATTCTCCTTTAACAACTCTGCATTTTTCTTTAATTCAGAAAAATTCGAAGTTGCAACTTTTAAAGCTTCAACATATTCAGCAACAGTGAAACCTTTACTCAAAACACCATTTACACCATTTTGTATTATATCTACACTACCACAAACAGGATTTGACACGCAAGGAACACCTGCAAGGGATGCCTCAATCAGCGTAATTGGCATACCTTCAAACACAGACGACAAGCAAAAGATATCAGAGCAAATCATATAATCACTCACATTTGTCCTAATACCAAGGAAATGAACATTTTCACCAGCCTTTTCTTTTAAGATTCTGCCTTCATGTGAATCAAATCCGGCACCTATTATAAGTAATATAGCATTGCCATTGCCTCTTTGAAATTCATTAAAAGAATCTATCAATAGCCCTTGATTCTTTTGACGATTACATCTCGCTATATGCAAGAAGATCTTTGTATCCTTGTTCTTTTTATAAGAATCAACTTCTTTCCAAACAGCTTCAAAAAGTTTTGTTGGTTTAATCTCTGCTCGTCCATTTACGATAAGTTCAAACTTACAATATGGATAATAGTGAGCCATCTCCTCAAAATTCGTCGCAGACAAGCCGGAAACAATACGTATTGTCTTCTATCTTCACCTTTAATGTACTTCATAAGCGATAAATGTTTGATAGCTACAAAGTTACGAAAATATTTCGAGAAAACCAAAGATAAAGTGTTAACAATAAGAAATATTAGGAGACATTTTGGCTGCTATGGGTTTTCAGACAATCTCCCCCGAATAAATTTAAATACTTATTAGCACAAGCAACCATTGAATATTCTGCTTTATATTCGTTTTGAATATCTTCATATGTAACGTTCCCGACATTACCTATAGCATCCTTTAGAGTATGATAATAATCTTCTGGCGAATGAGAAGAAGATAAATAACCATTCCCACCATTCCTAATCACGTCGCACACACCACCAGCAGGCGTTGACACTGGAATTTTACCCATTGACATAGCCTCCAACAAGGAAATAGGAAGTCCTTCCATCTTAGAAGACATTATAAAATAGTCAGAAGCAGCCAAATAGTCACCAACATTTCGTTTCTCACCAAGAATATGAATTCCTTTACAATTGCTATATTTAGCAAAAGGACTCTCAAAATATCCATTGCCTATCACAATCAACAGAACATGTTCACCTTCTGATATCAATCTATCAAATGTGTCAAATAACAATTGTTGATTCTTAACAGGATGTACTCGAGCTACATGCAGAAAAACTTTATCATCAGGATGCAACTTATAGCTATCAATTTCTGTCTTCACGCTCATTTCATCACATGTTGTTTGAACAGGCGATCTACCATTAGTAATCAAAGCACCATTTCCCAAATGATACAATCCTTCATAAGATTCCAGACAAGTTTTACTGATAGTTATCGGCTGTACTTTATTCTTATACAGGAATTCAAATAAAGGCTTCAACCACTTAGCATCCAAACAACGATGAGCCAAACTATGCAACGTATGGAAATAACCAGGTCTGTGATATAATAGTGCTGCCAATGCTATTGTCAAAAGAGAACAATGTGCATGAACAATATCTGGCTTATACTTAACTATCGTTCTATAAACTTTCCAAAGAACTCCCAGAGATAATCCCTTGTTGCTTTCCAAATTTACATATTTGATCCTCTCAGAAACGTCTGGCAAATAATGGGCATTCAACTTATTCTCATTAGAAAGAATCTGAACAAGGATTACCTCATTTTCCTTGCTCAACTCGTTAGACAAGTCTACAACAAAACGCTCACCACCTCCAGAAGACAAAGAATATGTTAATTGTAGTATCTTCATTGTGACCTAATTAAAAAAAAATCTTATTGTTTCCAACATTTTACCAATCCATGGATAACGATAGCCCTTAACGTCTATAACTATCAAGTCGTTATAATGGTTTAGAGTATGAAAACCTCTCTTCAAAATCGGATGTGGACTTGTCATTCTTCTAACAGATTTAAAATGCCATTTACCGTTTGAGTCACAAGATGCTTCCTGAATAATCACAGCATTTCCATATTCTTTATTACAATCTTGCGCAGGTCGATATAGCTTACCCTTGACTTCAAAAAAATCGCCAGCCATTCTGGCTATTCTGCTATCAAAGGTAACCTCATCTACCTTATTATATTTCAAATCGTCTCCTTTACGCTCGTAAATAGAAAGAGTATTACCATTCGAATCCGGAATGAAAGTTGAAAACAACAAGTCATGTCCTTTATAGTTCAACATCACAGAGTCGGTCAGAGGAGAATCTGCAATAACCTTACCATCCACCAAAGTGTCTTTCTTGCTATCATAACGATACAACGTGTGACAGCCACTCTGGCTATTTTCTGGATGGATAAAGATTTCTCCATTCTTTCTAACCACACGTGGAAAACTAAGATGAGTAGGTAGATCAAGTATGATTTTCCACGACTTTAACTTGTAGGTCTTTCTATCAACAACAAGTTTAGCGATTCTACCACGAAGCAATTCATCAGAATATTCCTCGCCAAGAACTATGATTTCCTCTTCATTATAATCCAAGATATATGGATCAGCAAACCATCTATCTCTAAAAGGTAACTCTACCCAATGAACCTTTAATGGTTCTCCGTTAACCAAACCGGTGAAAGAATTATCAACAAATCCTATCTCCCAACGCCAGTTGGTAAACTTTCTATAAATCTTCTTCAAAAAGAACATAATTTAGTCTATTTTATTTGTTTACACATATCATCTCCTAAAATAACAAATCTTAACACTTCTCTTCCCTATACTTCACCAATGCCACACTTAAGATATGTAAAGCTCTTTGAAGATCCTTCTTTTTCAACACATAGGCTAAGCGGACCTGGTCTTTTCCTAAATCAGGATTAGAATAGAAACCGGCAGCTGGCGCCATCATCACTGTTTCACCACTACATCCCTCAGGAGTCTCTGCATCCTTGTAAACGAAATCTGTAAGACACCATGAGCAAAAATCCTCGGCATTATCTACCGGGAGTTTGGCAACAGTATAGAAAGCACCCATCGGTACCGGCGTATAACAGCCAGGAATACGATTGACACCATCAATGAGACATTTGCGACGCTCAACATACTCATCATATACATCACGAGAATATTGCTCGGTTCCCTCGATAGAGGCTTCAGCAACCAATTGTCCTATCAAAGGAGGACTTAGTCTTGCCTGACAGAACTTCATCACCGTCTTACGAACACGCTCATTCTTGGTAATCAATGCACCAATACGGATGCCACATTCAGAATATCGCTTAGATACAGAATCTATCAATACCACATTCTGTTCAATTCCTTCAAGATGCATTGCAGATATATAAGGCGAACCCGTATAAATGAATTCACGATACACCTCATCAGAGAAAAGATAAAGATTATACTTCTTTACCAGATCTCTAATCTGATTCATCTCCCTCTGGGTATAGAGATAACCCGTAGGATTATTCGGATTGCATATCAGTATAGCCTTGGTGCGCTCGTTAATAAGTTCCTCAAACTTCTCTACCTTTGGAAGACAAAAGCCCTCCTCTATGGTAGTTGCCACTGTGCGAATCACAGCACCAGCCGAAACGGCGAAACTCATATAGTTTGCATAAGCCGGCTCTGGAACGATAATTTCATCACCAGGATTCAGACAACTCATAAAAGCGAAAAGCACAGCCTCCGAGCCGCCTGAAGTAATGATGATTTCATCAGCGTTGAGCTTAATCTGATAACGCTCATAATACCCCACAAGCGCCTGTCGTAAGGAACCATATCCCTGTGACGGACTATACTCCAAGGTAGTTCTATCTATATTTTTCAGGATATCAAGCGCCTTCTGTGGAGTCGGTAAATCAGGTTGTCCGATATTCAGACGATAAATCTTTACGCCTTTATCCTCGGCTTTATAAGCCAAAGGTGCCAATTTTCTGATAGGCGACTCCGGCATTTCTATGCCACGCTGTGATATTTGTAGCTTCGAATTTGTCATCATATATTAACACAAGATAATCTTTCAAGAACGGATTATATACATTATTTAATTACCTTCCTTATTCCCCGACCAATATATTGCTTCAATGCTATCCAAAAAGGCATAGGATCTTTTCTGTCAAATTCCATAAAAGCATCAGTTGCAGATACATCTTTGATCCACTTCCAGATACTAATCTTTCTTTTTCGAACAAAAGAATTGAAATCATCCAGTTCAGGCATCACCAAAACCTCTTTAAAATTGCATTTGTTCAATATAGACTTATAATCAAAACCGGTATTATAAGCATACCACAAATAAGGTAAGTTATATCCTGCTTTAGTTACACAAATAGAATTTCCATCATTTCTAAAATTCATTTCCAAGAAATAGTCTGTTCCAACTTTATCTCTCAAAAATTCAATACTAAACAAACCAGAATATCCTATCTGTGTTATAAAGTCCTTACACTTGTCTAAAGGCAATTCCATCGTATTCAAAGATTGATAACGAAGGAATCCTGTATTCGTACCAGGACAAGGACGAATACATCTAGAGAATCCAGGAATGATAATTTCTTGCCCTTTGTTCAACGACAGTCCTATCAGCTGATATTCGAAATCTTTTTCTACGAACTTTTGTACTTGATAGCGATAACAGGAACCATCTTCCAAAACTTCAAGAAGTTCATTTTTATTCTGGCATACTTTTATATCAGATTTATGACCATCTTTACTGAGAATTGGCTTAGTAATACATGGGTATTCTATTCCATCTATATCCTTCTCACTTTCAACAACCCACGATTTGGGAACATTGAATCCTACAGAACGCCCTAGCTCTGCCATTTTTTCTTTGTCCATAATCTTGGTAAGTAATCCTTGTTTTGACGAACCTGGCAAGATATAGTACTCTGACAATTCTTCACAGTGCATATCAAGTAAACTCGAGGTACCATCACTGCATGCTATAACAATTGCCTTATCAACAAGTTTTTTAGAATAATCTCTAAGTACCTGTAGTACATTCTCGACAGAGGAAACCAATTTTATTTCTTTAATAAAGCAACTATGTGCTACATACGGATCATTCTCGTCTCCAATATGAAGAATGACTATTGGCTTCACTCCACCGAATCCAAGTCCTCGAATCACTCCTAAAGTATTATGGTGATTTCCACCAACAACAATAATTTCTCTTTGAATCGACATAATATAATCTTTAATATCCTAACAGAACAGAACTAAAAAATTCTGTAGATTATTTGTCCTCTAACGCTTCTCTTAAAGCCTTGATATACCCATGACCAAAGACAAGGTCTGGCTCCATATAATTACCTTCTGCCCACTCATTCCAAGAACGAAGAAAAATAATTTTATGTTCATCTTCTTTATCTCTTACTGCATTTAAAGCATCTTTAACATGTTGCTTAAAAAGCTCAGGAGTCGAATTTGTATATATTACAGCACGTCTTCCACTTCTTGGAGATCTATCCCAATTTGGTATAATGGTTGGATATACATTTTCTTCTCTATCTACATTACTGATTAAATATTTAATTATTTTTTTATATTCAAATTTAGACAGAGGGGTAATCTTAGGAAAATATTTTCCTAATTTGGTAAGCAATATTCTCCATAATTCTCCTTTAACCATTGATTCTGCAATCCATGCATTCGAGGTATTGATAGCATCACACCCAGATTTAAAGACAGTTTTCTGCTTTTCTATACTACCACCAGCCATTCCTACAAAATGGAAACCATTCAGTCCGTTTGCTATAGCCAATTCATTCCAAGTCTTAATGAATTCTTTAAGATGTGGTATTGCTAATGGATCCCAAATAACAAAAAGCAGCTTACCATCTACTTTTATATATCTTTTATCCTTAAATGCTGGCAAAAATGCGTTGAAATGTGCAATATCATCTTCTTTTCCTGGATAAAGCTGTTCGAAAATAAATGGACTTTTATTTATTCTTGTTTTAGCATCTTGCCAATGATCCGTTCTCCAAGAATGATTTGCCCATCCCAAGCAAAAAGGAAAATCAGGAGAACCTGTTGCTACAACTTCATTAAAAGGACGCTCTAAAACCTGTTTTCCATTCCCAAACCAATAATGCCAATACATAAAGCCTTCAACTCCTGCTTCTTTAGCTAATTCTGCTTGAGCTTCTCTCACTTCTGGCATTCTTAAATCATAGTAGCCCAAATCTGCAGGTACTCTTGGTTGATAATGCCCCTTAAATAAAGGCTTAGCTCTTCCTACATTAGTCCACTCAGTAAATCCCTTACCCCATACAGCATCATTCTCAGGTACAGGATGATACTGTGGTAAATACATTGCTATTATTCTTGCTTTCATTTATTTTTGTGTTTTAATTATTTCAAATTGTTTATGACTTCATCTTTCTAATTGCCTTTCTAAGAACAGGCATCCACTTCAACAACTCGACATAAAGAGCATCATTCTTGGGGAATTTCTTACGAATAAACCCGAGAGGAAGCTTCCTTAACTTTGCCTGATATTTCTTGAAATAAAGCGGTTTCCAAACGGGATTCAGCAGCAGGGAGTCTACGAATACGAACAAAGTCTTGGCATATTGTTCATACAAGACATCATAGAGTTGGTGGTCGGATAGCTCGCAGTCTTGCATTATCAGTTCAAAGTTGCCCAAGATGTCTATTGCCAATGGCACCTTAGAAGTTGTGCAGATACTATCCTCACGATACCTGTAATAATAGACATACTTCGGAATCTCCACCATCGAGACATTCAAGCTACGCATTCGCTTGCCCAAGTCATACATAAACAAAGTGTCCTCATTGTTTCGTCCCTCACGGAATCTCACTCCATCCAAGATTTCTCTCTTATATAGCTTATTCCATACTGTATAGCTCGTCTTCTGGCTCATGGTCTCCAACAGGAAATCCTTGGCAGGAATAATTTTCTCCTCGTTTAGCATCCAAGCCCGTTTGAAATTACAAGTGTTGCCATCTTGGTATCTATATATCATACCCGACACGATGCCAATCCCCTCATCGCCATGAAATCGCTCATAGAGACTCCGCAAGGCATCTGTGGCGATGAAATCATCACTATCCACGAAACTTACATACTCTCCTGTGGCAACATCCAGACCTGCATTGCGAGCAGAGGAAAGTCCCCCATTCTTCTTGTGAACAACTCTGATTCTCTCATCCTTTCTTGCCCACTCGTCACACATCTGCGGACAACCATCAGGCGACCCATCATCCACAAGAATAATCTCCAGATTCTTGTATGTCTGCTTGATGATAGACTCCACACACTCATCAAGATACTGTTCTACCTTATATATAGGTATGATGACAGAAATCAATTTTTCTTTCATTTATCAAAAACTCAACTTTAGCAGAGAATCTATTTTTTGTATCATTTGATTCTCCAATTTATGAAACAATCGCTTTCTTATCTCTTCGATGACAACACATACGACAAAAACAACTGCCACGATTGCAAGAATGTATGCAATATTGAATTGCACATCATCACGAAAGACACTCTCATGAAGTATTTTTCTACCAATGCCTGACTCATGAATAAGGTAAACAGCCAAGACATTTTTGGTAAGCAGATTTCCCTTCCCCATTTTCTGGTGTCCATTGCAAATCATCAACAAAGCAATATTGACAACCAGAATCAGAAAATTGAAATTACCGCCAGCAAACTTCATTTTGCAGTCTAGTCCGAAGTAATGCAGAGCCATAGGTTCCGACACCAAGGCTATAAGCCCCAACGTGAATATAAGATACTTATATTTTTCCAACCATTTAACAGGATAAAGTCGTATATATCTACCAACGAGATAAGTATTAAAGAATAAAAGCAGCGGCATGGAAGCATCCCTGACATGAAACCACTGCACACCATACATAGAAAAAGTAAGCATCAATATGACAAACATCAATGCCCTTTTGTCCATTCGCTCCAACCCATCATTCAGAAATGGGGAGAACAGCATCAAGATAACATAATCTGACACAAACCACCAACCTCCATCAAACAGGCATAAAGGTGCGTCTATAAAACTCTTCAGACTACCCCCCCCGAATTGATATACAGCTATGGCAGAAGCCAAAGCATACATCGTGGTTTGCAACCAAAGGGAAACGATTCTATTTATCTTCAACCTCACCCCATAATAACCAGAAATGAGGATAAATCCTGTGACACCTAAAGAAACAAGATTTGTAAGTCCCAACTGGACATACGTGTTTACATCGTTGTCGCCCAAAGCCACATGCAATCCTCCATAATCTTTCCATAATATATGGAGAAGCACGATAAAAGAAATGAATACCACACGAAGGTATTCTACTGATAGATTTCTCATTGCTTCATTATTTTTTCAAAACATTCATTCTTCAATAGTTCGTTAATAATTCAATAATGTGCTAAGCAGCTATACGCTGTAAGCAC
>ERZ773193.2661-NODE-2661-length-18242-cov-4.263100_pt1 | contig 18242 bp, 17 predicted proteins | sample MGYA00511110_ERZ773193 | MGnify/ENA primary metagenome ERZ773193 (study PRJEB29015, sample SAMEA2737784) | human gut metagenome | biome: human gut; feature: human-associated habitat; material: faeces | place: China | collected 2012 ...
TCCATTTCTCCGTTGGGAGAAACTCCGATGCACTCAACAGGCTAAAGCCCATAAGTAGAAAAGACGCAGATCCTTACCGGATCTGCGCCTTTTCATTTCTAATCATAGATCTGCCCGCGAAGCGTTGATCTATTGTTTTGTTTTACACTGTCTTCACACACTGTGAAAACTTCTGTTTTGCATTTTCTACTTTGTTTGCATCGGCATCCGGTGTCGGATAAAGCCCTCTCTGATGCATCATGTTAAACACATCTTCCTGGATGCAGTGTTCCTGCTCTAAACAGTGAAGGATCGCATCCCTCACACTGTCGTGCACACATTCATTTGCAAATGCATTATAGTTATTTGTTGCCGCCTTCTCAGCCGTGAGTGCATCGGCTAAGATCTCTTTGTCTGTATAAATCTGCTCAGTCATGATCTTCCTCCCTCTCTTATTCCTTAGCTTAACTGTGCATACAGGGAGTTAAAATGTCCCTGATGTTTCTGGGAAATCTCCGTAAATTTTGCACTGATTTCCTGATCCTCTGTGTGTTCTGCAAGCATCTGGAATTTTTTGATCAGAAGATCCTCCTCGGTCAGCAGATCATTTAACACGGATAACTCTTTTTCTGATAACTGGCTCATGTTCCACCTCCATATTTTAAATCTATCGTCGGCATATCGTCTTGACATTGACTCGCCTAAACAATAGTGTGGTCAGAACCTGTCAGATTATGCATCTCATTTAAAGTAATCCATCACCAGTTACCAGCTCATCTAAAACAGCATACATCTGTTTAATATCTACCGGCTTACTTAAGTGGGCATTCATTCCTGCATCAAATGATTTTTTTACATCCTCCTCAAATACATTCGCGGTCATCGCAACAATCGGTACCGTTTTACTGTCCGAATGATCCGATTCACGGATACAGCGTGTGGCAGCAAGTCCATCCATGACCGGCATCCGGATATCCATCAGGATCACATCATAATATCCCGGTTCATGCTTCAAAAACTGTTCCACGCCCGCTTTTCCGTTCTCAGCGATATCCACCATAAAATTCTTATGTATCAGAATGTTTCTTGTAATTTCAATATTGATTTCATTATCTTCGACAAGCAATACCCTTTTCCCGGAAAAATCATATTCCTGATAAGTCGTCCGCTCTGTCCTCCGTCTGTCCTCTTTTGCAGTCTTTAATGGAACCGTCACGACAAACGCGGAGCCTTTTCCTTTCTCACTGTACACATCAATCTTACCGCCCATAAAATCAATAATATTTTTGGAAATGGTAAGTCCTAATCCGGTTCCACCGCTTAACGTCGTATTTCTGTCATCTTCCTGTGCAAATGCATCAAAAATGTGCGGCAGAAAATTCTGTTCCATACCGATTCCATTATCCCGGATCTCGAAACGGAAGATCGTTTCCTGTTCTCCTCTGGTAAAAAGCTCTATAATAAAAAATACGCTTCCCTCCGGCTGTGTATATTTTACAGCGTTTTCTAAAATCGCTGACAGCGCCTCATTTAATTTTTCACGGTCAAACAGATATTGATCCGCAAATGAACCACGTCTCTGTACAGAAAAAGAAATCTTCTTCTCCTGCGCCTTATCTGAAAACTCTTTCTCGATATGTGTGAGGAATGCTTCAAAATCCGTACTTTCCTCATGGAATGCAACACGGCCGCTCTCTAAGAGCGAAAGGTTTAAAATATCATCCATACAGGAACGCAGAAACTGTGCCGACATCTCAATCTTGTCAAAATTTTCCAGAACCTTTTTTTCATCGCCAAGATTTGCCCTGCTCAGATAGGAAAGTCCGATAATTGAATTAAGGGGCGTACGGATTTCATGGCTCATGCGCTCTAAAAATTCACTCTTGGAACGATCCGCACGCTTTGCCGCCAGCATTGCATCATAAATCTCTCTCTGGCGATTCTGTTCTTCTTCATAATTATCCGTAACATCTCTGCGCACAAAAACAAGGGTCGTTTTTGTCTTGTCATAATAGTGGATATTCATTGATTTCCGACGGTATTCCCCGCCGCACAGCAAACGGTAATTGATGACCAGATGTTCTTTTTTTTGTAAATTTTCCTGCAGACGCTCCAGCCTAAACTCTCTTCCGCACCTCTCTCTGTCTTCCGGATGGACATACTCTGGAATTGCCATATCATTGACTTTCTGATAATCTCCATCTATTGGCGGCATAACATCCGCATCCTCATTGGTAACGATGGTATGTACCATCCCGTCTGCCAGATCTACATATGAAATAAAATCAATTTCTTCTTTTATAACGCTCTCCAAAATTGCCCGCTGTTTTTCCATAGTATGTTCCTTTTCCGATCCATTTTCACTGTGCTGCTCTGATTTTATGAAACCTGTTTTTTATTATAACAGTTTTATTTCCTGTTTTAAATAGAAAACCAAAATAAACTGTATCTAAAGTCCTATTTTTGTTACTATTCGTAATCTTCCAGAAAACTGTGAAGTCCCATACCTGTATGATATGCAATCACAGTATTTAAATTTACATTTTCCACACTTTTAAAGATATTTGCCGCAATTCCGGGATTTATGTTTTCAAATTCCTCCAGCAGACGTTTTACTTCTTCCTGCTGGTCTGAAAAGTCCTCTTTCGTTCCTGTTACCATTCCAAATTCCATATTCCATTCTTTCAGATCCTGCTTATGCACCAGATAAAACGGGCGGATAACCTCTATGCCGCCAAAGTCATGCTCCTTTTCTTTTGGCATCAGAGTACTGATTTCTCCCCTATACAGTACGCCCGTAAGTATCATTTCTATCACATCCTCATAGCAGTCTGCCACCGCTAACTTATTACAGCCGGAGTTTTTTACGTCATCCACAGAATGGAGTTTTTGCACCGGAATACCAGTCTCTTCTGCAATCCGGATAAATTTCCCGTTATTCTCCTCTTCGAATGAAAAAAAATCCACCTCGAAATCAATCTTTCTGTGGCGTTTTATCTCCTGAAAACATTTTGCAAGGATCAGTCCATTCCCGCCCTGTGCAATACAGACTGCAACATGATCGCCGTCTTCCACTAACCGGTAGGTGTTGATTGCTCTTGCAAAACGTGAAAATATTGTCTTATGATATTTTTTGCGAATACTAAGCTCCGCTTCTTCTTTTCTTGTATCTCCCATGGAAACTCCATTCTTGTTTTTTTTGCTGAAAATTCACTCTATAATAAATTGTACACGTTCTAAACACACTGTCATCAGGAACAATAAACAATCGAATGCGCGTTCCCCAGACATTCCGGTGCCAAGAATCAGTATAATTTCTCCGCAGAGGGAAGTCAATTTCTAATATCAAAAAAAGAACTTCCCGGTCTGAAAAATTTTCATGACCGTTCCGTTCTTTTTCCGTTGTGCTAATAGCAAAAATAATGCCCACCAATTTTGACCTCCACATGTTCCGTCAGCGGAAATGTGGAAAAATACATTGTATCATCTCTTAATATTCTGGTTTTTCCGTCCAGCACCTGCTGGATGGAGTCATATTCCTTCTGTGTCGGTTTTGCCCTGTCCCTGTTTTTAAAAGAACAGAACTGTACCGGATTTTTCTGGCTTAAAACCTCATAAAGTGTATCCGGATACACATCACTTCTCATACGGTTAAACACAACCTCCACAACCGCCTGCTGTCCTTTCACCGGTTCTCCCTGTGATTCTAACCAGACGATCCTTGCAAGCAGCTCTGTTTCATCCGGCGATAAAGTGATATGCCAGCGGTTTTCCGGTGAGGCCGGTGCCGCCTGAGTCTCCTGCACGATTTGTGCATCCTGCTCTGCCGGAGCTTCCTGCACTGTTTGTGCATTCTGCTCTGCCGGAGTTTCCTGCACCGCCTGTGCAGTTTCCTCCATCTGTGTTTCTTTTGTGGTTCTTATTTTTTCCTGCATCAGATCATCATCATATGCAGATGTTACTATCATACTTTCTTTTTTTTCGATTCCTGTTTTTTCATCTGATTCTGGCGTAAATGAATGTGCAAAACGTATTGATCCTGCTGCAAGTCCCTCCATTGCCGGAACTTCTTTGATCTTTACGTCTTCTTTCATGTTGGATGCTGCAGTCAGACTGACGATAAAACTAAACAGCACTGCCGCGCCCAATATTCTCTTTCTCATTTTGCTCCTTTCCTCAAGAATGATACATATATGTCAACATGACGAATGCCGTCATTTGATACAGGCACATATCATACTTAGGTTATATCCAAAAGTCAAATTTTTTATACATGTTTTCCCGAAAAAAAATTTGCTTATTTTTACTCAATTTTTTGATATGTGTCCTGTTTTTTATCAGCCATTCATCCATCCGAAATTATGTTCGAATAAGGTAGAACTGACCAGGTAAACAAAAAAACACCCGTTTTTTCGGATGTTTTTTGAAATAATTGCCAAATTTATTACTACGTTTTTCGGATGTTTTTTATAAAAAACAATCTTTTTATCTTCGATAAGCACATTCTTTATTGCTGCAGGATGCACAGATTCCGGTACTTTTGTCACCACATTTTTCTGTTTCAGCAGCATTCCATTTTACTCCTGCACCGGAACTTTCCCCGGATTTTTCCCAGAAATTCCGCTTAGATTCCACTTTCAGACTTCCACCGGAAAGTTCCGCTAAAAACATCACGCTTTTTTTGGGTTCCATGCAGTATGCCTGATTGCAGGTAATCCGATTCTGTCCCATCTCTGCTAAAAGCTGTGCCATTTTTTCAAAAGGAAGCCCCTCCTCCGAGCCAAAAAAATGATAAGATTCAAGGCGCTGTTTCAAATGTGCCTCTGCCCACCTCTGAAACATGTCATATCCTTTCCGCAAAAGCTCCCAGCAGATCGTCTCAACTGCATATGCTTCTCTTAAACGCTCTGTGCTGCTATAACGGTTCTCGAGCTCATCTACCCTGCTCCCCAGCGTAAATATTCCGATTGCATAATTTTCTTCTCTGCACAGATTCAGGATCTGTTCACACTGACGCCCCGTCATGCAGTAAAATCCTTCCTCCCCGGCAAGGCATTCGCGCAGTTCCCCTGCAACTTCCTTTAGCATTTCCATATCTTTTTGCTCATAATGGTAATGCTTTAAAATTTCCACAAGGAAATCGTGTGTCAGTTCGTTTTTTAAATTAGTATGAATAAATTTCTCTTCTGTCACTTATTTTTCCGTCTCTGCTTTCTTTTTTAAAAACTGCATGATAATATCATAATTTTCCGCTTCGTGGGGAAATGTGCAGTGCATGCAGGATTTGATGACTCTGCCCTTACTGTTAATATATTCCGGATTGCCCGGACAGTGTTCTCTCTCATACAGCGGACAAAAACAGAACAGGCAGTTCATCTCATCATTTTCCACCTCATGACACGGATAATATTTACATGCCCTGTTTTCAAAATAACGATAGGAATTTTCCAAGGTCAATGCTCCTTTACGATCACAATGGTAAGATAACCGGAGGTATCATCTAACTTTTCCACCTCTGTGGTTATTTTTTCATTCATCATACCACAGTTTTCTACCGAATACACTTCCAGTCTGCTATCTTTTTGCTGTTTTTGCAGCATCTGCTTTAATTCTCCTAATTTCTTCCCGGACTTCATATAAATTCTGGTTCCGGAAAATTCTGCTGTTTTTCCTATCTCATAGGATGCCGGTATCACATGGATCTCTTCTTTATTGTCCGCTAACGATATTCCAAGTGCCCCCGCCGCCGCACAAAAAGACGGGACTCCGTTTACGATATGTGCCTCATAGCCGCCTTTTACCACACGTTTATGGATATACTGGTAAGTGGAGTAAACCGTCGGATCTCCGATCGTCAAAAAAGCCACCTGTCTGCCGTTATCTAACAATTTTTTTATCCCAAGATAGATCTGCTCATGCGCCGCGGTAAGTCTGCTCTCATCCTTTGTCATCGGAAAGGGCATACATATCAATTCTTTTTCTGCAATTTTCCCACATGCCTCTTTCATGATTCCGTAGGCGATGCAGTCCTCTTTGCTTTTTGCCGGGAGTATCACGGTATCGCACTCTCCAACGATCCGTACCGCTTTTAATGTGACCAGCTCCGGGTCACCAGGTCCGACGCCGATTCCGTAGAGGATCCCTGTTTTTTCTGTATTTTTCACGGTTGTATTCCCCTGTTTTTACTTAAATTCTGTTCCTGTGTTTTCACTTCATATTTTTTGTATTTCACAACGATTTATTTATCCTACTGCATTAAAATGCTTCCTTAGCTATTTATTTCTGACCTGTCCGCATAATTTTTTGCTTTTTTCACAAAATTTTCCGCAAATTGCGGCGCAGATGGATAATAAAGATGCGGAAATCCCACAAAGCATGAATTTTTATCAAAAACACAGTCATATTTTTTCCCACTTACCGGTTTTAATGCCACACAGTCATCACCGTTTGCGGTGCTGTCGAAATAATGAAATTCATGCCCTTTTATGCTGCCATTTTCCGGCAGAAAGTTTGATTCTTTTTCCGTAAGTTCGATGTACCCGAAACGAACCAGTTTCCCTGTGTAAAAGCAGTCTCCCGGCACAACGCCTGCCATCTCATAAACATGATGCTCTGTATCTTCCATCGTCTGATGCAGATACATAAATCCGCCACACTCAGCAACGATCGGCATCGCGAGTTCCGCCTTTTCCCTGATATCCGCAAGCATCGTCTTATTTTCAGATAATTCTTTCGCATAGAGTTCAGGGTACCCTCCCGGAAGCAATAGACCGTCCGCTTCTTTTGGCACACTTCCATCATGAAGCGGTGAAAAAAATACAATCTCTGCGCCGGCTTTTTCAAGTGCCTTTAAGTTGTCCTCATAATAAAAACAGAACGCTTCATCGCGTGCCACGGCAATCACGGGTCTTTTTCCGCTTTTTTGCAAATGTACTTTCTGCTTACCGTAACTGTCTTTTTCTAATGTGCTGCCTTCCGGCAGTTCTGATGCCCCCTCCGCGATTGCGAAAAGCCTGTCTATATCAACGCTCTTTTCTAACATATCCGCCGTTTTATCCAGCAGTTCTGCCATCTTTTCTACTTCTTCCGGGCGTTTAAGTCCCAAATGTCTGCTCTCTAAAAGAATCTCCTTCTGGTTTGGAAAATATCCAAGAACTTCTACCGGAAAACTCTTCTCGATCTCCGGCCGTATCGTCTCAAAAAATGCGCCGGAGGTGCGGTTTAAAATAATTCCACGGATCAGATGAATCGTATCATAGGAAAGAAAACCGGCGATCAGCGGAAGAATGCTCCTCCCCATTCCGTGCGCATCGATGACTAAAATGACCGGCGTGTCTGTCACCGTCGCAAGGTCATAGGCAGATCCTTCTTTCCGGATCCCGCCTAACCCGTCATACAGTCCCATTACGCCTTCCATCACAGAGATATCTACATTTACTGCAGACTCCATAAACAGTTCTGCCGTCATTTTCTCCCCGGTAAAAAACGTATCCAGATTTTTCGATGGTATTCCAAGTACCGTGCGGTGAAACATCGGATCGATATAATCCGGTCCACACTTAAATGCCTGTACTTTTTTCCCCTGTCTTTTTAATATTTCAAGCAGTGCACAGGTGATCGTAGTCTTTCCGCTTCCACTTCCTGTCGCGCCAATCAGTATTCTTGGTGTCCTCATGACTCCGTCCCTCCTGCAAAATAAAACGACAGGATAAACACCGGATTTTCCGCCTGCATCAGATGGTAACGTCCCGCCTTTTTCGCACGGCTGACTGACATCTGGATGATTTCTTCCTGTTCCACCGGAAACTCATTTAATATAGAAGAAACAGCCCCAACCGTCTCTAACGTAATTGCCGTCACTACCACACGCATACGCGGATTTTTCCGGTATAAATCCGTTAATATCTCCTTTAAACTGCCATTGCTTCCACCGATAAATGCATGAGTTGGAACCGGAAACCCTGTAAGTGCCCCGGGTGCCTCCCCACAGATCACTTTTACATTGGCAAGTCCATACTTTGTGCAGTTCTTTTCGATCAGTGCGACAGCCTCCTGTTTTCGCTCAATGGCATAGACGGTAAGATTGTCTGACAGCCTTGCCATCTCGACCGCGATTGAGCCTGTCCCGCTTCCGATATCATAAACCACCGCGTCGGGTGTCAGGTGCATTTTACAGATTGCCGCCTCCCGGACTTCCTCCTTTGTCATCGGCACCTTATCCCGGCAAAATGCGTCATCCGGCAGACCATGCGTCAGGAATTTTGGATCAGAATTCTTTTTTTCTCCCGAAATCCCCTGATTCTGGATCAGACAGGTATAAAGTCCCTCGTCGGTAAGCTGCATACATTCTTCCGGGGACAATGTTTTTATCTGTTCCACCGGATAGGACAGCGCATATCCGACCGTCACAGTCGTCTCTTTTAATCCACATTCGATCAGCCGCTTCCCGATTTCGCGGACGTCCGAAACACCGGATGTAATAACAAACACTTTTTCTCTCATCCCTGCCGTTTTTATCAAACGCTCCATCTGGTCTGTCCCATGCAGGCTGACGATTTTAGCATCCTGCCAGCTGTTACCACTGCGCGCAGCCAGATAAGAAACCGAGGAAATCCCAGGACAGACGGACACCTCCGTGTTCTCCCTGCCCTGCAATGCCTGCACCATTTTTTCTGCACCGCTGTAGAATCCGGTATCGCCGGAAAATAAAATGACTGCATGGAAAATGGCTTTCCCACTTTTTTCACCTGCATCATCAAGGCATGGAAGAATGTCTTTTGCCAGATAATACGGCAGTCGTTCCGCAGCTACATTCCATTGCGCCGGCACCGCATCCAGCAGTCTTTTTGCCCCGAATAACAGATCTGCGCCTTTTATACGCTCCGCCGCTTCCTCTGTGATCAGTTTTGTATTTCCCATGCCGATCCCGACAAGAGATATCTGCATCTGTTTTCTTCGAATGTGTTTACCGGTCAAACGTTCTATTTTCTGAAGAATTTCCTCTAGGTTTTCCTTTTGCTCCCCGTTCTCCGCCTCCGGGTTTTCGATCACAAATACTGATACCCCTGCCTTTTTCGCGGCACTGATCTTCTCTGAAAATCCACCGGACGCACCGCTCTCTTTTGTGACCATATAACGGATCTGATACTGATGGAGAAGTGCAAGGTTCATTTCCTCGGAAAACGGGCCCTGCATGGCAATGATCTGTCTCCCTAAAATGCCGTTTTTATGACAGATCTCTATGCTCTCTGTCCCTGGCAGGACACGGACAAACAGCCGCTCCCTCAATGCCTCATTTTCGCAGTAACAGTGCAGTTCCTTACTTCCCGTTGTAAGAAGAATATTGCCACTGGTCTGCTCTAACGCGCGGACACATTCCTGCTGTGACTTTACATAAATTACATCACTGTCATCTCCGGCCGACTGCAGTGTCCGCCGCAGACGATAATACGGAAGTCCTGCCTGTGCGGACGCCTGCCTGATATTAGAAGAAACCACGACCGCATAGGGATGCGTTGCATCAACGATTGCAGCATAGTCTCCCTTTTGCATGAATTCTTTCATTTCTTCTTCCGTAAGTCTTCCGGTGTAAATATTCCGGTACTGCCCCTCGGTCATGACCTCATGCCCATATTCCGTGGCGACACAGACATCCGCGCAGATCCCGGATGCATCTAAGATATCCGCTAACTGTCTGCCCTCTGTGGTGCCGGAAAAAATCAATATCCGTTTCATATATGATATCCTCTTTTGGTGACGAGATGTCCGTCTATGATCTTTGTTTCTGAATTACCGATAAACACGGTCGTAAACATGTTGACCTGACGGTCCCGCAATTCTTTTAACGTGCAAAGTTCTATTTTTGACTCATCTCTTCCGATATTTTCCACATATCCGCACGGGCGTGTCTCCTCAACTGTCTCTAACAGAATATCACAGGCACGCATCAGATAGTCCGCACGTTTTCTGCTGGACGGGTTGTAGATCGCAATCGCAAAATCCCCATCCGCCGCCGCTCTTAAACGTTTTTCTATTTTTTCCCACGGCGTCAGTAAGTCACTTAAGCTGATTACGCAGAAATCATGGTTTAATGGTGCTCCAAGGCACGCTGCTCCACTAAGTGCAGCGGTGACGCCCGGCACGACACTAAGTTCACAGTCCGGGTAACTTTCCCCGATCTCATACATCAAAGATGCCATTCCATAGACCCCCGCATCCCCACTGCAGATCAGGGAAACTTTTTTCCCTTCCCTCGCCTTCTCAAAACAGAGGATGCAGCGCTCCCGCTCCTGCTTCATCGGTGTAGAAAGCTGCTCTTTTTCCGCAAATGCTTCGCCTAACAGTTTTAAATAAACCTGATAGCCGATGATCGTATCGCATGCCAGCAGTGTATCATACGCCTGCATCGTCATCATTGCTTCTTCTCCCGGTCCCATTCCCACAATATATATTTTATGTTTCATCAAATCTTACACTCCATTCCCGCTCAGCTATCGCAAGCGTCATTCCGTCTTTTGCCTTCTTTTTGAGCAGTAACCTGCCCTGTACTAACATTTTTTTCTGATTTTCCCTGCTGTCACAATTTTGCTGCATATACGATTTTTCTTTTCCCTCACTGCCACATCCAGGCTGCTTTATTTTCTCTTTATCTTCTTTCCTGCATGCTGCAAGCGCTGCGCGTTCACACACATTGTCCACGCCGACTGTCTGTGACACAAATGCCGAACCGCTGAAGGTTCCCGGCACTTCTTTTAAGACTTCTTTCGGATACGTCAGAAAGTCCAGCCCATATTTTTTTACAAATTCTAAAAATCCCGGTTCTTCTTTTTTCAGATCGATCGTGGCAAGCGCTGTAACTGCCTGTATGGATATCTGTTCCTGTTCTAATGTCTCTAAGACAAACTGCCCGATCTCCTCACAGGATTTTCCCTTTTTACAGCCCATGCCAAGGATGATGGTGCGGGGGATCAGCCAGAGCGGATCTGTATGCGTTTTAACATCCACCTGTTCATCTATGACCTGACTCTTTGGAATATTTTTTACCGGATACCTTGCAGAAATCACAACATCCGGCATAGATATATGGTCCTGTTCTTTTTTCACCGACCACTTTTGTGGTGGATTTTCTTCACATGTTGTTATGTCAGATATCAGTACCGATTTTGGTATCTCTCCTTCCACCCGCCCGCCTGTCATTATCATAATCTTCTTTCCATCGAGAATTTTCGACGAAATTCCTGCAATTTCCTCTTTATTCTGTATGAAAAGTCCATTTTCTTTCGCAAAAACATCCACGGCAAACGCATGATTGACATCGGTTGCCGTTGTTATGACAGGCACTGCACCGATCCGTTTTGCAAGCAGTCCTGCAAGTTCATTTGCTCCGCCATAATGTCCGGACAAAACCGGGATAACAAACTGTCCCGCCTCGTCCACCACCAGAACCGGGATGTCTGTCAGTTTATCACGCAGAGAAGGTGCCATGGCGCGCACTGCGATTCCGCATGCGCCGATCCAGATGACTGCTGTCTTTTTCCCATTTCTGTTTTGTTCGAAACGCGCGCGCATCCAGTCGTAGATGCTTTCTTTGACATAAACCGGATTTTTGCCATTGGCACGATTGTGTTCCCGGATCCACTCAGTCTGTATCTCTGCATCTGATATTTCCTGATATCTGCCATACTTTGTATACAGACACACTTCGTACCCTTTCCCACACGAATACAGACATTCCCGTATCTTTGCCGAGAGTTCTATCCCGCGCCTGGTAAAACTCATGATATCGATCTGCATGTGTTACTCCTTCTTTTTACGGAATTCCGTTTCAAAATCCGGCGCATACAGTTTTGAGCGCGCGCAGCGTTTATTTGCAAGAACATTTCCCACCAGAACCAGTGCTGTTTTCGTAATATTATGTTTCTTTGCAACCAACGGCAGTGTTTCCACTGTACACAGGTATGCTTCTTCTTCCGGCCAGCTCGCCTTATACACTAACGCTGCCGGGGTGTCTTTCGTATACCCACCTGCCACAAGACGTCTGGAAAGTTCCTCTAACATACCGGTACTTAAGTAGATCGCCATGGATGCCTGATGTGCTGCAAAACTCTCGATACTCTCTTTTTCCGGCACCGATGTTTTTCCTGCCATGCGGGTAATAATAAGGCTCTGTGAGACCTCCGGCAGTGTATATTCGATCTGCAGAGATGCAGCTGCACCAAAGCAGGCGGAAACTCCCGGACAGCTCTCATAAGAAATTCCAAGTTCATCGAGACAGTCCATCTGCTCCCTGACTGCGCCGTAAAGACTTGGCTCCCCGGTATGCAGGCGCACTACCATCTTGCTCTCCGACTCTGCCTTTCTCATCACTTCGATCACTTCCTCTAACGTCATCGTGGCACTATTATATATCTCACATGCCTCTTTGGTATAGGAAAGCAGCTCCGGATTTACCAGTGATCCTGCATAGATCACCACATCCGCCTTTTCTAACAGTTTCATTCCACGCACCGTGATCAGATCCGCCGCCCCACAGCCGGCACCTGCAAAATAAATCATCTTTTCTCCTCCTTCAGTCTCGCAAGCAGCTCTGCCGCCCCTGCACTCTCTCCAAGTCCTCCGTGCTCGTTGGAATACAAAATACACGCGACCGCAATTTTCCCTGCGGCTCTTTTATTCAGGTAAAACATTATCTTTTGCATGATCAGTTCCATCGTCTTTTCGCACAATCCGGCTTTTTTCAACACATTAACCGCTTCTTCCGTTGTCACACAGGAAAGGATCTGACGTGCCGTATCTGCATCGGCACCCGCTGACAGAGCAGATGACGTGATCAGTTCCATCCGGCAGTCCCCTTCCCGCGAGTGTGTGTTCATGATGCCGCCGGCGACTTTTATCAGCTTGCCGATATGACCGGTCAGAAGCATGGCTTCAAATCCATTTTCCACCGCCATATCGATCGTCTCTCCGATAAAATTACTGCATTTTACCCTCTTATCGAGATCATAACCATAAGTCCGTTTCATATAATCCAGTCCGTAATTTCCCGGTGAGACTGCCACAATGGAATACCCCATGGCACGCTTCTGATTTAACTCTACCCGGATTGTTTCAAGCAGTGCCCTGCTGCTCATCGGCTCCACAATACCGCTCGTCCCAAGGATGGAGATTCCGCCTGTGATGCCAAGTCTCGGATTAAACGTCTGTGCCGCAAGCGTCTCCCCCTCCGGCACGGAAATTTCCACCAGAAGATCTGCCGTTTCATCCGTGAGCGCACAGACTTCCCGCACCTCTTTTTCGATCATCTCACGCGGCACATGATTGATGGCTGCATTTCCGACCGGCTGGTCTAATCCCGGTTTTGTAACACGTCCGACACCATATCCCCCGTCGATCACGATTCTCTGTAAATGCGCGAACTGCCCTTTTTGCTGCATGCTGCCATCCATCGTACTCTTTTGCCGATGCACGGACGGTTCTTTTTGCTGTATGCCGCCGTCAATCCTTGAAACCGCTGCCACGATATGTGCGCCCGTCGTAATGTCAGGATCATCTCCGCCATCTTTAATCACGGCACAGCTCACTGCAGTTTCACTTCGCCGGATATCTGTGATTTCAGCATGATACCGAATCCCTTTTGGCGTCTCGATCTCTATCTCATTTTTTATTTTTCCGGTGATCAGCATATATGCCGCCGCTTTTGCCGCCGCTGCCGCACAGCTTCCGGTCGTAAATCCGTAACGCATAGGTATCTCCATTTCCATTTGTAAATATCAATCCACCTTTTTCGCTGCATCCTCCCGCCGCACTTCATACAAAAGTGCATTACAGATCGCAGCAGCCACATTGCTGCCTCCTTTTCTTCCCCGGTTCACGATACATGGCACATCGGTGTGCAGGATCATTTCCTTTGCCACCTCCACATTGACAAATCCGACCGGAACTCCGATGATAAATGCAGGACGGTAAATTCCATCACAAATCAGCTCATACAAACGGATCAGTGCCGTTGGTGCGTTGCCGATGGCAAATATGACCGGCTTGTCCAGTTTTGCCGCATGTTCCATGGAAACGACCGCCCTTGTCACCTTACGTTCTTTTGCCTCTCCTGCAACCTCCTCGTCCGCCATAAAACAATGCGCCATTCCACCATGTGCCTCAAGCACTTTTTTGTTGACACCGGAGAGCGCCATATTTGTGTCTGTCACGATGTCCGCTCCTGTGCGGATCAGGTGTTTTGCAATCTCCACTGCATTCTCCGAAAAAGTAAGTGTATCTGCATATCCGAAATCCGCACTCGTGTGAATCACTCTTTTTGTCACCGGCTCCTGCACTTTCGGGATCACAATACCGCGTTCTTCCAGTTCTTTTGTAATAATTGCAAAACTGCGCCCCTCGATCTCTTCCGGCAGCACAAATTCTACTGCCTGCGCATTTCCATGGATCTCTCTCAGCACCTCTGCAAATATCCGGTTCTGTTCTTCCGATTTTACCGCGATCCGGTAATAACCGCTCTGGAGTCCCCGGAAATTACTACAGTCACGAATCAAAATACCACGCTGTAAAAAAAGTTCATACAGCTTTTTTTCACTGTAAAACAACAGATAATCTGCATCTGAATCATACACAATGCATCCTGCCGCCTTTAATTCTTCACGCAAAAACAGCCTTTGCGTCTGTATACAAGCCACAGCGCGTGCAACATATCCCTGCTCTTTGATTGCAGCGACTCCTGCCCTTTGGGCGAATACCGAAAGATTCCACTCCGGCAGCTGCAATCTGATCTTTTCCGCCAGAGTCTGTTCACAGACCAGATACCCAAGCCGCACCCCCGGAATCGCATATAATTTGGTAAATGCACGCACCACGACCACATTCGGAAATTCTTCTAAATGACTTAAAAAGGAATATTTCTGTTCTTTTCCGGTCAGTTCCATAAAACACTCATCCAGCACCAGTGTAATGTCACATTGTCTGCATTTTTCTGCAATTTCTAAAATCAGTTCCGGCTCGACCAGATTTCCGACCGGATTATTTGGATTTGCCAGAAATACCAGAGAAATGCTCTCGTCTAGTGCATCAAGGATCCGTTCGGTCAGGCAGAATTTTTCCTCTTTTTTCATCTCATAAAAAATAACTTCACAGTCCAGCGCCTTTGCCGCCTCTTCATATCCTAAAAAGGACGGCACCGGGATCAGTATTTTCGATGGTTTTACTGCGTGTAAAACGGCATGGAACAATTCTGACGCACCATTTCCAAACACAAGCTTTTTCTCTGATATCCGCAGCTGTTCTGCAACTGCATTTGCAAGTTCCTGTGCATGGATATCCGGGTAATGTTCCGCCTCCTCCACCGCCTGATGAAGTGCTTCCCTTACCGAGTCCGGCATTCCAAGCGGATTGGTGTTCACCGAAAAATCCAGTCTTATCTGATTGCGGTATATATCTCCTCCGTGGTACTGCATTCCTTTATTTCTCTCTTTCTGTAGTCTGTTCTTTTATTTTCGGACATTGAAACAAAACGAAACCACGCTTTGTGTGATTTGTCGTTCCAAAAATATAGATATATCTTTCGTATTCAGAGTATAACACAAAGTGCCATCTGTACACAATTTTTTGTGTTACAGACGGCACTTTGTAATCTATTCTTTTAATTCTCCTGATTTACAAAACTTTCTAAAAGAATGGGCGAATAAACAGAATACTATAAATAAGTTAAAATATGAAGCTGATCACACGCCAGATGAAAAGGTAAGACTTTATCTATTAAAGCGAATTAATGATCTTGAAACAGAACTTGAAACCTTTACAATATAAAAAGGCTTCACCCTTATATTAAGAGCGAAACCTTTACCAAGTTTATATTTTACAGTTCTCTTCATTTCTATTTTATTATGTATTTCCAACACTACAGATGTTTTAACCTTGCACCAAATACACATATATTTTTTCTTTATCTTTATGTATTTTAATAAATAATAATGGTCTTGACCAATTTTTGTCTCCCATCGAATTATTTATTTCTTCAACCACTTCTTTTGCCGTATTTTTACCACTTATTTCTATAACCTTACTATTGGCTCCCCCCATATATTCTCTTTCTCCATATGGCGAATACGAACACATTGCATTTTCAAATGGCGTATAGCGAAACAAATTTACTCTTTTTCTATCTGATATCTCTCCTTTATACCATTTATCTGCTGTAAAAAGTAAAAATTCTAACTGGTCGTTCGGCATAGAATAAAACGATGAATTTTTGTCTGTATTCCTGGTTTCCTCTGTTTTCAACAATTCAAAGACCTCATTTGTAAGCTTCTCATCATAAGTACCCTTTTTATCAATGTATTTTCCATAACTATTAATTGTTATCACAGCTTTCGTGAAGCCATCCTTGGAAATTCCTGTAACTTCCGTTGTTCCGCTATCCTCCACAATATAATGTGTGTATGATCCATCTGGTGTAGTCTTTTTCTGAACCAAATCAGTTCTATTCCACGTCCAATCCAAAGAAACTCCTAAAAAGTTTTCCGTATTTACGAGTTCATCCATATTTTTCGCTGATTCATCATAATCAAATCCCGTTCCTTCTTCGCGTGAAATATTGGTTTTATACAAGCTATAACTTACTACATTGCAAGAATATGTCTTTCCTTTATAAGTTGCTGTTACAATAGCTTTTCCACCTTTTAAATTATTATATATTACAGCACTATTTCCTTCAGGATATATACGCACTATTTTTTCATCTGACGTATTCCATATAACATCATCACAATCTGCATTATTCAATGTTAAATACGTTCCATCATCCCCATCACCAAATTTCCAAGTAATAGATGTAGTGCTTAATTTTGGTGTTTTTGTCTCAATGCTGTCATTATTATCAGGCTTTTTATCTTCTGTACTCTCAGTATTTTGTGCATCATCTTTATGCGGCTTCTTTGCAGCTGTAACCCTTATGTTACATTTTAATACAGATCCGTTTACTTTTGCAATGACTGTCGTATTTCCCTGTTTCTTTCCAGTAATCTTACCGTTTTTTACTGTAACAACATTTCTATTCGAAGACGTCCAAACCACTTTCCTGCTTGTACCTTTTACTTTCAATATATACGATTTTCCACTCTCGATAGTGACTTTCTTCTTGCTGAGCTCCGGTTTTTCCACTTTAACATTACATTTCAAGATAGTACCATTTATTTTTGCCTGAATAACCGTTTTACCTGTTTTCTTTCCAGTAACTTTACCATTTTTTACAGTCGCTACCTTTTTATTCAAGGAACTCCATTTTACTTTCCCTTTCATGCCTTTTATTTTAAGATTTACAGTTTTTCCAACATTAACTATAATTTCATTTTGGTTTAAGTATGCTTTCGCAACAGTAATTTTATATATATATGTATTTCCTTTGTCCTTTATCGTAATTTTAGCTTTTCCAATCGATTTTCCTATGATTTTTCCATTCTTTATTACAGCAATCTTTTTGTTGCTAGTCTTAAATGTTGCCTTTCCGCTAAAAGTCTGCTCAATGGCATATGTTTTTCCTTTCCCTATTGTAATATCCTTTGTTACAGTTTTTGCTTCTACGCTTACATTTCCGATCATACAAACAAAAAATGTGCATATCACTGTCATAAGAATCCATATAATGCAACTTTTCTTTTTCTCTAATTTAATCATAATCCTTTTCTCCTCATTATAAATATAAAATCTCCTCACGGTGAGTAACCTTTCTGTAGCCTTCATATTCAACTACATCAATTATAACATGCTGGGTACGAAGTTTTGAATAAATATTTCATAACTTTTCTCACTTTTGGAAATTAAATCTAAAAAGCAAACAGCCAGCTACAAACTGCTTGATTCATAACTGTCCTAGTGCGTTGCTTTCTTTCTTATTTGTTTTTTAATATACATACTTGTCATTTCTTTTATCATAAGCCTTAACTTTCCTGCAAATCATTTTTTCAATTTTCTTCTTTCGAGTTGTATATCTATCTATATTAGAATTTTTCGCCCAAAAAATAACAGCCACATATAATCCATAGCAAATTACAGCCCTTAATATTTCAAAACAATCTATTCTTCTAATATTTGATGTAAAAGATGAAATAAATCCATTATCCATTCCATATTGCAAAAAACTATTTATGATTATAAACAAATACATATTACCTACCATAAGGAACAAAAATGCTAGAAAAAATTTAAAATATGTAAAAATTTTAAGAATTATACATGGTAATTGATCCATCCTGTTATCA
>ERZ773193.2663-NODE-2663-length-18221-cov-24.365408_pt1 | contig 18221 bp, 16 predicted proteins | sample MGYA00511110_ERZ773193 | MGnify/ENA primary metagenome ERZ773193 (study PRJEB29015, sample SAMEA2737784) | human gut metagenome | biome: human gut; feature: human-associated habitat; material: faeces | place: China | collected 2012 ...
ACGACTCATAAATCTACCCTTAATCGTGTATTGGATGATAGTTGCGGATTTTAGGCTATAGAAATATAATTGATATTATTTTCATTAAGTCTATCAGGATCATTGCTGTCACTTGGCAGCTTGGATTATCCAGCTGTAAGCTGTCTGGCTTACTCTGAGAACATGCACTTGGCACCACCATAAGCAAAAATGCCAATAAAGAAATACTAAAATACTTACTCATAGGCGAACGGACGATAAAAGGTGATTAATGTCTATTAACTTGTGGCAAAGTTAAGGAAAAATACGCAATGTTGTATTTCGCACAGATGTAAATTATATAAAATTAACTGTCACCTTAAGGCTGTAACTACCAGTCATTTTGGATATAGGAATACATGACTTCAAGTGGATGGTGTGTCTTGGCTACTTTGGGCAGGATGCAGCCCACTGGCGAAGAAGAGTTTTGGACCTAAAAATAATAGTTCTTTGCAAGGTTTGCAGCAAACGTTGCAAACTTTGCAGAAACTAAGACTTGGTACGGAGAGGGTACGGAGCAGGTACGGAGCAGGTCCTGCTTTAAGCAGAAAAAGAGAAGCTTTTTCAAAGCTGTTTTTCTATCCAAGCCATCAGTACCGTTACCGCATATTGCTGCTCTTCTTTTGTCAACTGTCTTCCGGCAGGTATATGATGCCATTTGAAGAAGCATCCACGACAGCAGCAGCCTGTAGCATGCTGGGCTATAAATACAGGATGACCTCTCATCGGCGTCTGCTTGCCGTCATTGGGAATCACGGCAGGAGCAAGGCGTTTGGCTACAAAATCCTCCGCATGTTTACGGATGGTAGCCAAGCCCTTTTCTGCAATATAATCCTTATCCCTCTTCGATAGATGGAATCGACTGCGGAAAGTTGATTTGGAAAGTCTTGCAAACAGCTCTGTCAAGTCGTACTCTTTGCCTGGAGAAGTATGGTTTACCTTGCTTTCTGAAGAGATAGAGTCTTTCTGATGATTCTCTTCCTCTGCAGAAAACAAATCCAGTTCAACATATTTTGGTTGGCTTACTGCTGAATATTTTCTCATAATTATTCTCTTTTTTCATCCGTTTTTTCAACGCTTCTCTTCTGCGTATTCGGCAAGAAGCCTGCGATGATGCCGAGCAATGGCAGGAAGGCACTCACCTGGAAGATGAATTCAATGCTTGTCTTGTCGGCCAGCCAGCCGAAGAAAGCGGAGCCCAAACCTCCCAAACCGAACATCAGTCCGAAGAAGATGCCAGCTATCAATCCCACTTTATCGGGCATCAGGTCGGTGGCATATACCACGATGGAAGAGAATGCCGAAGCGATAATCAGTCCTGACAGGAATGTACAGATGATGGCCCACGTGAAGTTGACGAAAGGCATGGCGATGGCGAAAGGTGCAGCACCCAGAATGGAGAACCAGATGACATACTTTCTGCCAAATTTATCGCCCAGCATGCCACCTGCCACTGTTCCTATGGCAAAGGCGGCAAGGAATACGAAGAGGCACAACTGTGAAGTCTGTACAGATACACCGAACTTATCTATCAGGAAGAAGGTGAAGTAGCTTGTGATGCAAGCTGTATAGAAATACTTGGAGAACACGAGCATGATGAGGATGAACAGTGCCCAATATTTCACCCTTTTAGAAATATGGGTATTGAGAAGCGGTTGTTTCTGCGGATGGTTCACTACGTAAGCTAGTCGTGCCTTGTACCAGACTCCCAATCTTACCATGATGATGGCGGCGAGCAGGGCAGCAAGGGCAAACCAGGAGATGGCATGCTGTCCGAAAGGAAGGATGATGATGGCGGCAAGCAGCGGTCCTACAGCAGAACCGCCATTGCCACCCACCTGGAAGATGGATTGAGCCAGACTCTTCTTGCCTCCCGATGCCATCTGTGCCACTCTCGAAGCTGTGGGATGAAACACAGACGAACCCAGACCTACGACGCTTACCGCCAGGAGAATCAGAAAATAATTCTCGGCGAAGGCCAGCAGGAGCAGGCCCACCAATGTGAAGCACATGCCGATGGAGAGCGCATAGGGACGGGGATGCTTGTCGGCATACAGTCCTGTGAAAGGTTGCAGGATGGAAGATGTCATCTGGAAGAACAGCGTGATGATACCTATCTGTGCAAACGAGAAGTCGAACTTATCCTTCATAATCGGATAGATGGAAGGGATAATCGACTGAATCATATCATTCAGAAAATGGGAAATGCTGCAGATGATGAGCATGGAATATACTGTGCCCTCTATCATCCTGGGATTACCCTTGATTTTGTTACCTATTGACTTAATATTCATCTCTTTTGTTGTTTATTTTTCTTACTAATCTTATTTGAAAATCAACATTTTATGTTGTTCTTGTTCTGCTTCAAGCTCCAATAAAAATCTCTTTGTGGCCAATCCTCCGGCAAAGCCCGTCAGGGAATGGTTGCTGCCGATAACCCGGTGGCAGGGTATGAGAATGCTGATGCCATTGGATCCGATTGCTCCTGCCACGGCTCTTGTGCCATTGGGGGTACCCATACTTATGGCTATTTCCTTATAGCTTTTGGTTTCACCGTATGGTATATCGAGCAATGCGTTCCATACTTTTTTCTGAAAATCAGTTCCTACAGGATGCAACGGAATATCGAATGTCTTGCGATTGCCGGTAAAATATTCATCCAGTTGCTTTTTGGTCTGTTCCAGGATATAAGATGTTTCTGTCTTGAACTCAGCCTTTATATACCTCAAAAGTCGAAGTTTATTGCGCTCAGCACATGGCATTTCATTCCAATCACATAGGCACAATTCATCACCCACCGATGCCAAGATGATTTCTCCACAAGGCGAATTGTAATATTGAATGTTTACTTGCTGCATTGTATTAAATACTATTTCATTACTTCTTGAATTTTCATACTTACGACTGAGTCATATTGTACTTTGCTGCAAAAGTAACAAAAAATATTGGATTTGGCAAAAAAGTAGGATGGAATATTCTTTTTAACTCAACAGTTTGAAAACTCTAAGGGACATTATATAAATTAAAGCTGTCATAGGCATGTATCAAAAAAGAAAAAGGCAATTGTTAGCATTCTAGAAGATGCTTACAACTGCCTTTCCTTTTTATAATATATGGAAACTACTGTTTAAATTCTCTCAAATGAGAAGAAACATCGCTTTTAAGCGAAGTCCTTCATGTTTGTTCTTGCACCATACCCAGCGCAAGCTGCAACTACCATTGCAAATACAATTCCTAATACAATCATAATTTTTCCCTTTCTCTCAAAAAACTGTTAACCAAATTTTTACCTGAAGCTTTATTGAAAGCATCCTGAGATGCTTCTCAAAGCCAGCTTACTTACCGAGGCTAATCTTCTTGTTGACATTTACAACCTCAGCAAAAAGGGCAGCTACAACTGCCAATGTCATTCCTAATACCATCATCATAATTGTTATCCTTTCTTTACTTTATTATTCTTTATTTTATCTTTTCGAGTGCAAAGGTAATGCCTTTTTTGTGTACGCACACAATGTTTTTGGAAGAAATCACAAAAAAGGCTTCATTTCTTGATTTCTGTCAATTCTTGTCATAGAAAAAATGGCAAAATGGCATGCTTTCAGGCTATATGACATGATAAAGTCTCATCCCGGCAGGCAGTAGGTATTGCCACAGCCAAACAAACTAATTATCAGTCTATAAAAAAAAGTTTGAGGCACAGTTCTTGTGCGTCAAACTTTTGGGATATCCCGATTCTGATGCCTTTACTTCTCTGGGAAGATTTCTGCCAGCTTCTTTGCCATGCGCTCAGCGAGTACGGTGGTATAAACAACCTTGCCCTCCGGGTTGATGAGGTACATGGTAGGAAGCCAGGAAATCTTGTAATCCTTGGAAATCTGGGTTTCCTTCCACTTCTTGAACTCGCTGTACTGCTCCCATTCTACACCGTTTGCCTGAGTGTAGTTGTCGAGTTTCTGCTTGTCGGTATCCATGGATACGCCGATGAACTTGGCACGGGTGCCGTACTTCTGGAACATCTCCTTGACGGTAGGAATCTCTCTGCGGCAATCAGGGCACCAGGTAGCCCAGAAATCCAATACTGTCCATGTTCCCTTCTTGAGAGCAGGGAAGGCTGGGGCCTCTGTTCCTACAGTCAGGAGATTCTTGGCATAGAGTACGTCCACATCCTGTGGATTCTGGGCTGTTGTTGCGCTGCCCTGAGCGTTAGCTCCGATGACAGATGCTGCCATGAGGAGCAAAGAGAATATTGCTTTTTTCATTTTTCTTTGTTTTTAAAAACTGCTGCAAAGATACGGATATTTTTTTGAAATCGCTATCGGATGAAAGAAAAAATGCCGGGCGCATCTTCAAAAAGATGACCCGGCATGTTTTTGGGGAGCAGACTTGCTCGCGTAGGCAACTTTCTAGGCAGTCCCCGTTTTTTTATCTTTGCACCCGTCCAAAAGCAGTTTGGCATGAAGCCTGGTGAATTTTTGGAGCAGGGATAAAGGGAGTATCGGAGATATAGAAGGTAAAACAGAAAAGTCCATGACGGGGGTAAAAACTGTCATGGACTTTTCTGTTTAGCTGATGTAAACTACATGAATTTATTATTGGTCTTAATCATATTTATTCATGGGTAGCAAAGCGCTGCTCAGCCAGCTTTTCATATTTGGTTCCCGGCTTGCCGTAGTTGGCGTATGGCCAGATGCTGATGCCGCCGCGTGGGGTAAAGATACCGGTTACTTCGATATACTTAGGATCCATCAGCTTAATGAGGTCCTTCATGATGATGTTCACGCAGTCTTCGTGGAAATCGCCATGATTGCGGAAGCTGAAGAGATAAAGTTTCAAACTCTTGCTCTCTACCATCTTTACATCAGGAATATAGCTGATGCGAATCTCGGCAAAGTCAGGCTGGCCTGTGATAGGGCAGAGGGATGTGAACTCAGGGCAGTTGAAACGTACCCAGTAATCGTTGCCAGGGTGCTTGTTGACAAAGGTTTCCAATACCTCTGGTGCATAATCCATTCTGTATTCGGTCTTGGCTCCGAGAGCCTGCAAACCATCTTCTTTTCTGTCTGTCATATTGTTTTCTGTTAAATGCTTCTATGTTCTATTCTACTTAAAAAATGAAAGTGCTTAGCCGAGGCTAAACACTTTGAATACGTTGTAGGAGATGTTTTCGTCGTAGACGTCTTCTCCCTCATGCTTTTTGATGGCTTTTACTACACGGATGGTGATAGGCAATACCACAATCTCGTAAGCCGTCTTCAGGATGACCTGCCAGAGCATCAGCCAAGGCAACTCCGATGTAGGAACCACACCTCCCAAAGCCAATGGGAAGAAGATGAGGCTGTCGCAGCTTTCACCGGCAATGGTACTCAGAATGGCACGTGCCGAGAAATGCTTGCCACCATCGCGAATCTTCATCACACTCATGACGTATGCATTGGCAAACGAACCGATGATGAAGGCAACGAATGATGCTGCTGCAATGCGGGGAGCCAAACCGAAAATGGCATGGAAGCCGGCATCGTTGGTCCAGTAAGGTGCGGCAGGGATGACATCGCAGATGGCTCCGAGTGCTACGAAGAAGAAGTTCATGGCGAAGCCTGTCCATATCAGCAGACGTGCCTTTTGATAACCCCATACTTCGCATACCACATCATTGATAATGTAGCTCACTGGGAATACGATGAGACCACCGGTTAGGGAAACTGGCCCGAAGGCGATTTGCTTTGTTTCGAGTACGTTTGCTGCAATGAGACAAACGCAGAAGAGAATGCTGAAAAGCATAAACAGCACACTCACTTGAGTTTTTTTCTTGTTCATTTTCTTGTTTTTTACGAGGTTTACCAAGCACTCGAGTTAATAATTGCACGTATGGGAACTACCCATTGGTGCGAAAACGGCTGCAAAATTACAACTTTTCTTCCTATCTGCCAAATATTTATGAAAATATCTTCAATAAATGATGATAATATCTGCAAAAAAATCCCAAGTACTATCACTAGCACTTGGGACGAAATTTATTGTTAAACCAAAATTTATCAACCTAAAAACCTAATCTAACAATCTTTTTATCAACTAACAACCTATTTTATCTGAACAAACTAACAATCTGTTTTGTCTTAACTAACTAACAACTTATATAAACTTAATCTAAACCTAAAACAAACTAATGGAGTTTGGCTTAGATGGAAATCTAAGCCTAAACTGAAACCTAGCTGAGAGTGTTAGCCCACAGTAATCTGTCGAGCTACCTTCTGCTCTTCCTTCTGCATCTTAGGCAACTGGATGGTGAGCACACCGTCAGCTACGCTGGCAGAAATCTTCTCCTTGTTGACATCGTCTGGGAGAATCAGGGTCTGCTCAAACTTAGCGTAAGAGAACTCGCGACGCAAATATACGTGCTCCTCCTGCTCTGGCTGGCGCTTGTTCTCCATCTTGATATGGAGATCACCGTTCTCATTGAGATTTACCTCAAAGTCGTCCTTGCGCATTCCTGGGGCTGCAAGTTCTACTGTATATTTTGTCAAAGACTCCTTTACGTTGATGGCTGGGGCTGTAGTATTAGCCTTCTGCATATTACCCTCGTTGAAGAGTCCGTTAAATACCTCTGGTATCCAAGAATTTCTGTACATCATAATCTTAACCTCCGATTATATTTTAATTATTATTATTCGTTATTATTTAATGTTGTGTAGCGAATTATTTATCCGCTTACATTCTCTCTTTTTGCAATCCTTATACCAAAGTGGAAATTTCTGTCATTTCGGCAGAAAAGCTGAAGAAAAGCAAATAAAAACCCTCCAAACAAAATAAAAAACCCGACATTCTGTCACGAATGCCGGGCTTCTAATTTTTAACAAGAGAGCCGCCGTTCTTCTCGGTTTCACCGAGAGTCCCCTCGGTTCTTTATTACTCCATGAACTTCTTGGCAGCTCTGAGCTGGTGTCTCATCACGCTCAGGAACTCCTGGCTCTCCTGAAGTACATTCAGGTAGACCAGTGAAATCTGCATCAGAGAATTATCTGAAAGATGCTGGATGCGGTCAATATGCTTCTTGCGAAGTACGCTGAGCTCATCCTTGCAGGCATCTGCTTCGGCGAGAATCTCGCGGTAGTTCTCGTAGCGGTTGGTTTCAATCTGTTCGCAGCTCATACGCATCAGGTCGTTGATCTTCTGGCGTACAGGAGCAAACTCCTTGGTGTATTCTGCTGGGAGTGGATTGAAGTTGTTGTCCACGTGCTCCTTGATTGGGTCGAGCATACGGCGCAGAGAGTAGATGAACTGCTGGTTGCTGTTGGCTCCCAGATGGAACCAGGTGTTGCGCTCGATGGCAATCTCCATTGGCGATTTCTTCAAACCGAGCATCTCCTGGCGACGGAACTTCTTCAGCATATCCTGCTCCTTCTTCAAGTCCTTGTTGGCATGACGGAGATACTTAGGATTCTCGTTGGCAAGACCATCCATAATCTGGTTGAACTCATTGAGTGCAAAGTGGCAGACGAAGCTCTGGGTGCGGGATACCTGGCGACGAAGCAGATCCCATACTATTTCTGGATCGTGTGAGCGCATCATCAACTGGAAGGTACTGCCCTTGCTCTCTTCCTTAGCCTTCTTGTTATACTGGATATTGCTGCGGATGAGCAGGAAGATAACCAATGCCATGAAGCAGCTCTGGATACCTACACCTCCGAAGTGCATGATGAGGCAGATAATGGCACAGGCTGCGAAAGCTACACCGGCAGTGATAAACCAACCACCAATTACACTCAATACACCGGTTACACGGAACACGGCACTCTCACGGCTCCAAGCTCTATCTGCCAGTGAAGAACCCATAGCCACCATAAAGGTTACGTATGTAGTAGAGAGTGGCAACTTCAGGTTGGTACCGATGGTGATGAGCATACTTGCCAATACCAGGTTTACAGCTGCACGAACCACGTCGAAGGCAGCGCTCTCTTCCAGCTCTACATCTTTCTTGTCGAAACGGCTGTTGATCCAGTTCATCAGAGCCTTTGGCATAAACTGCTTCAACCATGAATCTGTAGCCTGGCAGTTGCGGACGATGACACGGGCTGCAGAAGAGCTGCCGAACATCTCGTCACCCTCGTCCTGACGGCTCAAATCCACAGAAGTCTTGATTACGTTCTGAGCCTTTTTGGAAGTTGCCATGGCGATGATCATCACGGCACCGGCTGCAAGAAGATATACTGGAGTGGTCTTGGCGCTGTCTATCAGAGAAGTCATCATAAACTGGTCTGGAGCAGCACCATTTCCATTCGCCATATAGTCCTGATAAGAAGAAAGACCAGCGAGAGGCACACCGATGAAGTTCACCAGGTCGTTACCGGCGAAAGCCATCGCCAGGGCGAAAGTACCCATCAGCACAGTAAACTTGAAGATGTTGATGCGGCAGAGATGCAGGAACTCCATCACGATGGCAGAACTCACGAAGGTGATGAAGAGCAGCAAGCCAAGGTTCTGGTCGATATAATCGCGCCATTCTGCTGGCAGGTAAGGACTCTTGCCCAATCCCTTCATGAAGATGAAGTAAGAGAGGGCCGTGAAGGCGATACCACCGAAGATGGCGATGCTGTAGCGTGAATGCTTGCGATAGTTGAAGGTGAAGACGATACGTGAAAGCCACATTACAAAGGCACCGAATACGAAGGCGATGATGACAGATGAGAAGATACCCATGATTACCTCCAATGCCTTGTTACTGTTCAGCAAGACACCGTAGTTGAGGCTGTCGTCACCATACATCTTCAGAGTTGCGAGGATGAAGGCACCTCCCAGGAGCTCGAACACCAAGGAGACGGTGGTTGAAGTAGGCATTCCCAGCGTGTTGAACACATCCAGGATGATGATATCCGTCACCATGACGGCTAGGAAGAGCGTCATCACTTCCTCGAAGGTGAAGTGGTCTGGACTCATGATGCCGTGTCGGGCAATGTCCATCATTCCCGATGACATGATGGCTCCTAGTACTACACCGCAGGATGCGATGATGAGCACCGTGCGAAACTTAGCCACCTTAGCTCCGATGGCAGATTGCAGGAAGTTGACAGCATCGTTGCTGACTCCCACGAAGAGATCAAACACTGCCAGACAGAGCAGGAAGATCACAATACAAAGATAAATCGTACTCATATATTTTATTAATGTTTATATACCTTAATTATATAGGGGCTTGTCTCAACATAGCTAGATACATTTCTCCCCTTGCTTTTCCGGGTGCAAAGGTACGAGTACGATGTTACAGGTGATTTAAACAGGTGTTACAATGTTGTTAAGATGTTCTGAAACGAAAGAAAAAACTCTACTCTTAATTCTACTCTTCACTCTTCACAGATGTAGTGTAAATTATTGAATATGAGGTGTTTGTGGTTGTGAAGAGTTACGCTGACTCTTCACAACTCTTCACCACTCTTCACCCGATTGATTTTTCTGCTGTTTATAAGGGAAATTGGAGGCTCTGAAAATCGGAAAGTGGCTCAAGTAAACTTTAACAAAGCCTTACGTAAACTTTATCTGAGGCTTAAACCAAGTTCAAAGGAGGCTTAAACCAAGCTTAAAGGAGGCTTAAGCTAAGCTTAATAGAAGCCTGATGCAAGCCACAATAGAAGCCTGATGATGGTCACAATAGAAGTCTGGAACGGGTCTCTATAGAATCCCAAAAGGTGAAGACTGGTGAAGAGTTGTGAAGAGTCGGCATAACTCTTCACCGCAGTAAGTGGTTTGTATTCAGATGCTTATGCCATATATGTGAAGAGTGAAGAGTGGATTTGAAAGCAGGGCTTACGTACAGAAAAATTCCGTCAGCCTTTATGCTTTTGGCGAAACGTTTTATAGGCATGTAGAAATCTCTATCCCGACGTAGTAATATTTATCTTTAGGCGGCAAAAAGTTGCCCGCCTAGGGGCAATGTTGTGCCCTAGTAAGACAATAAGTGAAATGTCCCCATTCGCATTTGAAATCTACAGGATGGCACATGAAACTTACAGACTTTCCATCCGTTCTTTGGTAAGAAAAATTATAATTATCGCTATGGTTGCTTGAAGGGTATGAAGAGAAATGATATGTAAAAAATAAAATGAAACACCGTTTGGAATCTTCATTAAACAAGAAAATTTCAAACGGTGTTTTATTTGTTCTTAAGCTTCTGAAGAAATCTGCAGCTTCCAGCCATCAATTGTACCAGTCTCAGATGAGAAGTTGCAGCCTATCTGGTATATCTTTCTTTTGTCAGCTGCATACTCACGAGCATATCCTATAGGGTATTTCATATTGTTGCTTTTATTGAATTTTTGGCAAAGTTACGAAAAATATTGGTATATGCATAAGAAAGCAGAATAAATTGTTTTCCTTTTCGGATAAAAACATTAACTTTGCAACTAAAAGAAATGAAAAGTATGGAAAAACTGAAGAATATCAAGGCGATAGCCTTCGATGCCGATGATACGCTCTGGGCATTACAAAACTATTTCGAGGACGTGGAGCATGAGTATTGCGAGCTGCTTGCGGAATATGGAAAGGAAAAGGATATTTCTGCTGCTCTCTTCGAGACGGAGAGTAAAAATATGGCTGATTTGGGATATGGCTGCAAGGCTTTCACCATATCCCTGGTAGAGAATGCGGTGAAGGTGAGTCATGGTAAGGTGGAGGCGAATGTCATCGCCCAAATTGTGGACTTGGGTAAGAGCCTCCTGCATCTTGATGCCAAGCCTTTGGAAGGGGTAGAGAAAACCTTGGCTTGTTTCCGTGAGATGAAGAAATATAAGCTGGCAGTCTTCACCAAGGGTGAGTTGATGGATCAGGAGAATAAGTTGTGGCGTTCGGGTCTGCAGCGGTATTTTGATGTGGTGACTATCGTGAGCGACAAGACGCCCAAGGCTTATCATCGTCTCTGCAGGGAACTGGATGTAACTCCCGACGAGCTGGTGATGGTGGGAAACAGTTTCAAGAGTGATATTGCTCCTGCATTAAAAATCGGAGCTTCGGCTGTCCATATTCCTTTTCATACCACATGGGCACATGAAAAAATAGAGGAATTTGAACATCCGAAGCTCCGACGTATCTCAAGATTCGAGGAACTCCTCGATATATTATAAAATAATCCGAGGATATATTTTAATCTTCTCCAGACTCATCATTCAATGATTCCAGCATTTCTGTGAAAGGACCGTGGAAGGTGCTGAAGAGATGGAGAATCTCCTTACGCTGTTCCTCTTCCTCTTCCCAAAGGCTGATTTCTCCCTTCTGATGAGCCTTGATGAGCTTGGCGCAACGCTTGATCTTGCGCTTGTTGTTGCGTGCCTGCAGCTGGTCGCCCTGGATTGGCTTCTGGGTGACGAACGAGAATGCTACAAGCTGGTTCATGAACATGTCGAACATCGGGTCGTCATGACTCCAGTCGCTGTCCTTCAACCAGAACCACTGGAAGGCATACTTCTGTTCCATGGCGATGAGCTGCTGTCCGAGGGTATCCATGTCGGTTCCTTTAGCCATCTGCTCCTTGATGAATGCAACGAGACTCTCTGGATTGATTTCCAATTCAACCTCCTGGGCGATAGAACTGCCAGAGATGTTCACGCGCCAACGGTAGTTCTTGTTCTTGATGAGTGCAGAATGGGCATTCATCATCAGCTGGCTCAGCTTACCCTCTGACGGAATCTGGTCTACCACGGAAAGGCGTTCGCGCTGGTCGCGTACCACCAGCTGTGCACTCTCAGGGCGCAATACGCAGATATAAATCAGTTTGTCATTGTCGAGATGCAATGAGAAACGGTCGTTGGTATCGTTGCCTACGAACTCGTAGCGGTAGTTGTCTATCTGGTCGTGTGCCACTTCTATCTCTCCATGTACTTTGTGGTCTTCAGCGTCATACAGAGAGAATCCGATGTATGGAATCTGCAGGGTGAGAGAGAACGGATTGCCGTCCTCCTCTGGAATGAGAGTCAGGCGCAGACCTTCCTCTCCGAAGTCTTCCTTCTTGCATACGAATCCTTCGTCGGTTTTTTCTGCTTTCTCTACTTTTACCTCACCGTGACGCCAGTAGAAGTCGAATGTAATAGTATTGTCATCTTCGCTAACCACATTGATAAAGTCATCAATATCCTGTCCGAGATAGATGATTTTTGCAGGTTCATATTCCTCTGTGTCGTCATCCTCCAAAGGCTTTACCCACAATTCGCCAGGAATAGGGTCGTCTTCCCATTCTGCATCTTTTGCAGCAGCGGTAGACTTAAAGACCAGGAAAATCATTCGCTGTTCCTCTCTGCTGCCGTCTTCACGACATAGGAAGACCTTCGATTCCTTTGGAATGAAGAAAGGAGTGTCAATGAACGGATTCTTACATAATGCTGTATACTCTACCTCTGTCCAGATAGGTAATTGATGATTTTTCGTATTGTTCGCCATATTCTGCTTGAATAGTCTATAAATTTTGTAACTAGATTTTTGTCTTTTTCTCTGTTATTCCAAAAACGGATGCAAAGGTACTGAGAAAAGCAGACAAAACAAAATTTCGCAACCATTTTTTGTATTTATTCCCCTATATTTCTCATTTTTGTTCTCTCAGTTTGGCAATTAATAATTAATAATTAATAATTTCGGTGCAGAAAATGTAATAAATGAGGGGAAAAGTCTGATTTCTCGAATTTTTTGTCTAATTTTGCACCTTGGTATGGAATGCCTTGGCTTTTGCGAGCTTGAGAGCATCGGATACACATTAATTATATATAATAGAAAAAAAGAAATTTAATAATAAGAATGAAGAAGAAAATTCAGTTCAGTCTCGTATACCGAGACATGTGGCAGAGTTCTGGTAAGTTCCAGCCACGCAAGGATCAGTTGGCTAAGATTGCCCCAGTTATCATTGAAATGGGTTGCTTTAGCCGTGTAGAGACCAATGGTGGTGCTTTCGAGCAGGTTAACCTCCTCGCAGGTGAGAATCCTAATGATGCAGTTCGTGCATTCTGTAAGCCATTCAACGAGGTGGGCATCAAGACTCACATGCTCGACCGTGGATTGAACGCTCTTCGCATGTATCCTGTGCCAGACGATGTACGTGCCTTGATGTACAAGGTAAAGGCTAAGCAGGGTACCAACATCACCCGTATCTTTGATGGTTTGAACGATGTTCGTAACATCATTCCTTCTATCAAGTGGGCTAAGGAGGGTGGTATGACTCCACAGTGTGCACTCTGTATTACCAATTCTCCTGTTCATACTCTCGAATATTATATGAACATCGCCGACCAGCTCATCGCTGCAGGTGCAGAGGAAATCTGCTTGAAGGATATGGCTGGTATCGGTCAGCCTGCATTCCTCGGTAAGCTTACCAAGATGATCAAGGACAAATATCCTGAGATCATCATCCAGTACCACGGTCACTCTGGTCCTGGTCTCTCTATGGCTTCTATCCTCGAGGTCTGCAACAATGGTGCCGACATCATCGATACAGCCATCGAGCCATTGTCATGGGGTAAGGTTCATCCAGACGTAATCTCTGTCATCAGCATGCTGAAGAACGAGGGCTTTGAGGTTCCAGAAATCAATATGAGCGCTTACATGAAGGCTCGTGCCATGACTCAGGAGTTCATCGACGAGTGGTTGGGCTACTTCATCAACCCAGGTAACAAGATTATGTCTTCATTGTTGCTCGGTTGCGGTCTCCCTGGCGGTATGATGGGTTCAATGATGGCAGACCTCGGCGGTATGCGTCAGACTATCAACAATATCCGCAAGAAGAAGGGTGAAGAAGAGTTGTCTATGGACGACCTCCTGATCAAGCTCTTCGACGAGGTAGAGTATGTATGGCCACGCGTGGGTTATCCTCCATTGGTAACACCATTCAGCCAGTATGTAAAGAACATCTCATTGATGAACCTCCTCACCATGGAGCAGGGCAAGGGCCGCTTCGTGATGATGGACGATTCTATGTGGGGTATGATTCTCGGTAAGAGTGGTAAGATTCCTGGAGAGATTGATCCGGAACTCGTAGAGCTTGCCAAGAAGCAGGGTCGTGAGTTTACAGATGTTGATGCCCACACATTGCTTACTAATGCACTCGACGACTTCAAGAAGGAGATGGACGAGAACGGTTGGGAGTATGGTCAGGACGATGAGGAACTCTTCGAGCTCGCCATGCACCCAGAGCAGTATCGCAATTACAAGAGCGGTCAGGCTAAGAAGAACTTCCTGGCTGACCTCCAGAAGGCAAAGGATGCCAAGCTCGGCAGCACCTTGACACCAGCTCAGCTCGCAGAATTCAAGCACGCCAAGGCAGATGCTATCGTAGCACCAGTTGCAGGTCAGATTTTCTGGGAGTTCCAGGGCGAAGGCGAGTGCCAGCCAGCTGTAGAGCCATTCATCGGTAAGGAGTATAAGGAAGGTGATGCCTTCTGCTACATCCTCGCTCCATGGGGTGAGTTTGAGACAGTTCCTGCTGCATTGGGTGGCAAGCTTGTAGAAATCAATGCTAAGCAGGGCAGCAAGATCCGCAAGGGTGATGTCATCGCTTACATTGAGCGCGAGAATAATTAAGAATTGATAATTAAGAATTAACAATTAGGCTGCGCCGTTGTGGACGGCTACGAATAATTATTAATTATGAATTATAAATTATTAATTGATAAGTATTATCCTGAGGATAATGAGCTTCGTCATATCCTCATTACACATAGTCAATCTGTAGCGCAAAAAGCGCTACAGATTGTTTCGTCTCATCCTGAATTGCGTTTGGATGCCCAGTTTATCGAGGAAGCAGCGATGCTTCACGATATAGGAATCTTCATGACCGATGCTCCCGGCATCATGTGTTTTGGTTCGCAGCCATATATTTGTCATGGTAGATTGGGTGCCGAACTCTTGCGCAAGGAAGGTTATGAGCGCCATGCTCGGGTATGTGAGCGCCATACAGGTGCCGGCATCACAAAAGAGCAGATCGAGAAACAGCAACTGCCTCTGCCTCACCAGGATTTTCTGCCCGAAACAATGGAGGAAAAGGTAATCTGCTATGCTGACAAATTCTTCAGCAAGACTCATCTCGACAAGGAAAAGAGTATTGAAAAGGCAGAGAAAAGTCTCGCTAAGTTTGGCGAGGAAGGAGTAAAGCGCTTCCATGAATGGGAGCGGATGTTTGAAATAGGATAGAAGTTCTGTTGGGTGACTTCTTAACAATAATTTCTGAATGAGAAAACAATCAACTATAGCTGCACTGATGTTTGCTGCCATCTCATGCATGATGGTGGCAAACCCGGGTATGCCTTCTAAAAAGAAAGACAAGAAGGCTCAGGTGGATTCTACTGCCGTGGCTGTGGGCGACTCCGTCTTTGTCGATTCTCTCGGCAATGAAATCATCAGTACGGAGGCCGATACCACTCAGATGGACTCGCTGCAGAAGGCTATATGGAAACATAATAAGGTAGTGGATGACAGTATCCATCAGGATAGTATCAACCGTAAGAAGTCGGGTGGTATTGATGCGCCGGTCAGTTATCAGGCAGACGACTCGCTGGTCTATGATGCTCATAACAAGGTAGCGCATCTCTTTGGTAATTCGAATGTGAAGTACCAGAACATGGATCTTTCTTCTGATCGTATATCCATGGATCTCGACAAGAGCAATGTGAAGGCAATGGGTACTTCCGATTCTTCTACTAAGGAAGGTGTCAAGGGAAAGCCAATCTTCAAGATAGGAGGTGATACCTACGATACCGACACGATTAAGTTTAATTTCAAGAGCAAGAAGGCTCTTATTAATAATGTATATACAGCGCAGGAAGATGGTTTCTTGCGAGGTATGAAATCGAAGCGAGATTCTTCTGGTACGGTTTATCTGAAACATGCCACCTATACCACCTGTGATGATCCGCATCCGGATTTCTATATCTCACTCTCACGTGCCAAGATGCGACCGAATAAGGATGTGGTCTTCGGACCTGCTCATCTCGTGGTGTGCGATGTGCCGGTACCTATAGCCATACCATACGGTTTCTTCCCGTTCTCCAAGAGTTACAGCAGCGGTTTCATCATGCCGACATACGGTGATGAGAGTGCGCGCGGATTCTATCTCAGGGATGGTGGCTATTATTTTGCCATGAGTGACAAGTGGGACTTGAAACTCCTCGGAGAAATCTATACCAAGGGATCTTGGGGACTTTCGGCGGCAAGCAACTATCGCAAGCGATATAAGTATTCCGGTTCCTTCTTCTTCAGTTACCAGGATACGAAGAATGGAGACAAGGGTATGCCTGATTTCACAGAGCAGGAGAGCTTCAAGTTGCAGTGGAGTCATAGACAAGACTCAAAGGCTAATCCGTTCAGTTCGTTGTCGGCAAGTGTCAACTTTGCCACATCCAGCTATGAGCGGAATAATCTGAGTTCACTCTATAATCCGCAGACGATGACGCAGAGTACTCGAACCTCTTCTGTCAACTGGAGTACAACGTTCTCCAGCATCGGTATGTCGCTCAGTTCTACAGCCAATCTTTCGCAGAACATGCGTGACTCTTCGATAGCGATGACCTTGCCAGACCTCAACATCTCTATCTCCCGATTCTATCCGTTCAGAAGAAAGAAGATGGTGGGTGATGAGAAATGGTACGAGAAAATCGCCATGAGTTATACAGGACATATCTCTAACAGTATCAATACCAAGGAGGATAAGCTGATGCACAGTTCGCTTATCAAGGACTGGCGCAACGGATGGCAGCATCAGATACCAGTGAGTGCATCGTTCACTCTCTTCAAATATCTCAATGTGAGTCCTTCGTTCAACTTCACCGACCGTATGTATACCAATAAGGTGGAGAAATCATGGGATAGCGAAAAGCAGGTTGAGAAGAGTGATACCATATATGGTTTCAACAATGTTTATAACTGGAACATGAGTGTAGGTCTCTCTACCAAGCTGTATGGATTCTGGATTCCTAACCGTAAGCTCTTCGGCAATAGGATTGACAGGATTCGCCACGTTTTCACTCCGACGGTCAACTTCAGTTATGCGCCAGACTTCGGTGCTAGCCGATATGGATTCTGGGATACTTATCAGAAGACCGATGCTGATGGTAACGTATCGCTCGTCAGTTATTCACCATATCAGAATGCACTTTACGGTGTGCCGGGTAAGGGCAAGAGTGGTAACATTTCCTTCACTCTGGGCAATAACCTGGAGATGAAATGGAGAGATAAGAACGACAGTCTCAAGAAGGTGAGTCTCATTGATGCGTTCGACATCAATATGAGTTACAACACCGCAGCCAAGGTTCGCCCTTGGAGCGATATGAATATCAACCTCCGTCTCAAGTGGTGGAAGAACTACACATTCAATATGAATGCTGTCTTTGCTACATACGCATATGAACTGGATGATCAGGGTAATGTGTTTGTTGGCAACCACACAGAGTGGGGCAAGGGTCGATTTGGACGATTCCAGGGAATGTCTCAGAACTTCTCATTCACGCTGAATCCGGAAAAGTTGAAGAAACTCTTCGGTGGTGGCGATGATGATGATGATGATAAGGACAAGAACAGGAAGAGCGATGATGACGATGAAGGTATGGATACCGACATAGAAAGCAACGTGGATGATAATATCGAGAAGGGTAAGACGGCAGCCAAGAAGAGTGGCGGTGGTAAAGCAAAGACCGACACCGACGGTTATATGGCATTCAAGATGCCTTGGTCTTTGACCTTTGGATATGGTGTTACGATGCGTGAGGATACTCGACGAGAAAAATTCAACGAGAAGTCCATGCGCTATCCATACAAGTTTACACAGACGCTTAACATGAGTGGTAATGTTCGCTTGAGTGATGGATGGAACATCAGTTTCTCTTCCGGTTACGACTTCGAGAATTCCAAGATTAGTATGACTACAGCCAGTCTGGCTCGAGATCTCCACTGCTTCAATATGAGTTGTTCAGTAGTACTTGCGCCATATACCAGTTATAACTTCACCTTCCGATGCAATGCAGCTACATTGACGGATGCGCTGAAGTATGATAAGCGTAGTGGTTATTCTAACGCCGTCAAGTGGTATTGATTTGGCTAGGGAATCAAATAGAAATCAAACGAGGATAACGGGTATTTGAAAAAAACACCGGTTATTCTCGTTTTTTTATGATATATCTTTGTTATTTCAGATACGCGAATTCAACAAGCAAGTGCAAAATTACGAAATGTTTTTGTAAAAGCACTCC
>ERZ773193.2667-NODE-2667-length-18191-cov-4.192821_pt1 | contig 18191 bp, 15 predicted proteins | sample MGYA00511110_ERZ773193 | MGnify/ENA primary metagenome ERZ773193 (study PRJEB29015, sample SAMEA2737784) | human gut metagenome | biome: human gut; feature: human-associated habitat; material: faeces | place: China | collected 2012 ...
CCTCAGTCACCTGCGGTGACAGCTCCCCTAAAGGGGAGCCTATGCATCAAAAGGGAGCCTATAAAAAAATCCCCGCAACATTCTCCCCTCAACTCCCGCGAAATGTAACGCGTTACACGATTTTTAGAGAAAATGTATCAAATTCGCGGAAAAGTTGGGAGTAATTTTTCGTTTGCATTTTGAAACGGAAAATCGACTGTATTTGAGAAATCTTCAGAATCAAAATAGTTTTATGCAAAATCTGACATGATTTTATCAAAATCAGAGCCGCATTATCGGAATCGTGCAAAATCGGCTAAAAAATGGAAACAAAAAGCCACGCAATTCTGCCACTTTTCCGGTGTGTTGTAGATGTGCACAAAAAGTGTGCTTGTTTGTTGTTCCAAATGCAGAATATGCACAAACGCTATTGACAACACCGCCAGATTGTGCTATAATAAACTTGCAAACAACGAGAGGGAACGTTGATAAGAACTCTCGTTTGATTCTCCTGAAACTCCGGACGCGATGCCGGCTAGACGCGAAAGCGGAGATTTTGGGAACACAGTTATTTTATTTTACTTAATTCAAATTTGAAAGGTGGAAACCAATATGAAAACCCCGATGAACGTATTCAACACTGCAATGAAGAAGAAAAAGAACCGCAAGGGCTTCTCCCTCGTCGAACTGATCGTTGTTCTGGTCATCATGGCAATTCTGGCCGCGGCTCTGGTTCCGACTTTGATTGGTTATATCAAGCAGACAAAGCAGTCTAATGCGAAGAATGAAGCTGCTGCCGTTGTATCTGCTGCACAGACTGTGGCATCTTCTGCTTTTGCTTCTGGTGACGGCAAGTACTATGATCAGTCCAATGGCGGGCAGGCTGTGGAAGTAACTAATCCTGTATCGAATGATGTAGATGGCTCTGCTTCTACAAATGCAATTACAGCAATTGGTACTCTGGCTGAAATCAATAAGGCTGGTGGTACTATTACTAAGATTACATTTTCAGATGGTGTTGTAAACTTAGTTCAGTATAGCAACGGCGGTACTAATGTTGAGTATAAGACAGATACAAACGGCAAGGGAACTTATGAAATCGTTGCCAACTTTTCTTAATGGCTGATAAAAACGATTTACTTGCTAATTTTTAAGACAATAACAAAGCATTCAGCACATTGGGTGCTGGGTGCTTTGTTTGGTTTTCGGCGGTTTTGTCATTCTGTCGTGGTTTTTTCACATTTGTGAAGAGATTGTGTGGAATCTTCTGCTTCATGTATCAGATTTCACGGAAGCACCCCTCAGTCAAGCCTACGGCTTGCCAGCTCCCCTAAAGGGGAGCCTATAATACACAAAAGGGAGCCTGAACAAGCCGAGCCTCCCTTTTCAAGGAAGGCAAAAAAACCACACCAAAAAGAGGTGAGTACAGTGCCAAATTACAAATATCGTGCCACAGCCATGAGCGGAAAAATGGTGCGTGGGACGCTTACCGCTTCCGATCCGGAGGCACTGCTGAACGAACTGAAAAAGAAAGATCTGTTCTTGCTGGACTACACCCAGACCAGCAAGACTTCGTTCGGCTCTAAGCTGAAAGCCAAGGAACTGACGGACTTTTGCCGCCAGCTGGGCAGCCTGCTGGACGCGGGCGTTTCGGTGATCCAGTCGTTCAATATTATTTCCAATCGTGCCAGCATTTCCAAGTTTGCGAGAAAATGCTTCTCTGACATCACCACCGACCTGAAACACGGCAAGGCGTTGTCCGATGCAATGGCAGATCAGGGCAAGGTTTTCCCGGAACTGCTCATCAGTATGGTGCGTGCCGGCGAGGCAAGCGGTAAGATCGGGGATACGTTTATCAACATGGGCGAGCATTTCCAGAAACAGCAGCGTATCAAATCGCAGGTCAAGGGTGCTCTGGCGTATCCGCTGGTGCTGGTCATTCTGCTGGTGCTGGTCATTATCGTGATGTTTACGTTTATTCTCCCCATGTTCGGCGATATGTTCACCGATATGGAACTGCCGCTGATGACGCGGATCCTCATGGGCATGAGTGATTTCCTTACCCACTATTGGTATGTGGCGATCGGCGTGGTGGCGGCAATTGTAGTTGTCATTGTCATGCTGATGCGAACGCCGGCTTCCCGTCTGGTGATCGACCGCATGATTGTACATCTGCCCAAAATTGGCAATTTGGTGCGTATCGTCTACACAGCAAGCTTTTCCAGAACGCTGGCTTCGCTGTATACCAGCGGACTTTCCATTTTGAACGCCCTGCAAATTTCGCGGGATACCGTGAACAACAGCTATCTCCGTTCCCAGTTTGACGACTGTATCAAGAGTATCCGCGTGGGCAACGCCCTGTCGGAATCCATTATGGCAATGGACGGCTTTGACAGCAAGCTGGGCGATACCATTAAAGTCGGCGAAGAAACCGGTAAGCTGGACGCGATGCTGCTTTCCACCGCGGACGACTACGAATATGAGTCCAGTGCCGCGATCAAGTCCATGATGTCCATTATCGAACCGCTGATGATCGTCATTCTGGGTGTCGTTGTTGCCGGCGTTATGGTTTCTGTCCTCGTCCCCATGTACTCCATGTACGGCAATATCGACGAAAATACCGGTGCGGTCTTCTCGTGGCTCGCACAGACCGCAGGACGATTCCTGAACCGGTTCTAAGAGAAAAAGAGGTGAATTTCCGTGAAGAAAAAAGATGTTTCTGCACACGTATATATTACCAACAGCAAGATACAGGTGCTGATGGGCAGCTGTGTGAAAAATAAATTGCAGGTGGTAAACTGCTATGAAGAACCGCTGGAAGAAGGCTGTATCCTGAACGGCATTATCATGAACAACTATTCTCTCCAGAATACCCTGACGGAAATGTGGCAGAAGTACAACCTGCCCGCAAAGGGCGTGACGCTGGTGGTAAACGGCAGTTCCATTACTGTAAAGCCTCTGAAAGTTCCGCAGATCGCTCCGAAAAATGTGCCCAGTTTCATTCGCGGGGAACTGCGGGATATTGAGGGAATTCAGAATATGCTGGTGGATTATTCTGTGGTGACCCCGAAAAATCCGGACGGCTCCTGTAGTATTCTGGCGGTAGTTTCCACCAGGGAGTTCATCACCAGCTATATCAGCCTGTTCAAAGAGGCGAAGATCGAACTGGAAGTCATTGATCTGGTGCAGAACTGTCTGATCAAAATGATGAAGCGGCTGAAATCTTTACAGGGAAAAACCTATGCCGTGTTCATTCTGGATAAGAATATGCTGATGCAGTGTCTGTTTTCCAATGACAACTTCGTCATGACCCGCCGCAGCCGGATTCTGGCAGACCCTACCGATGAGGGCTTCGAACGGGAAGTGGGGCAGAATATCAACAGCATTATCCAGTTCAACAAGTCGGAACAGACCGGCTCTGATATTACGGATATTTACCTGAGCGGCTTTCCGGAAGATGTTGTGCAGATCTTCCCGCACTTTGCGGAAAATTTCGGCGTAAATGTGCGGGCGTTTCCGGAGTTTCTCCCTACGGAACTGACTGTTCCGCCGGAGATGAATCCCAGCGAGTACGCGGTGCTGCTGGGCAGTATGATACGTTATTCGGACTAAATCGGACAGGAGGAATCCAAAATGGCAAAATTACCAAAAAAGGATATTAACCTGTATCCTCTTGTCGTGGCACCGAAAAAGAACACCATGAAAAAAGGTGCCCTTTTCGGCATACTGGGGACAGTGGCAGTGCTGCTGCTGGGCGGCAGTTATGCCGGTGCACGGATCTACGTCCACACCCAAGAGAATCTGGTTTCAGAAATGGAAGCTAAGGCAAACGATACCACATTGATGGAAAAAATCAACAACGCCAACGCTGTGGCGAATGACATCAGCACACTGCGGACTGCCGGTGATGTTTATACTGAGGTGCGAACTACCATTGACGGGACACAGGAGATCTGCGATAACTTTTCCGAAGATCTGGTGCAGAAGCTGGTTGGCTGTGAGAAAACGGTCAGCCCCAGCAGAGGAGAAATCCAGGTGGCAGAGATCACCGGACTTTCCTATGACGGCAGCACCCTTTCCATTGCGGCAAGTTCGACGAACAGCCAGTATGTTTCCACATTTGTGACGAACCTGACACGGCTGGACTTGTTCTCCTCGATCACCTATGACGGCTATTCGCTTTCGGACAGCGTGTATACTTATACAGTGAACGCCGTATTCAAGCCGGCAGAAACTACTGCAACGGATGCCGACGGCAATCCTGTGGAAACAACAACGGAGGTGGTACAATGACAACGGAAATTACCCGAAAGCAGGCAGTTCTGCTTTCTGTGCTGGGTGTCGTATTGGTCGTTGTACTGTTTGTGCAGCTTCTGATCCGTCCGCTGATGACGAAAGTCTCGGCAGCAAAGGAACAGCTGGAGGTTCTGAACCAGCAGTATTCCGACCTGTTGCTGCAAAGTCAGAGTTATGACCAGAATATTGCCTCACTAAAGGATTGGAAAGAGAAAAATGGCGAGGAAACCAAGAAGCTGTTTCCGCTGAGCGATGCGGAACGGATCGACCGTTTTCTTACCTTTGTGATGAATGAAGCGGGTGTCACTGTCGATGGCTTGAACATTGGGCAGACCATGCAGTATTATATTGACGGTGAGGGCAATCTGGTGACTGCTTCGCCGGACGAGGTAGCCGGTACCACAGACAGTTCTGCCTCCGGAACAGATGCTTCGGACGGCAGCACAGGTGACGGCAGCGGTGCTGCATATACCGCCACCGGTGAATACTGCTGCGACTTTACCTATACGATGGAAGGCACCTATCAGAACATGAAACAAATGTTGGACTTTGTCAATCGGGTGTCGTTTCTGGGCGTTACTGCGTATTCTTTCAACAGTGTGGAAAAGCCGGCAGCACAGGAACAGGCTGCGGCAAACGGTGATGCGGCAAATGCGGATAAATTTCAGGATTGGTATAATTTTACCATGACGATTACCGCGTACATGTATCAGAGTCCGCTGGAAACAGACTATGCAGATGATGTGGATTCCGACGAAACCACCGAAGAAGCGGCGGAAAAAGCCTTGCAGTCGGCAACAGCAGACATTGCGGCGGAAGAAATGACAACGACCACGATCATAACCACAGCAGCAGATGCTGCATAAACAGGGTGATGCCAATATGAAACGGAAAACAGCACAGCGAAACGGTACAGCGATTTTGTGGGCGGTGCTGGTCATGCTGATGATCTCACTGATCTCGGCGGGGATCATTCTTGTAGACCGTATGTATTACATGCGGGAGCAGGAGGAAAACAACCGCGTACAGGCAAAGTTCTATGCAGAATCCGCGATCACTTTGGTACAGCAGGACATTCTGAAAGAAGGCACGGTGACGGACGAAACCACCGGGGCAACCTATCAGAGCATTTTCGTCAGCGACGGCAACACTGCGGAAACCTTTACGATCTCACTCCCCGATGCGGGAAACTGGAAATGTACGGTAACGGTGAATCACTCTGTGGTCAACGACAGCGAAACCGATGCCAACAAAAGGCGGCTGTCCGGTGAGATCTATCTCACGGCAAAGGTGACGCGGAACACTGCCGGCAGCGGGGAAAAGGAATTGTCAGAAGTTTGTGGAAAGCTGTCAGTTCCCGCGAATGCGACCCAGTGGCGGTGGGACGGCTATTATCAATTGTAAAGGGAGGCGTGACAAAATGCGGAAACTGCGAAAAGGAACCACTGTTGTGGAAGTGGTGATTGCATTTGCCATGATCTCCATGTCCTTTGCAATCGGCATGATCGGGATCGCTTCCGGCTCGAACTTTCTGAACTCCGGTGCGAAGCTGAAGAACCAGCAGCGGAAAAATGCCGCTGTGGATCTGGCGGGAGCTGCTGCGGAAACTTCTGATACTACGATTACAGTAACATATCGGGATCGCACAAGCGGGGACGAAAAGACCAAAACTTTTGATGTGCAGAGGCGTTCCGCGGACAATTTCATTCAGTATCAACCGAAACCGTAAGGGAGGAAAGCAGATGCGGAAACTTGTGAAAAACCGAAAAGGTTTTACGCTGGCAGAAGAAGTGGTTACCGTTCTGCTGATCGGCATTCTGGTGGCTTCTGCTTCGGGAATCCTGCTGAATGCCATGCGGATCTTCTGCCAGAATGTCATCATGTTCAATGCCCAGTCCAAGGGAATCGCGGTCATGGAACAGCTGGAAAGTCATCTGGCGTATGCCAAGACCATCGGACAGCAGGAAACAGAAACGATCGCTGCGGATGACGGCTGTGCCCATCAGGTCGTACTGTATGTGGACACACAAGACGGAAAGAGCGAACTGAAAGAAAAAGGGACGATTTACTATTCAGACACTGACAGTGCTGGAACAACGGTCGATCAGGTGCTCTGTAAGCTGGGGACTTATCAGGCAAAGATCCTTGTCCAAAAGGTCGATGATGTAACAGTGACAGTAGATGTGCGGATCTCGCGGAACGATACTGTGTACTACTCAGAAACCAGAATGGTCAAGCTGCAAAATCGGGCAACGGTAAAGGCAACACTGAATGCCTCCGACATATACGACAGTTCTGTGGCAGCTTCGCGGTATTTATATATCGGCAGTCTGGAATAAAACATAGGGCAGCACCGCACAATGCCCGCCTGACGGCTTTGCACGGTGTCGCTATAGAAACAATAGAAAAAGGTGAGAACATTGCAGAATTTACCCATTGGTGAAGTGCTGAAAGAATATGGCTATATCACACAGGAACAGATCGATCAGGCACTGCAATTCCAGAAGACACAAAGCGGCAAGAAGGTGCGTTTCGGCACACTGCTACAGGAAATGGGCTTTGTTACAGAAACGCAGGTTCTGGAGGCACTGGGGAAAAAGCTGGATCTCCAGATGGTCAATCTGGAGGAGTACGAGGTCAATGTAGACGTGGTTGCCAAGGTGCCCAAGCAGCTTGCGGAAAAGTACAACGTCATTGCCCTGTCGGAAAACGACAGCCGTCTACAGCTCGCCATGTCTGACCCGCTGAATTTCTACGCACAGGAAGATATTCGGCAGATCGTGGATATGCCGCTGGAAGTGCTGCTCAGTGAAAGTCCGAAAATCAAAAAGGCAATCGAGTATTACTATGCCGAGATCAGTACCAAGCAGGCAGCCAAAAAGGCGAATATTTCCGCAGAAGATATTGAGGTGCCCCAGCTGACGGCAGACGATGCGGACGACGATGTGCCGATCATCAAGCTGATCAATTCGCTGCTGGTGCGGGGATACAGCACCAACGCCAGCGATATTCACATTGAACCGTTTAAGGATTTCACACAGGTGCGTATGCGTATCGACGGTCAGATGGTCAGCTATCTGACACTGGAAAAGGCACTGCACAACTCCATTGTTGCCCGTATCAAGATCATGAGCAACCTGAACATCGCGGAAAAACGTATCCCGCAGGACGGCAACTTCCACGCTGTGCTGGAGGGAATCGACATCAGTATGCGTATTTCCGTTCTGCCGACGACACACGGCGAGAAGATCGTTATGCGTTATCTGGTGTCGGATACCAAGATCGACCACGCCGGTCACTTTGGCATGAACGAGTATTCCTATAACATGCTGATGAAGATGATGTCCGCCCCCAACGGCATCATCTATATTACGGGGCCGACCGGTTCCGGTAAAACGACCACGCTGTATATGGTGCTGCAGCATCTGTCCCAGCGACCGGTAAATATTTCTACCATTGAGGACCCTGTGGAAAAAGATTTACCCAATATCACGCAGACTTCCGTTAATGTGACTGCCGGCATGACCTTTGCAGTGGGACTGCGTGCTCTGCTGCGACAGGATCCGGATATTATCATGATCGGTGAAACCCGTGACGCAGAAACGGCTGAAATTTCCGTGCGTTCTGCAATCACCGGACACCTGGTAGTTTCCACCCTGCATACCAACGATGCCATTTCGTCCATTGTCCGTCTGGCGGATATGGGCGTGGCACCGTATCTGATCTCCAACTCTGTGGTAGGTATCGTGGCACAGCGTCTGGTGCGTAAGGTCTGCCAGTTCTGTAAATACGAAGAACCGGCGACAGCAGATGACATCGCCATTGTCGGGGACGGCATTCCCATGATCACCCGCGGCAAGGGCTGTAAGGTCTGCAACAACACGGGCTATAAAGGACGTATTTCCATTCACGAAATGGTATATATAGACAAAACGCTGAAACGTATGATCGCCAAAAGTGCAGACAGTCAGGAAATGCTGGAGTATGCCAAGAAAACACAGGGCATGCGGAGTCTGCTGGACAGTGCCATTGACTTGGTAAAAGAGGGCGTGACCACGCCGGAAGAAGTTATGAAGATCGCATATTATTCCGACTAATGATTGCAGAAAGGACGGTATACCGCCATGACCATGAATGAACTTATTATGAAAGCACGGGAGAAGAAATGCTCTGATATTCACATCAGCGAGGGCATGCCGGTTTCGTTCCGTATCCACGGGCAGCTGCTGGACAGCGGCTTTTCATTTCCGGCGGCAGAAACACGGGAAATGATCCTGTCCATGCTGAGTGATGAACAGCGGGAACAGCTGGAAAATGGCGACGACGTGGACTTTGCCATTGAAACGCCGGACTATTGCCGCCAGCGTGTCAATGTTTTCCGGCAGATGAAAAAGGTGGCAGCCACGATTCGTCTGCTGAACAACACCATTCCCACACTGGAACAGCTGCAAATGCCGAAAGTACTGCGGGACTTGGCAGACCAGCCAAGAGGACTGATTCTGGTGACAGGTCCGACGGGAAGCGGTAAATCTACCACTCTGTCTGCCATGATCGACTATATCAACAAGAATCGTTCAGAGCATATCATCACCATTGAGGACCCTGTGGAATATGTTTACGAGTCGGGCATGTCGGTCATTCACCAGCGTGAAATCGGCGTGGATACCAAGAGTTTTGCAGCATCCCTGCGTTCCGCTCTCCGTGAAGACCCTGATGTCATTCTCGTGGGGGAAATGCGTGACTACGAAACGATTTCCGCCGCTGTCACCGCCGCAGAAACCGGACACTTGGTCATGTCTACTCTGCACACCACCGGTGCGGCACAGACGCTGGATCGTATCATTGACAGCTGTCCGCCCCACGCCCAGAACCAGATCCGGACACAGCTGTCCACAATTCTGAAGGGCGTCATCACACAGGCTCTAATCCCGCTGGCAATGGGCGGCGGCCGTGTGGCTGCTACAGAAATTCTGGTGGGAACCGATGCGGTAGGCAGTCTGATCCGTGACAATAAGTGCTTCCAGCTGGCAACGGTCATGCAGTCCAGTGCGGCACTGGGCATGCACACCCTGAATGCTGATCTGGCACGGCTGGTAAGAGCCGGCACGATCCGGCGGGATGATGCCATTCGGGTATCCAACAACAAGAATGAGATTCTGGATCTGTTAAGTTAAGCGTGTCCGTCTGTATATTTTCGGAGAGGTGAGAGAGATGAAACGAAATCGAAAAGGCTTTTCTCTTGTGGAATTGATCGTAGTGCTGGTGATCATGGCGATCATTGCGGCACTCTGTGCCCCGAATATCTCTGCCTATGTGCAGGCGGCAAAGGTTCAGAATTATCAGACTGTGGCGAATAATCTGGCAGACGAATTACAAACCCAGCTGCCCCAGAGCCGGTACTGGAACTGGGACGAGGTGCAGCGGAATGCGTACGGCATTCTGTGCTCGGACGCCGGAAGAGGCGTGACACTGGATACAGAAAAAAGCACCGATAATCAAAAGGTGTATCAGATCACCGGTGCCAGCAGCGATGCCAATGCGGTGTTTACGGTGACGCTGACCTATCATGATGCGGTGAAAACCAGCCAGAAAGTGGATATTGCGGTTTCCTGCGACGGGTACGCTGCAGTGCAGTCAGAGCAGAGCTGTAGTCTGGTTTTGAAGACGAATTATACGGACGCGAGTGCGTATCCGATGAGCAGCACCACGATCACCACAACAGAAACCAAAGGCTGGGGGAATCTGGACGATAGAGTCAATACCAAATCGTACTGGGAAGAATGGGGAAAAACACATCCCGAGAATGACTTTACAAAAGATGCAACTTGGAGTGGCTGGTGGACACCGGACACCACGATCGTCAATTTGACAGACTATGTTTCCAACAGCTGTAAGTTCGTGCAGTTTGACATGCCCTATTTTTGCGGTTATCATCAAACCAATTGGCATCCTGTCGAATATGCAGGAAGCTATGCTTTTCCGTCTATGTACAGTCTGAATGGTGCAGGCGACGGTGCACAGTATGCAGTTACCAGTTATAGTGACGGTTCCGAAAGTACATGGGAAAAAATCTATATTTACATAGGCGATGACAATAACACAGAAGATCTGAACTTTATTGATAAAGATGCTGACGGAAATGAGATCTACGACAGTGCTGCAATGTACGATCATGGCTGGGTAAAATACAGTGATATTTTTGCAAACGGGCGGGGTGATTTTCGAACCGACGGAAATCCGGATTATATCAGTGCTTTTCAAAATAAGTACGATTCTTCCATTACTGTAAATCCGGACAGTACATTTGTAAATAACACAAAGATAAAATACCGTGTACTTTTACGAACTAACAGCGGTGAGGAATCCAGCCGTGGCTGGCTCTATGTAGAAGGAACATATGCCGGAATCGGAAAAAAGTGTTCTCCGGAAAAGACAAATTTTCTGGTGTATGCAAATAATGGTTCTCAACTGAATGACTTTTCAGATCGATATGAAGTGGATAAGCAGAGTTGGAATACTTCCATTTATATGGACGTTTCGAAATGCGGATACTCTGTGGGAAATCAGTTGAGCATTACAATTCACAATGTTGATGCCGATAAACTGATCGATTCCATGGAAAATGGAAGAACGGGAGATGTAAGCGTTGGACAGAACAAGTCCTATGATGGATATGACGGCGTAAAATATGGCAGTATTCAACAAAGTTCATTTATTTACGGAAAACCGGAAAACGGCGGGAATTACTGGGCAGAAAAGCCAGATGCATCAGACAATTCTACAGCTAGAATTGTTATTGTCATGACATACAGCCGCTACCCTTATTTGAAATTAGAATTTCTTAGCAGCTTTTGGACATCTGGTGCAACCAGTACAGATGTAGACATTAGCCTGAAAATGGATTACTCCGGCGGAAACTCGTCTGAAAGTACGATCGACAGTTACACCCCTATGCTCACCCTCAACGGCGACAGCACCTACACCAACATCACCCTCGACTGGACGAAGTGTGACTATATCACCAATGTGGGCGAAGTGGGCGTGAAGTTTGTCAAGTATCCGTCCACGCTGAATTATGATGTGTACAGCAAGGATTACACCCTGCTGGCTCCGGATCAGAACCTGAAAACCTTTATGATGAATTCAAACAGTGCTGTGACATCGTCTGCTTCGGCGGATAAGATCGTGCACCTCTATTGTAAGGGTGTCAGTCCGGAGGAGATTCAGTGCGAGATCGTTGCTCCGAAAAATACGGCAACGACAACGACTACCACGACTACCACACCTCCGCCGCCTGAAACCGAAACCACAGCCAAAACGACTACCAGCACGACGACTGCGGCTACAACCACAACAACAACTGCAACAACGACAACAACCACCACAACTACAGCAACCACCACAACAACGACTACCACGACAACTACCACAACGACCGCCGCAACCACAAGCACGGCTGCAACAACCGCAACCACTGCGACTGCCGCAACGACCACCGCGGAAACCACTGCAAGCAGTACCGCAACGGCGACTACCTCCGCGACAGAAACTACGGCTGCAACGACTACAACCCCTGCCACAACCAGCACGACTATAAGTACCACTGCAACAACTGCAACGACCAGTACTTCTGCGACGGAAACAACACTTATTACGACAGCTAGTACCGATGTTACAACGGAAAAAAATCAATTGATAATATATCATATTTATGATTCAACTAAAAATGGTTGTTATGCAGAAATTCAACCTTCATATTGTACTGAAAATGGAACACAATACAATATGAACGTCATAATGAAAAAGGAAGATGGCAGTTTAATTTCAAATAATAGTCGTTACAACTTGAATCCGGAAAATGGGAAAACCTCGTTTATTGTTGCAACACTTGAAAATAACGGTGCTATTGCGATTTATCCAAAATTGTCATGGAGTGATGCTACATATGATGCAACAATACCTAATATTTTGCAATCATATAATGTATGCAGTTGGGGTGGGTATCACGTTGACTATGATGATGTTGTAAATGGTCTTCACGAACTCTGGATTAAAAACGGAGTTGTTTATAAGGCTAATCCTGACACACCACTTGCTCAAATGGTAAACACTGTATATCGAGAAAACAGTATTGCTGCTTGCCTTCCTAAATCTGTTGAAGTTGTTACTACAACCACAACAACCACCGCCCCTCAAACCACTACAACAACAACAACCGCACCGCCCATTGCTGCCAGCGAAAACGGTAAAAACGTAGGCCTGGACGAATCCAGTGCGGCGGGCTGCAACATCACGTTCAGCGACCCGCTGTTCAATGACAGCGGCGTGTGCTACTTCACCATTACCCCCAAGGCGGGCTACACGCTCTCTGACAGCTATACCGTAAAGGTTGGCACGGAGGTGCTGTCTGCCAAGAACAACTACAACGCCAAGACGGGGCAGTGGTTCTTCTGGAGCAATAAGGTCATGACGGACTACACCATTCATGTGGAGGGTGTTTCTCCGGCGGCGTAACGCTCGAAATAATCCAAAAAGAAAAGGCTCATTTCCGGAGCGTACCGGAGATGAGCCTTTCTATGTTCGGGCGGTCATTTCAGACCGCAGAGCTGTAAGTACAGATTTGTAATGGGTTCTCCGACCACCAGAGCCATTGCCATGCCGGCGGAGAGGTACGGCCCAAAGGCAAATTTGGAATCGCCGGTTTTTGCCTTGTGGATCATGCCGAAGATGCAGCCGAGAATCAACCCCAGAAACAGCCCTACCACAACACCTTTGACTCCGAGGAACAAGCCGCCTGCCAGCATCAGTTCCGCATCGCCCCGTCCCATGGCACGTTCGCCGGACAGAATTACCAGCAGGAACAGCGGAACCGATGCCGCTGCGGCTCCGATCAGGTGGGAGAGCAGCGTGCTGTTTCCGGTGCAGACATCGTAAACCGTAACCGCAACGCCCAGCTGCCCGATGAATCCGATCACATACAGACTGATCAGCTGGGTGTCCAAGTCCATGAAAAAGACCACGATCAGAGCTGAACAGAACAGACATACCAGAGCCGCATAGACCGGCTGTTCAAAGATGCCGAAATAGGCAAAGATCAACACGTATAAGATCGCATTCAGGCTCTCCACCAGCGTGTAGCGAAAGGGGATTTTTGCCCCGCAGCTGTGGCATTTTCCCCGCAGACGGCACCAGCTGAAGATCGGGATCAGATCCCGCTTGCGAATGGGTGTGCCGCAGGTCATGCAGTGGGAGTTGTTCCGCCAGAGAGATTCCTCTTTGGGCAGACGGTAGATACAGACGTTCAGAAAGCTGCCGATCGCCGCACCAAAAGCAAAAATGATGCAGTACAGCAGTACATAACAGACGTAATACATAGGGCAAATTCCTCTCTTTTTTCTTGTCCCATTGTATCACATTTTGAAAAAGATGTCAAGAAATATGGAAAATGCGTGTACAACTGGGCGGCTGTGTGATTTTCACGAAAATCGGACTAGACCCTTGACGAAAGCAGCAAAAAGTAGTACAATATTGTAAGAAGCCGGTGCATCATCGGCGAGCATTTATGGGAGGTATTACACCATGTCTGAAAAGTTTATTGTTGAAACATCGGCAAGACACGTACATCTGACTGCGGAAGCATTCGCAGTGCTGTTCGGTGAGGGAAAGGAACTGACTGTCAAGAAGATGCTGTCGCAGCCGGGTCAGTTTGCCAGTGAAGAACGCGTAACGATCGTTGGACCGAAGAAGGAACTGCCGAACGTTTCCATTCTGGGCCCGTTCCGGAGTGCCAATCAGGTAGAACTGTCTGCAACAGACGCACGTTCGATCGGCATCGCTGCTCCGATTCGCGAATCCGGTGATGTTGCAGGTTCCGGTGCATGTACCATTGTGGGACCGGCAGGTCAGCTGGAAATTTCTGAGGGCGTGATCGTGGCAAAGCGTCACATTCACTTCACTCCGGAAGATGCAGCGAAGGCTGGCGTAAAGGATAAGGACATCGTTTGGGTACGTGTTGAAACAGACGGCAGAAAGGCAATTCTGGGCGACGTGGTTTGCCGTGTTTCCCCGAACTATGCAACTGCAATGCACATCGACACGGACGAATCCAATGCCATTGGTGCAGGCCGCAACCAGATGGGCGAGATCGTCACAGTAGACTGATCACATTTTGATGGAAAGGCAATCCTGTACTAAGCATGTGCAGTGTTGCCTGAAAGACAAACGGCGGATGCTGAAATCCTTTTGGCATCCGTTGTTTTTTTAGAAAGGAACAACCATATGAGATCATGGAAAAAATTGACGGCACTGCTTCTCGCCGGTGTGCTGGCCGGCTCGGCATTTACCGGCTGCGGCAAGCAGAGCAGCGACAGCAGCAGCCAGTCGGAGTCTTCTGCCGCCGAGGAATCCTCTGAAAAGGAAACCACCACTGCCGCAGAAGAAACCACCACTGTGGAAACTACCACAGTTCACGTCAGCCCTACAGAAACGGTTTCCACCACGTTGGGCACGGAACTGACCGACATCAATGCCATGCTGGACAAGGGCAGCGATACTACCAACAATTACAAAGCCAAGCTGGATAACTTTATTCAGGAGGGCGATGTGGTACAGTCCTTTACTTTTATTGTGTACTCCGCCGACGGTTCGTCCAGTCTGGGCGACTTCAAGGGCGGCTACGGCGTTTCCGTCAAGGACGGCTGTGCCAGTGCCACCGATGCCGGCTGGTATCAGGCGGCAGACTTTGAACAGTCCCAGAACAGTGCCTATGCGGAATTCACATGGAATGTTCCCGCAGAGATTCAGACGGAGATTGACCCCAGCGGCGAAGTCCTGTTCGGACACTGGTGGAGCAACGTGCAGCAGGTGAAGCTGTCCAGTATTGTGTGCACCTACACCCGTACCAAGGAAGTGCCGGTAGACGGTACCAATTCCGCTAGTCCGGCTGCAACGTTGAGTTTCAACGATGAGGCAGCCAAGACAGCGAAGATCGCTCTGTCCGACCTGATCGGGGCAGAGGATACGCTTCAGACAGTCACCTTTGACATCAGCAGCACTGGTGCACTGGGCAAGTTCACCGGTGCGTTCGGCGTGTCTGTGGACAAGAACGCAGACTGTGCCACCGATGCCGGCTGGTATCAGACCAAGAACGTCTGCGTGTTCACAGATTCCTCCAGCCTTTCCCTGACGTGGATCGTGCCGGACGATGTCAAGGAGAGCATTGACCCCAGCGGTGATGTGATGCTGGGGTACTGGTGGAGCGACCAGCCCAGCATTACCCTGAACAATATCAGCGTCCGCTACAGCAACAGCACCGGAACGACCACCAAGACCGAGCCGAAGTCGGACGAGTCCTCCAAGGGCGGGGAAGTGGCAGCAGTTTCCGGTGAAACACCTACTGCGGAGCAGGTCAACGCCATGACTAGCAAGCAGATCGTGGAGAACATCAAGGTGGGCTGGAATCTGGGCAACTCACTGGACAGCTACAACACCAGCTCCAGCGATACGGAAACCGGCTGGGGCAACCCGAAAACCACCCAGCAGATGATCGACACCGTAAAGGCTGCCGGCTTCAATGCCATTCGTGTGCCGGTAACGTGGAGCGAGCACATGTCCGCCGACGGCACCATCGATGCGGCGTGGATGAACCGTGTCAAGGAAGTTGTAGACTACGCCTATAACGACGGGCTGTATGTCATTGTGAATATACACCACGATGACTACACATGGCTGACACCCTCCAGTGAAAAACTGGAAAGCGATAAGTCCACCCTGACAAACATCTGGAAGCAGATCTGTGCCACATTCCAGAACTACGACCACCGCCTGATCTTCGAGGGCATGAACGAACCGCGTATGATCGGTTCCGCAGAGGAATGGACCGGTGGCACACAGGAATCCTATGACGTTATCAACGCCCTGTATCAGGCATTTGTGGACACTGTCCGTTCTTCCGGCGGCTCCAACAAGGACAGAACGCTGGTTGTCAGCACCTATGCCCAGTCCGTGGAGAAGAACGCTGTCGGCGGTCTGGTGGTTCCGAAAGACGACCATGTGATCGTATCCCTGCACATCTACGCCCCGTGGAATTTCTGCGGTCCGGACGACACCCGTGCCGACTGGGGCAGCGATGCCGATAAGCAGGAACTGGACACCATGTTCCAGTATCTGGACGACACCTTTGTCAGCAAGGGCATTCCGGTCATCATTGACGAAACCGGCTGCGTGAACAAAAACGAAAACACCTCTGCAAGAGTGGCATGGTTCAGCTATTATCTCAGCACAGCCAAGAAGCACGGCATCAAGTGCTTTATCTGGGACAACAACGAAACGAAGAACGGTTTCGGTCTGCTGAACCGCAAGGACTGCACATGGTATTATCCGGAAATCATCGAAGCCATTCAGAATGCTACCAAGTAAACGGATATTGTCATAATGCATAAATCATTCCTCATATAGATGTGCAAAATGTAGAATTTTTATAGAAGCCAGAAAAAATCCCGTGTGAAACGTGCAAAAAACTGCAAAGTATGCTATAATAAGAGAAAGCACTGGAAAACGGGTACGCCCGCTTTTCAAACAAGAGGAGGCATTTTACTATGAGTCATCGAATCATTACCATTGAAAGAGAATATGCAAGCGGCGGCCGTGAGATCGGCGAAATGATCGCAGAACGGCTGGGCATTCCGTGTTATAATCGAGAAATTTTACAAATGGCATCTGAACGCTGCAATGTTTCCATGGATTATCTGGAAACCGCAGAGGAAGCTGCCCCCAAGAGTTTTCTGTACACTCTGATGCTGACCTCCAGCCCTACACGCACCATTGAGGAAAACCTGCCGCTGTCCGATAAGGTCTACATCATCGAAACCAACATCATTCGGGAACTGGCAGAAAAAGGCGACTGTGTGATCGTGGGACGCTGTGCAAGCTATATCCTGCGGGATCTGGAAAACCTGTTCAACGTGTTCATCTACGCGGACACCAAGTCCCGTTCGGAACGTGCCGTGCAGGAGTATCACGTGGACGAACGGCGGGTAGAGGCAATGCTGCGGAAGATCGACAAGCGTCGTGAAACATTCTACAGCATCAATACCGGCGGAAACTGGTATGACAAGGACAACTACCACCTCTGCCTGAACAGCGGAGCACTGGGGCTGGAACTCTGTGCGGATATTGTGGTAGAAACCGCAAAGAAAACCATTTATTAAGTCATTCGAAAGAATAGATACAGGCGGGACAGGGAAGCTTCTCTGTCCTGCTTTTTTGCACGGAAATCAATTTACAAAAATATGTTGATTTAAATTGTACAAAGTTATGAAGTTTGACAAGTGAGGCTCCCCTGAAAGGGCACCCGCAGGGCGTGCCTTGTGCTGAGCTGGCAGTGCGTAGCACTGACTGAGGGGTTTCCACTTATGCCGAAAACGTCATCGTCCGTTTCCTGCGCTTCCGCCTCGGGGACGACCTCGACACCGGATCGGCGCAGGACGCCTGCGAAGGCCAGAGCAGTTCCGGCGTGATCCTCGACCACTGCTCGATGAGCTGGAGCGTGGACGAATGCGCCTCGTTCTATGCCAACGAAAATTTCACGATGCAGTGGTGCATCCTCTCCGAGAGTCTGCGCCGTTCGCTGCACGATAAGGGCAGTCACGGTTACGGCGGTATCTGGGGCGGCAGGAACGCCTCTTTCCATCACAACCTCCTCGCCTCGCACGACAGCCGCAATCCGCGTTTCGACCATCCGCTGCTGTACCTGCCCAACGTCGCTTTGGACGATTTCCGCGGTGTGGTCGATTTTCGCAATAACGTCATCTACAATTGGGGTTCGAACAGCACCTACGGCGGCGAAGGCGGGCGTTTCAACATGGTTGCCAACTATTACAAGCCCGGTCCGGCGACTCCGGAAAAGGGTACGGCGG
>ERZ773193.2694-NODE-2694-length-18074-cov-5.009046_pt1 | contig 18074 bp, 14 predicted proteins | sample MGYA00511110_ERZ773193 | MGnify/ENA primary metagenome ERZ773193 (study PRJEB29015, sample SAMEA2737784) | human gut metagenome | biome: human gut; feature: human-associated habitat; material: faeces | place: China | collected 2012 ...
CATGGAAGAAACGCGCCGCGTCCTTGCAGAGCGCCCACAGGCGCTCCTGCCGCTTGTAGGTGGAGGTGTACTCATGATCGTCCGGTACATCCATTCCTGCGCGCTTGGCAAGGAAGCGAACCGCGTCCGGATAGTCGAGATTTTCGATCTCCATGATGAAATTCACCACGCCGCCGCCCTTGTGGCAGCCGAAGCAGTAGAAAATGCCCTTCTCCGGCGCAACGGAGAACGATGGCGTCTTTTCGCCATGGAAGGGGCAGAGGCCGAACAGGTTGCTGCCCCGGCGCGTCAGCGCGACATATTGCCCGACGACGTCCTCGATGGGATTCCGGGCGTTGAGTTCATCCAGAAATGCCGGGGGAAAAGCCACGGCTCTGCCTCCTTTCAGCCACGCACCTGCCAGCCGGTCGGAATGAACAGCTCGTCATACTTGTACATGGCATATTTGTCCGTCATGCCCGCGATATAATCGCACACGACGCGCGGAAGCCCCTCGAACGTGAGCTGCGGCTGGAAATCCTGCGGCAGCGCCTCGGGATGGGCGATGTAATAGGTATAAAGCTCCTGCAGAATGCGGCGGGCCTTGGATTCCTCGCCTTTGGCGACCGGATTCTTGTAGACGCGCTCAAACATGAACTGGCGCAGGGCCTGCATGGTCTGCTCGATCTCGGGCGTCATGCCCAGCTCGCCCGTGCCGCGGGAGTGGAAGATCATATCCGTCACGAGCGTGTTGATGCGCTCGCGGTGGGTCTCGCCGAGCACGTCGGAGATCTCGCGCGGAATGTCGTCATTCGTCAGGATCCCGGCGCGCATGGCGTCGTCGATGTCGTGGTTGATATAGGCGATCTGGTCGGATTTGCGGATGATCTGGCCCTCGAGCGTCTCCGGCATGCGGCTGTGGCTCGAATGGCCGAGGATGCCCATGCGGACCTCATAGGTCAGGTTCAGGCCCTGCCCGTCCTTCTCCAGCACGTCTACAACGCGCAGAGACTGCTCGTTGTGGCGGAACGGCTCGCCCATGACCTCCGTCAGCGCGACCTCGCCCGCGTGGCCGAACGGCGTGTGACCGAGATCGTGGCCGAAGGCAATGGCTTCGGCCAGGTCCTCGTTCAGACGCAGGGCGCGCGTGATGGTGCGCGCGATGCGCGCGACCTCCAGCGTGTGCGTCATACGCGTGCGGTAGTGATCGCCCTCCGGCTGCAGGAAGACCTGCGTCTTGTGCATAAGGCGGCGGAAGGACTTGCTGTGCAGGATGCGGTCGGAGTCCCGCTGATAGCAGGTCCGCACGTCGTTTTCCTGCGCCTCCTCCGGCCGCGGGCGGCCGCGCGTGGCATCGGAAAACTGCGCACGCTCACTGAGGCAAAGGTGCTCGGTCCATTCCAGTTCTTCCCGGATCGTCATCGGCATTTCCTCCCGTCTGTCGCTCGGCGCATCCGCTCAGGGAAGCGGGAACGCGCGGTATTCCTGTTTTCCGATCAGCCCCTCGATCGTCCCGGCCGAAAGGTCGGTCACCCGCTCGAGGAAGCCCTGCGTCTGCTCCTCCGGCAGCAGCAGATCCAGCTCGACATCCGCGCCGAACTGCGTCTCGCGGATCATGCCGCCGAATGCGGCGACCTCGAGCCGGATGCGCTCATACCAGCTGTAGGGGCACGGCAGATAGACATTCGTCCAGATGCGCTTGATGGAGCGCCCTGCGGCGTCCACGGCGATCTTGGCTCCGTGAGCATAGGCGCGCACAAGGCCGCCCGCGCCGAGCAGGATGCCGCCGAAATAGCGCGTCACAACACACGTTACATTGTACAGCTCCTCCCGCTGCAGCACCTGCAGCACCGGCATACCCGCCGTGCCGCCCGGCTCGCCGTCATCGGAAAAGCGCGTTGCGCCATCGCGGATGATGTAGGCATAGACATTGTGGGTCGCATCCCAGTACTGCTCGCGCATCTGCTTCAGCCGCGCGAGCGCCTCCTCCTCCGTCTCCGTCAGGAAGATGTGTCCGATGAAGCGGGAGCGGCGCTCGATGAACTGCGCCTCGCCGTCGCCGGTGGGGACGAGATATTCCTTCATGCCTCCGGCTCCTTTACAAAGCGCTTCAGGCGGCCGAACAGCTCCTCGCGGCAGACGGCCTCGACCTCGACGCCCTCCGGCAGGTAATCCACGCGGAGCACCTGTGCCTGCTCGTGCAGCTGGGCCAACGCGCCCGCGTCGGAATACGGCAGCAGGAACACGGCCCGGTGGAGCCGGCCCGTCAGCGTCTCCTCGATGCGTGTGAGCAGCTCATCCATGCCGATGCCGCTGCGCGCGCACATGGGGATGTTCTTCTCGCCGATGGGGAGATTCGAGACATCGCCGACGAGGTCGGCCTTGTTATAGCAGCGCAGCACGGGCACGCCGGGCTTCGCCAGCTTGTCGATCAGCCGGTCGACGACCTCGATGTGCGCCTCACGGTGCGAGTCGGACGCGTCGATGACATGCAGCAGCAGGTCCGCATACTGCAGCTCTTCCAGCGTAGCCTGAAAGGCCTCGATGAGATGATGCGGCAGCTTGGCGATGAAGCCGACGGTATCGGACAGCAGGATCTCCAGATGATCCGACACCTTCAGGCGGCGGGTCGTCGTGTCCAGCGTGTCAAACAGCCGGTCGTTGGCCGGGATGCCCGCGCCCGTGAGAGCGTTGAGCAGGGTGGACTTGCCTGCATTCGTGTAGCCGACCAGCGCCACGACGGGAATGGAGTTCTTCACGCGGCGCTCACGCTGCGTGGCGCGCACGCGGCGCACCTCGTCCAGCTCCGCCTGCAGGCGGGTGATGCGCTCGCGGATGTGGCGGCGGTCCGTTTCGAGCTTCGTTTCGCCGGGGCCGCGCGTGCCGATGCCGCCGCCCAGGCGGGACATCGACGTGCCCATGCCGGAGAGCTTCGGCAGCAGGTACTGATACTGTGCCAGCTCGACCTGCAGGCGGCCCTCGGCCGTTTTGGCGCGCTGGGCAAAGATATCCAAAATCAGGGCGCTGCGATCCAGAACGGTCGCATCCGTCAGCTCCTCCAGCGCGCGGATCTGGGACGGCGAGAGGTCGTTGTCAAATACAACGAGCGTCGCCCCCGTGCTCTCGAGCAGCGTGCGCACCTCCTGCGCCTTTCCCTCGCCGATGAAGCTGTGCGGGTCCGGCGTGTGGCGGTTCTGCAGCACCTTTGCCTCACAGATGCCGCCCGCCGTCTCGAGGAGAGCCTCCAGCTCGTCCAGCGACTCGTCCGTGGCGTTCTCCTCCGGCCGGAAGCAGTCCGCGCTCAGGCCGACCAGGATGGCCTTCTCTGCTTTGACTCGATCATTCTGCTGCATGACTACCTCCAAAATTCTGACTGGGCTCCCCACAGCCGCTGACCGGTGCGGCCGGCGGCAGGAGCTGCGTATTTTCCCGAAAAAAGTATGAAAAAAGTCCGCACCGATACGATGCAGACTTTTCGTTCATTCTTTACTTCAGGCCAAACTTCTTGTTAAAGCGGTCAACGCGTCCGCCGGTATCAACCAGCTTCTGCTTGCCGGTATAGAAAGGGTGGCACTTGGAGCAAATTTCGACCTTGATGTCCTTCTTCGTGGAACCGGTCTCAATGATCTCACCGCACGCGCATCGAATCGTCGTCTGTTCGTACTTCGGATGGATTCCTTCCTTCATTGCTTTCACCTCTTTCTCGTTTCGTAAAAGGGCATGATGCCCCTCTTATTTTCAATGCCCGACTATCTTACCACAGTTTCCGCAGAATTGCAAGCATTATTTTTGCTTTTTTTCTTGGAAAAACCGGTTTACGCCTGCGGCATTTCGGACGGATCGGCCGGAGTCAGGCGGATCGTATTCGACCAGAAGCCCATGCGGATGGACGCCTTGACATAGGCGGCAGGGGCCTCCGGCGTCAGTGTGAACGTCAGATCCTCACAGCGGCGCGTCATGCCGCAGGTCATGTGCAGCGTGTGCGTCCCCATCGGGAGCGGAATGCGGATGCTCTCCTTGTTGGCCAGATGGCCGTAGGGCTGGCCGTCCAGATAAATGCCGTAGCCTGCCGCGATGCTGACCGGGGAGCCCATGCGGTAGATCTGCAGCATTCCCCAGCCGTTGTAGCGGATCGGTGTGCCGCATTTGGTGCAATTGCAGAAGCCTGCCGCGTTCATGACTTCGCCGCAGGACGGGCATTTGAGCCGAAGCATAATTGCCATTTTTCTCTCTCCTTTTCCGTGCGCCGTGCGCATCTGGAAATTATTGTATGGGAAATGCTGCACGATGTCAATCCCTTTGCACATAGACGCGCGATTTCGGTGCAGGCTCCGCGGGCCCGTTCTCCCGGAACAGGCCGTAAAGCGCGCGGCAGCGCCGCTCCGTCTCCGCAAACGCGCAGTCCTGTGCGCGCTCTCCCGCATGCAGGAGCAAGAGCCCGCCCTGCACCGCCCGCAGGATGGCCCGGCCGTCCGCATCGAGCGCCAGCACGCGCACATAGGGCGCAGGCTCGGTCAGCTGCTGCTCCGTCAGGCCCAGGAAGGCGCACAGGAGCATCCGCATCAGCCGGGTGCGCGGATAGCGCTTCGATTTTGCGGCCGCGAGGATGCCCTCCAGCGACGCCTCCGTGCGGCAGGCATGCATCACCTTTTGCCACAGGCCCTCGGAGCCGTACGGCAGCGCGGCGAACTCGTCCTCCCCCATGGCCCGCAAACGCGCAAGCACGGCCCGTTCCCCCGCCGCCAGCCTATATCGCGGTGCAGCGGCCTGCACGGCCCGCGCAGCCTCCGGCATATAGTCAGTCCAGTCCGCCTGCCCGCGCAGAAAGCTGGCCGAAGGCGCATCCGCAGCGCTCCCGCCGTGATAATCCCCCGCGCGGTGCAGCACGATCGGCCGCATGGCAGACCCGCGCCGCAGCAGGGCCTTGCAGTATTCCACCGCAAGAATGGAATTGGGCCGCTCCAGCAGCGCCGCACCGGGCGCGCCAAGCCGTTCCAGCGCCCGCTGCCGCGCCGCCGGGAACGAGGCGCCGCCCGCAAGCTCCTGCTTCAGCAGCGGCACAAGCTCCGGAGACAGCAGCGTTCGCGCCATAGCCAGCAGGGCCTCCGCATCGCCGCTCTCGCTGCCGAAGCACAGCGCCTCCGCGCAGCCGAGGCGGTCGAGCAGCTCCACACCGCCGTCCGCAAAGCCCTCTGCCGAGCGGAGCGCATAGCTCGGCGGCAGCTCGAGCACCAGCGCCGCCCCGCAGCGAACGGCAGCCTCGGCCCGTGCCGCAGCCGGAATGACAGCGGGCTCTCCCCGCTGGACATAGTCCCCGCTCATCACGCACACCGGCGCATAGCCCGCCTCCCGCAGCACGGCGAGCTGATGGGCATGGCCGTTGTGGAAGGGGTTGTATTCGCAGATGATTCCGGCGATCCTCACAAAAAATTCCTCATTTCCCAAAAAAGCACTTGTATCATGCGCCAATTTATTATAGAATAATGCTGTATGTGTTAATACTATCACGAAATTGAAGAAAAGAAAACAATGTTTTTACAGGAGTTGACACAACCATGAAAATTCTCGTGATCAATGCAGGCAGCTCTTCGCTGAAGTACCAGCTGATGGACCCGACCTCCGGTGAGGTCTTCGCCAAGGGCCTGTGCGAGCGCATCTACATCGATGGCAAGCTGACACACAAGGTCCCCGCCACCGGTCTGAAGGTCGAGCGCGACATCCCCATGCCCACGCATTCCGAAGCCATTGAGGCCGTCCTGTCCATCCTTGTCGATCCGGAGTACGGCGTTCTGAAGTCCACGGACGAGATCGATGCCATCGGCCATCGCGTGCTGCACGGCGGCGACAAGTTCGTCGAATCCTGCATCATCGACGAAGCCTGCAAGCAGGCCATCCGCGACTGCATCCCCCTCGGCCCGCTCCACAACCCCGCCAACCTCATGGGCATCGAGGCCTGCGAGAAGGTCATGCCGGGCAAGCCCCAGGTCGCCGTGTTCGACACTGCGTTCCATATGACCATGCCCCCGAAGGCCTATCGCTACGCCATTCCCACGAAGTATTATGAGGAAGATCATCTCCGCCGCTACGGCTTCCACGGCACGTCCCACCGCTATGTCTCCAAGCGTGCCATCGAGCTGATGGGCAAGCCCGCAAGCGAGCTGAAGATCGTCGTCTGCCATCTCGGCAACGGCTCCTCCCTCTCCGCCGTTGCGGACGGCAAGTGCCAGGATACATCCATGGGCCTGTCCCCGCTGGCCGGTGTTCCCATGGGCACCCGCGCAGGCGATATCGACACCTGCGTCGCGCAGTTCATCATGAACAAGTACAACATGACGGCCGACGAGTGCCTGACGATGCTGAACAAGAAGTCCGGCGTGCTGGCTCTGTCGAACGGCGTGTCCTCCGACTTCCGTGATCTCGAGGCCGGCGCCAACAAGGGCGACGAGGCCTGCCAGCTCGCGCTGGACAAGTTCTGCTACGAGGTCCGCAAGTATATCGGCGCCTACGCCGCCGCGCTCGGCGGTCTGGACTGCCTGGTCTTCACGGCCGGCGTCGGCGAGAACGGCTGCACGAACCGCGCCGCCATCTGCGAGGGTCTGGAATTCCTCGGCGTCAAGCTCGACCCGGAGCGCAACAAGGTGCGCGGCGAGGAAGCCCTCATCTCCGCGGACGATTCCCGTGTGAAGGTCTGGGTCATCCCCACGAACGAAGAGCTCATGATCGCGCAGGACACTGCATCGCTCTGCGGCAAGTAAGAAAAAATTTCTGCCCCGGCCAAACGCCGGGGCAGTTTTCGACAATTGGAAAGGAGAACGGATATGACGGTAACGGAACGCCTTCTGCACTATGTTTCCTTCGACACACAGTCGGATGAGAGCTCGGAGACCTGCCCCTCGACCGCGAAGCAGAAGCTGCTCGGCGAAGCGCTCGTGGAGGAGATGCGCGCGCTCGGTATTGCGGACGCCCGCATCGACGCGGACGGCTATGTCTACGGCTCCGTGCCCGGCACGCCCGGTGCGCCCGCCATCGGCCTCATTGCCCATATGGACACCTCGCCGGACTGCTCCGGCAGGGACATCAAGCCGCGCATCGTGGAATACACCGGCGGCGATATCGCCCTAAACGACACGACGGCGCTCAGCCCCGAGGATTTCCCGATCCTGAACCGCAGCGTCGGCAAGCACCTGATCGTCACGGACGGCACGACGCTGCTCGGCGCGGACGACAAGGCGGGCATCGCGGAAATTCTGACCGCCGTGGAGGAGCTGCTGGCCGAGGGCGGCGCGCACGCGTCCCTGCGCATCGGCTTCACGCCGGACGAGGAGATCGGCCGCGGCGCGGACCGCTTCGATCTGGCGCATTTCGGCGCGGACTACGCCTACACCGTCGACGGCGGCACGCTCGGCGAGCTGGAATATGAGAATTTCAACGCCGCCTCCGCCGTTGTGACCGTCCACGGGCGCAACGTTCACCCCGGCTCGGCCAAGCGCTGCATGGTCAACGCACAGCTCATCGCCATGGAGTTCCACGGCATGCTGCCGGTGCACGACCGCCCGGAGGCCACGGAGGGCTACGAGGGTTTCAGCCACCTGTGCGCCATGCAGGGCGAGGTGGAGCTGGCGACGCTCGAATACATCATCCGCGACCACGACCGCGCGTCGTTCGAGGCGCGCAAGGCGCTGTTCGAGTCGGCGGCGGCCTTCCTGAACGCGAAATACGGCGCGGGGACGGTCGAGGTCGCCCTGCGCGACAGCTACTACAACATGCGTGAGAAGATCGAGCCGCACATGGCCATCGTCGAGGCGGCGCAGCAGGCCATGCGCGATGCGGGCGTCACGCCGCGCGTCGTGCCCATCCGCGGCGGCACGGACGGCGCGCGCCTGTCCTACGAGGGTCTCCCCTGCCCGAACCTGTTCACGGGCGGCGAGAATTACCACGGCCGGTTCGAGTACGTCCCGGTCGAGGACATGGAGGCCGCCGTGCGCACGCTGAAATGCATCCTGCGCAACGCAGCAAAATGATCCACAAGCGGGGCCGCTCCGGCGGCCCTGTTTTTTTCCTTGCAAAAAATCCCGGTCTGTGGCATAATAGGGCAGGAAAGGAAGGTGCAGCCCGTGACATCGCTGACCAAACGTGCGATCCGCGCTTCGTTCTTGAAGCTGCTCAACGAGCGTCCGCTCAACAAGATCACGGTGAAGGACATCGTGGAGGACTGCGGCATCAACCGCAATTCGTTCTATTATCACTACACGGATATTCCCGCGCTGGCCGAGGAGATCGTCAAGGACGAGGCCGCGCGCATCGTGCAGGAGTACCCGACGGTCGACTCGCTGGAGCAGTGCCTGGAGATCGCCGTGGAATTTGCCCTGCAGAACCGAACGGCCGTGCTGCATCTTTACAATTCCGCCAGCCACGAGGCCTATGAGCACAGCCTGATGGACATCTGCCACAGCGTGGTGGGCAGCTATTTTGACACGGCGTTTGCCGGGAAGGCTCTGCCGGAGGCGGACCGGGAGGTCCTCGTGCGGTTTTACCAGTGCGAGTGCTATGGGCAGATCGTGCTCTGGATGAGCCAGGGCATGCAGGCGGACATCGTGGAGCAGTTCCGGCTGCTGTGCCACCTGCGGCAGGGCATGATGGAGGAAATGATCGACCGATGCTGTGATAAAGTATGAGTGAGTCGCAATATCGCTTTCATCGCCTGCCGGAATTTGATTACAGCACGCCCGGCGCTTACTTCATTACGGTCTGCACCAATGGAAAACGCAATTACTTCTGGGAGTCTGTAGCGGCGCTCACTGCGCAGCCGTTGGCGGCTTTGCCGCCTTACGGATGCGGCGTTCCCCTTGCGGGTTGCGAGCGCCCTCTGCACAGGCTGCCGCTCACGCGCTATGGCCGGTATGCCGCAGAGGCCATCCGGGACATCCCAAAATTCTACTCTCACGCATCGGTTGATCAATCCGTCGTCATGCCGAATCATATTCATTTGCTGCTGCGGCTTGACGAAACGCCGGGACAGGCGGGAATTCCGCAGATCGTCCGCCAGATGAAGGCACATGTGTCGAAGCGGGCCGGATTTTCGATATGGCAGCGGAGCTATTATGACCACGTTATCCGCGGGCAGAAGGATTATGATATGATTTGGCAATATATTGCAGACAACCCCGCAAAATGGTTGAATGATCGCTTTTATGAACCGGACGAGCCATGAGCCCGTCCGGTTTTTTCGATGGCTCTCCCAAGGCTTCGCCTTTGGCAGTTGCTGGTTTCCGTGCACTTCTTCGGCCGCACACACTAATGTAGCGGCGCTCAGTGAGCGCCTTGCGCACTTGCAGATTTCCGGGCAGTATCGTCGACCGCACACGCCTTTGTCGCGGCATGCCATTGCGAGCGCCAAGTACCGCTGTCGTTTTTTCGATGGTTCTCCCAAACTTGCGGCTGCCATAGGCGCTCACTGAGCGCCGCTACAATATGGTTAGGCTGACGCCCTATTTTAAATCGAAACGAGCGGGCTGCCGGTTTTTCGACAGTTCCTCCAAGCTTGCATTTGCCATAGGCGCTCACTGAGCGCCGCTACAGTATTGTGGGGGGCTTCGCCCCCATAGAAAAAGCCGCCGCCCGGGAGGGCGGCGGCATTGCGTTTATTTTGCGAGCTTGTCCGTGATGGACAGGAACAGGGAGAACAGCTTGGCTGCCTCCGCGCGGGTGGCGTTGCCCTGCGGACGGAACGTGCCGTCCTCGTAGCCGTTCAGGATGCCCGCGATGCGCATGAGCTCGACGAACTCACGGGCATACTCGGAAATCTTGTCGGCGTCCGGGAAGGACTGGGCGGGAGCGGCGTCCTTCGGCAGCTCGATGCCCTGCTTCAGGGCGTAGCGGCCGAAGATCGTGGCCATCTGCTCACGGGTAATCGGCGCCTCGGGGTCGAACTCCGTGGCGGAGACGCCCTCGACGATGCCCTTGTCCTTGGCCCACGCAATGTAGGTCTCGGCCCAGTGGCCCTCGCTGTCCGTGAAGGGATGCTGGCCCTCATAGGTCTTGAGGGTCTCTGCCTCCTCGAGGGAGCAGGCCAACAGCTTGACGAACTGGGCACGGGTGAGCTTGCCCTCCGGCTCGTAGGTCGTGGCGGTCATGCCGTTGACGACACCGCGGTAGACGAGGTCGTAGACGTAGTCGTGATACCACGCATCCTCGGCGACGTCCGTGAACTGCGGGACGTCGATGCCGCGCATCAGCGCCATCGCGTAGCGGATCGCCTCGGGAGTGGTCTGCGGGATCACGGCGGAGTCATTCCCGGTTGCCGCCGACTTAGAGGTGACCTTCAGCTTCGTCAGGGCGAGAATTTCCTTATTTTTGGAAGTATTCTGAATGACGAGCTTCTTGTCGACTAGATTGACCTTGTAATACATATCGACGGTGGAGTTCATGGTCTGCTCCTCGCCGCTGTTGATCTGATAGGTCACTGCCGCGCCCGTCAGGCTGCGCATACCGACCTGCACGGAGGCGTAGGTCCCGGTAAGCTCCATCACAACGGCCTGACCCGGCTGGAGATAAATCTCATTCTTCGGGCCAATGTTGACGAGGTCTTTGTCGACTGTAACTGTGGTGGTGCCGTCTTCCAGTTTGCTGATGATCGAAGCGCCATCAATGACATCCTTGTCATCGAATACGGCATCCAGAACTTCTTTAACGCCGACCTGATACATCGGGGCGGACATTCCAAAGATGGCATTGCTTACATTTGCCTGTGCAAGAACCATATTGCGGATTTCGGAAGTCTGCATATTGTCTTCGTGGACAGCAGCGTAGAAGTCCTTCGTCGTGGCATTATCCGGATTCAGCGTGTTCGTCACGCGGAATCCGTCGATGGCAAGGCCGTAGGTCGTGCCCTTGACATAGCGGACAACGACCGTGTAGGTGCCGTAGGTCATGCCGTCGACCGTCCAGCACGGGGTGTTGTAGCCGTACTTGTCAGAGCCATGTGCCACGAACAGGTTGTTCACGTCGACGAAGCTCATGCGCTTCAGGTTGTTTGCGTCGGCCGTATCACCGGCATAGACCTGAACGAGCATGTAAGAATGATCCGTGGCATTATTGGCCTCGGTCGCCGGGTCAGATGTTGCGTTCGCATTCTGCGTGCGGAGATACAGCTCCATGCCCGTGCCCTTGAAGGTCAGCTGTGCACTTTCGCCCGGCGTGGTCGTGTACATCACAGAACCGTTTGCACCCAGTTGGTTCTGTTCGTAATACAGATCATAGCCGAAGTTGTAACCCGGCGTGCGGCCCTTCTGGGTCTCCTGATACTTGTCCGCTGCAATCGCGGTTCCATTCAAGCTCCAGCCATCGCTGTAGGTCGCAACGTTCTGCTCGTAGTAGACCGTCGTCGCGGGGACAAGGTAAATGGTATGGGTAGCCTTATCATCTTCGCCCGTACCAGTTGCCAGTGTTACATTCAGGGTTTCAATGCCCAGCATTGGTTTGGTAGCAGTATAGGTCAGGCCTTCCCCATTGGCAATCTTCGTTTCGCCGTACACCGCGCCGGTGCAAGTTGCCTCCGTCCAATAGCTGTCTCCCTCTGGCACTGTAACACCAATATCAGTAGCTTTAATCTTCAGAGGCACGCCAAAGTCAACAACAAAGGTGTGTTTATTATTGAAGGTGTAATACAGATAGACCTCTTTACCAGCCGGTGTGCCGGTTTCTGTATTGCCCGTACTGCGCGTTACCTCAACGCAGGTATAATCACTGTAACGGTACTGTGCGCTGAGCGCCGGCAGCGTCGACAGGTCAGCCGAAACCGTCTGTATATTTCCCTTCAGGTTCGTCACTTCGCCATTCACGAGCGGACCCTTCCAAGCATCTTTATTCAGGCCGATATTCGCGTTAAAGTATGTTCCCTGCGCAACAGCAATATTGTAGGAATAGAACTCCTGATTGGCCGTCTTATCGATGTAGTGCACCGTCAGGGAATCCTCAGTAACCTTTGCACGGACATAGTAGGTAACCTTCATGGCCTGCTTACGGTAAATCTCAACGCCGGGCACAATCGGTTCGCCGCCAATGCTGTAGGTAAAAGCACCGGAAATACTGGTATAGGTTCCGAGACCACTCGCATCCAAATCTTCCTGTGTATCTGCCCAGACAACCGTTTCTGTTCCCTTATATTCGTAGCTGTTATTGCCTGCTGCCGTTGAACCTTTCAGTGTGTCTGTCGGCGTATCGCTGGTCGGCGTCAAGGTGATCATGTAAACCTCATACTCGTCAGTTTCCTTGGCGCGAATCATACCGATCTCTCGATAATATATATTATTCTTTGTCGTAGAAGTATCGCAGTGGAACGCTAACGTATCCGCTGTCGGGAAGGTGGACGGGACTTGCTCGCCAGACTCATATTTGACGGCATAATCCATCAGAACGTATTTCGTTCCAAGATAGTTAAGGCTACTCCAGTTATCTCTCTGAGGGCCCCAGTCAACGACCTGTGTCTCAACTTCCTTGGTTACCTCTGTTTTCTGGAGGTAATACGCAACGAACTGATCACCCGTTTCCGCGTTCACCCAATTCACGCCATCAGCAGAATAAGACCAACTGCCATTCCAGTAACGAATATAGGTGAAATCTGATCCCGAACGCGTCTTGTCAACACCGGAACCGGTCGTCTGCTTATTGTCGCTAGCCAAGCGCGTTGACTTCCAGAATACCATTGGGTTCGAGTCGCTGTTTACGCCAGTTGCAGGAACCAGACTCTCCAGAAGCACGCCTTCCTCAAAATGGACATTTGCCGCAGCAATATCCTTGCTGGTAGGAAGACTAGAGGAGTACGTTGTGCCATCATAGACATGCTTATTTGTAATCCAAAACTCGATCTTCAGCGGAGACACATTGTCCAGATTTTCCGGGCTAACCGTAATGATGTACAACACATCACCGATCTTAACCCGCGTCGTGCCCGCCTTCTTACCGGTGAAGGAGATGGTAGTTTCCTTGCTTACAGGTCCTACATCGTACAGGTATAGATATGTCTCAGTATCTGTTGCAGCATAGCTTGACCCGGAGATAGTCAAATACGCCTTTGCCGTATATGTCGTCCCCCAGCTGCTTGTTTCAGAATAATCGCGCGAAACCATGATACTCTCATCACTGTTAATAGCAACATTCACTAAGGCATCACTTTGTTTCGTAGTTTCCTTTAAGCTATAGTCCCAATTGTCAAAAATACGACGTGCAGCATACGGGTAAATATAATTATCGCCGTCCTGAATATAATATTTCCCATTTCCTGCGCTAATAAATTTCAAATACTGAGTAGGGGTGGTATCATTCTGCTTTGTAGAAACATACAGCGTATCATCAGTCAGCTTTGCAGAAACATAAGTCTGATTCTTCTGCTTTATATCCGTCTTTACAGTTACGTAATCATTCGTATAGTCGCCGCTGAATTCACCATCGACCGGATCAAGTGTTACCGTCCCACCAACCGTAACCGTGATCTCCTGCTGCTTTTCTTCCGCCAGCACTACGACCGTGGAGAAATGCGGAGCCGTGAAGGTCAGGACACCATTCTCGACCTTGCTGTTCGGGTCGGACGTAACCGTCGTGCCATCGCTTTCCAGAACGCCGCCCGTGAGCTTATAGCTGAGCCATTCTTTGCCCACCGGAATCGAGACCGTGGCCGAATCGGTATAGCTGCCGTTTGCCGTCGTCAGCTCGATATTCCAAGCACCGGCGACCTTCTTGCCATCCAGTTCCGTGCCCTTATCGACCGCAGCCACAGTGATGCCCGTCAGGCCGGGAGCCGTGACCGAAACACCGGTCGCTTCGTCAGAAACCGTCTTGTTATCATCGATTTTCGGCAGCGATGGTATCCGCCGTCTTGCTGATCACGGAAGCTTCCGTCTCTGCGCCGGGGTAGTCCGCCCAGATGCAGAACATCGCGCCGGACGGATTGTCGATCGTGCCGCCCTGGAACGTCTTATAATTAAAACTGCTGGCCTTTTTAGCATTGCACTGCCAGTCGCTTTTGCCGAGCACCCAGTAATAGTCGCCGTGCGTGTTGACCATCTTGAAGCCCATGCTTGCAAGCGTTTCAGCCGGCATCGGAGTATAGCTGCTCCAGCCATTCGACCAATAGCAGATCACGATATCGGTATCAAACGTGCCGCTGGAAGTATTGTTTGCAAAATAGATGCCATCATTGAACGCCATCGGGGTCATACCGGCGTTCTTGATCAGCGCGGCAACCGCATTGACATACTTCACATAATAGCTGTACTTGCCGGTGTTCTGCAGATTGCCAAAGCCCATAGAGCCGCCCGTATACTTATCATTCGCGTACTCATCCGCGCCCATGTTGAAATACTGGCAGCCCTTGGAAGCGAAGTAATCAACATACTTCTGCACGAATGCCTGCGTGAAGGCGACAGCCGTCGAATTCGTGACGTCGATGGTACGAGCGGAGCCGTTGTAGGAGCAGGTCTTGCCCGTGAGCGCCTCGGCTGCATCAAGGATCGCATCCATATGGCCCGGTGTGTTGATCACAGGGATGATACCGAGGCCCTTGGTCTTCGCATAGGCAATGATCTCGTCCATTTCGGACTCCGTCAGTTCGTCCGTCGTGAAATTATAATAAGCCTCGTTGCCCGTATGGATCGCCGCAGCGACCTCCTCACTGGAATAGGTCGTGCCGTTCACGGTCAGGCTCATATCGTCCAGCAGGAAGCGCATGCCGTCGTTGCCGACCGCAAGCATCACATTGTTGAAGCCAGCCGCAGCGGCATTGTCGATGATCTGCTTGATGCTGTCCACGGAAAAATACTTTCTGCCGCAGTCGAGCATGACGATGGAAAGCTCATAATTCGACTTTTCAGCGTCATCCGCCTGCGTCTCAGCCGCCTGCACAGCCTCGGTCGGCTGCTCTGCAGCCGGTTCCTCAGCCGCCGCCGGGAGAACGACGAACGATGCGAGCATCGCCGCGATCAGCAGCAGCGAGAGGAGCGTTTTGCTCAGTTTTCTCATCAATATTTCCTCCTTTTTCTAGGGTGATTACGATTCGTCTGCCGAAACCGCGATGACGGAGGGCAGACCCATGTAGCATTCCGCCGCGGGGACCGTCTGCGACGCGCCGGGGGCCAGCTCCTCGACCGTGGCCGTGTAGCTCAGGCCGCCGAAGTAGGTGCCGCCGGTGTCCGTGCGGTAGCGGACGGTGACGTTGTGCAGCGTGTCCTCCGTCATGTTGACGAGGACGAGGCCGCCGTCCTGCACCATCACGCTGACGCGGTAGTCCACGGAGAGCGAGCCGTCCGGCTTGACCTCCGCCGAGGCCGCGCAGACGCGGTTCTCGCCGGTGTACTGCGCGGAATTCAGCTCGAAGGCGTAGCACGAGCCGCCAACGGGCAGGTCCGTCACGCGGAAGCGGAGCTCCGCGCCGTCCTCACACGTCAGGGTGATATCCGCCGCGCCGACGGCCATGCCGCCGTCATTCTGCACGATGATGGTGGCAAGCTGGTCGCTCTCCGCGCCGTCTGCATCCACATTCGGGCCGGAAAACGGCAGGACCGCCTGCAGCGTCAGGCCGCTGCCAAGGTCACGCGGCAGCGCAAGCAGTTCCTCTGCCTCCGTTGCGGACTCCTCCGTCGCGCCGGTTGCGGCCTGCGTGGCCTGCGTGGTCTGCGGCGCGGACGGCTCGGTCTGCTCCTGCGGCGTCGAACAGGCCGACAGCAGCAGAGCCGCTAACATGGCTGCGCCCATTGCGCGCAGCAAGTGTTTCATGGGCACTCCCTCCCAGACGCCCCGGCATACTCCGGAGCCTATAGTTGTAAATATTTTACCACGCGTTTTTTGGAAAATCAACAGGTTTTTCCAAGATTTTCTGTTGTAAGACGCCCGAATTTGGCATGTTCCGAAACATAACTTCCAGATTTTGTAAATTGCAGCAAAAAACGGGAGCCAACGGCTCGACTGCCGCTGGCTCCCGCGCGATTATTTCGTTTTTCCCGTCAGCTCCGCGATCAGGCTGCGCTCCTCCGTCAGGCCGGACGAGATCGGGCGGCCAAAATAGAAGATGGCGTACAGGCCCGGCCCGATCGACGCGCCGCACGACTGGCACACCGGTACAACGTGCAGCTCCTTCGGGTGGAAGCGCTCCTCGACCATGGCGCGCAGCTCCTCCGCGCGCTCCGGGCGGTCCGAATGCGACAGGAGCATGATCTGCTCCTCCGGCCGTTCGACCGTGCGGGCCATATAGTCGACGGTCGCCTTCAGCGCCGGGGCAAGGCCGCGCGTTTTGCCGATGACGTCGCTCAGGCCCTTCTCATTGATATCCGCAAGCGGGCGGATGCCGACGAGCGTGCCCATCACGGCCGCCGCGCCCGAGACGCGGCCCATGCGCTTACAGAAGAACAGGTCCTCCAGCACGCCCATCTGGTGCACGCGCAGGCGGTTCTCCTCCAGCCAGTCGGCCGTTTCGTCCAGCGTCTTCCCGGCAGCGCGCAGGCGCGTCGCCGCGATGACGAGCATCCCCTCTGCACCGCAGTAGCGGAGCGTGTCGACGCAGCGGATGTGCCGCTCGGGGTACTTTTCCATCAGCTCATTCGCCACAAGGCAGGTGCTGTTGTATGTACCGCTCAGGCCCGAGGACACGGCGACGAACAGGATATCCCGGCCCTGCTGCAGCAGCGGCTCCAGCCGGTCAGCAACGTCCTGCAGGCCGATCTGCGCCGAGGTGAACAGGCCACCCTTTTTATCCTTCATCGTGCCGAAAAACTGCGCAGGCGTCATATTCTTCCAGTCAAGATCCGCATAATGATTGCTGCCGTCCGGGTAGACGAGCGCCCCGGGCACATAGCCGTCCACGCCAAAGCGCTCGCGCAGCGGCGCCGTCAGATCGGAACAGGAATCCGTCAGGATCGCAAAATTTGTCATAAGTGTTCTCCCCTTTCCCGGCATTCATTATAGTATGGATGCGTTCATTTTTCAAGAGGGAACAATGTATTTTTATGATTCTGCGTTTACAAAGACGACAAAATTCGATATAATGAAAGAAAAAACGGAGGTATCTTCCCATGCCATTCTGGATATGGCTCATTTTGGGGTTCGTGCTGCTGTCGTTCCTGGGAATGTTCGCAGCGACCTGGCCCATCGCCAAAAAGGTGTATCACAACATTCTCGTCCGGACCGGGCCGGAAAAATGGACCCGTGCAAACAGCTATCCACCCAATCCGGAGCACACGCGGATGTTTGACCTCGGCATGGACTGGGCGCGTGAAAACGAAGCGCGCAAGCGGCCCGTTTCCATCGAAAATGAGGGTCTGAAGCTCGCGGGCGAGTATTTCGACTTCGGCCACAAGCGCTGCGCCATCATCTTCCCCGGCCGCACCGAGTCGCTGTACTACAGCTACTATTTCGCACAGCCCTACGCCGAGGCGGGCTGCAACATCCTCGTCGTCGACAGCCGTGCCCACGGCCTGAGCGAAGGCAAATACAACTACTGCAGCACACGCGAGTGGTCGGACGTTATCGCATGGTCGCGCTTCGCGCACGACCGGCTCGGCTGCAGCGACGTGGTGCTGCACGGCATCTGCGTCGGCGGCGCCGCCGTCGTGCTGGCAGCCGCAAAGCCGGACTTTCCAGCCTATGTCTCCCATCTCGTGGTTGAAGGCCTGTTCGCAACGTTTCTGGAGTCGTTCAAGCTGCACATGAAGGCAGAAAAGCGGCCGATTTTCCCCGTTCTGTACGAAATTTTCTGGGCCGCCCGGCTGGAATCCGGCATGAAGATCCGCGAAGCGCGGCCCATTCGCGTTATCGGCAAGGTGAAAACGCCGATCCTGTTTCTCCACGGCCGCAAGGACGCCTTCTCGCTGCCGAAGCGCGCAGAAGAGCTGTACGCGGCCTGCAATGCGCCGAAGGAGCTCGTTTGGATGGACGAAGGCTCCCATTCCCACCTGCGCATCAACAATCAGGAGCTGTATGACGGCTCGATCAAGGCATTCCTGCAGAAAACGTTCTGATACTGATTCCTGATTAAAACATTAAATAAACATTAAATCAGGAATCCCGTGTGCTACGCACACTCGCATCGTGCTGACGCACGCTGCGCC
>ERZ773193.2700-NODE-2700-length-18026-cov-13.163096_pt1 | contig 18026 bp, 10 predicted proteins | sample MGYA00511110_ERZ773193 | MGnify/ENA primary metagenome ERZ773193 (study PRJEB29015, sample SAMEA2737784) | human gut metagenome | biome: human gut; feature: human-associated habitat; material: faeces | place: China | collected 2012 ...
AAGGAAGTTGAAGGTATCGTTGGTGGTGCTGGCGCAAGAGTTCAGAGATAATTAATTTAATTCATATTTGGATTCAGACCAAATAAAGAGTTGCCTGGGAAACCGGACAACTCTTTTTCATTTAATAATATATAAATCTTCCGCTTCACTATCTGTAAGAGATTGTAAACACAAGTGTATCTGAATATGAACCCGCATATGCTTTATCCCATTCAGACTTATCTATTGAAAGTGTCAGATTTGTACTGTTTCCACTCTCTGCATATGTAGCTGTACTGAATTCTTTGTTACCATCCATAATCTTATATGCAATTGTCTTACTCTCATCTTTACTGTTCTTAAGTTTTCCACTTGCACTTACAGATACATTTACAGTCTTGTCTGGCTCTAATCTTGCATTATCAAGAGAAACACTTCCAAGCTTAACAGACTGTTCTCCTCTTTCAATTGTTGTATTTGCCGGAATAGTCACTGTATAGACCGGATCAATTGATACAGATATTTTTGTCTGTCTTATCTGTGTCTCTTCAGCTCCTACAGGAATAACACTTCCCAATATAAACATCATACTCAATGCCATAGCTGTCAATTTCCTCATAATAGCCTCCATTCTTTCATCCATTAATGACTGTTTATTTATTTTGCAACTAAAACTGTCTCAACATTAGCACCATTCATTGTCTTTCCATCTGTAAGCGATGCTGTGCTAATCTTAATAACAGCATTATGTTCTCCTGCTGCAAGCGGATGCTGCAGTTTTACATTAGTTATAGCTTTTCCAGGTTCAACCATATCTGACTTGTATATAGTCTCGCCCGTATCAGATAAAACAATTTCAAATGTAAAGTAGCATGGATTTCCTTCAGGGTTAAACAGATTCATTGTAACATTATCTTTTCCTGCATCTACAGTTATAGATGGATATCCTGGTATCCTTATTCCCTGCTGTCCGCCACTGTAATTACTTCCTGTACCAATTTCACCAGAATCAGAATCAATCGTTGGTATAAATTTATCATCATTATCTTTATTCTTATCTTTTCTGATAACAAGCACTGCAGCCAGAACAGCAACTGCTACGCACAGTACTATTATTGCTGTTATCATAATTTTGTTTTTTGAAATCTTCATTCCAATCCCTCCTGACATTCCGTACAGACCGGTCATAAAACCAGTCTGTACGAATTACTAATTAATCAAACCTTACACTGACCTTAATATTGCTCAAATCATATTTATCAGAAAATGAACCACTTGCATCAAATCTGTAGCATATAGCATCTATATCTTTGCATCCTATGCTGTATGTGTGCGTGATCGTCTGTTTATTTTTCTTCTTAAGATCAAGCTTCTCTCCATGCCATCCATTCCATGACTTGTTAGAATCTTTTCTATATGTAGTGTCTACCTCTGCATATCCGTCATCTACCATTTTAATATAATAACTGATTGTAACAGTCATCGTATTGCAATGCTTCTTTATCTCATTCAGAGATATACCTTCCATATAGATGGAATTAGTTCTTGTATAACCACTTGTTGAAGTTCCTGATGCTCCATCTATGAAGAAATGCAGCTTGACTGGTTCTTCCTTTGAATCATCAGTTACACGATATGAATATGGGTGGCTGTAAGTAAATGTCTTATTAAGACTCCAGCTTGCATATAATGTAACCGTTCCTTCACCCGCAAGATTATCAGCAGAAGCTCCCGGTTTATATGTAACCGTTCCGCCATCTTCTACACACCAGCCAAGGAATGTATATCCATATCTTGAAGTCTTTGGAAGTTCGTATTTCTTGTCATATGTAAATACAAGATCGTTTATTGCATCTCCATCCTTTGTATCAAAATGTACTGTATACTCATTAGCAGTCCAAGCTGGATACAAGGTAATTATTTCATTATCTGCTGTTCCAAGTCCACTGATAATTTCATTATCATCATATAACTTGTCTGCTCCTGCCTTTTTTGTCCATCCTGCAAATGTATAACCTGTTCTCTTAAACTGATTAGCACTTAATGCTGCTTTATCTGTATACATAAGCTGCATATCCTGCATAGAACCAGTTGTTCCATCACCATATGGAATAAACCGGATAACATAACTGTTTTCCTTCCAGTTTGCTGTGTAACTTCTGTTACCTGTAGAACCTGTTGTAATTACTGGATCCATAGCCGTTCCATCTATACCAGCTCCGCTCCAGCCTATAAATGTATAACCTGTACGCTGTGGTCTCTTAAGAGTTATAACGCTAGTATCAACCTCATATGTTTCAGGATTGTCAGCCTTTCCTCCATCAAGATTATAACTTATAGTATATACATCTTTCTTCCACTGTGCTGTTATAACAATATTGCCAGCAGGCATTACATCTGGAACAGCTTTATCCCAGCCTGTGAATGTATATCCCTTCTTTACCGGAATCTCATTAAAACTAACCTCAGTATTATAATTCTGTGTTATAGAAGCAATTTCACTACCACCATCTGTATTAAAACTGATTGTGTACTGGTTTATCTTCCAGCTTGCAGTATAAGTGACATCTCTGTCTGGCATTGTACCTGCAACATCTTCATTCCATCCTGTAAATGTATAACCAGTTCTTTCCGGATTAATAATATTAATCTTAGTGCCATATTTATAATCGTATTCAACATCCGGCTGTCCATTATTCAGCTTGAGAACAAATCTGTGTACATTTCTCTTGTAGAAATATCTTATAACAGTCGAACCATCTCCTTTTACAATGGCAGTTTCTGTCTCTGGTGAACTGAATCCTTCCATATGCTTAACTTCTGGCGTTACCTGACTGTCAGTATCAGATGTAAATGCCTGTCTGTCATACAATTCATATGAACCATCAAGCTTTTCAACAAGATGTTCAACAGTATAATTAACCTTATCTGCATCCCACTTTGCATATAAAGTAATATCATATGCCGGCATTGTACCGTCAAATGCTTCTGTACACGCTCTGTCAACATACCAGCCTGCAAATGCATATCCTGCTCTTACAGGAACTGGTGCAATAACATTGCTTCCCCATCTGGCTGTTTTCTTTTCAGTACTTACAGTTCCTCCCATAGAATTAAATGATATGCTGTATGTATTTCTATCATAATGCACCCGGAATATAAGACTTCCATCTGCCGCAACAGTACCAGATGGCAGATCATCTGTAAGATGATAAAGCCTGTTGTCATACTGTTCCTTATCTGCAGTTACATTCTGTCCTGTTGTTCCTTTATTAATTCTGGTCTTATCAAGTTCATATTCTCCTGATTCATTTTCAAGATAATATTTTGTTGTGTATACAACGTCATCTGCTTCTTTCCATACCGCTGTATAAGTTGTATCATTTGCAGGAACTGTCTGTGTGACAGCTGGTTCCCAGCCTTCAAATACATATCCTGCCCTATATGCAACCGGTGTCGGCATAAGAGTTCCATATGTGTATCTTCCTTCTGAAACAACACTGCCTTCTGAAACAAACTTAATATTATATTTATTTCTTGCATAATAATAATTAATTGTTGTGCTTCCATCAGCACTTACTCTCTGTGATAAAGCTGCCGGAGTCATAAATCCGTTTCTTATGTCAGGCTTTGGTGATATCTCTGTATCAGTCTTAGCTGTCTCCTGCTTTGAAGAAGCTGCTGTATACACACCATCTGTTCCTTCCACATAATCAACAACATTATAAGTCATATCAGCTGCTTCCCACTTCGCATATACAATTCTGTCCTCATTAGGCATTACTGACGGAATAGTATATTTCTTTGTAAGTGCTTCATCTGTATACCAGCCTGCAAATGTATAGCCCTGTTTAACAGGATCTCCAGGCTTTGTAATTTCTTTATTGTACTTAGATATTATAGCATCTACAACTGAACCGCCGTTAGTCTGGAATGCTATATAATATCCATCTCTTAAATTATCCCAGTGCAGAGATATCTTTCTTGTTATCGGCTTAGTATTAAAAGAACCCTTCTGACTCTTCCATGTTATTATCATCTCACCATCCTGCTGAGGTTCACTACCAGGATTAACCTCAACTATATTAGTTTCAGGATCATATGAGAACGCCGGATTAGTCATTGTTATAGAAAAATATCTGTCACTGTCATCATAAACCTTAGTAAAATACTCATTATTATTGTCAAGACCTTCTTTCATATCAAGATACTGCATTTCAAAATATGTATCAGGAAGTCTTACAGTCTTAACATCTCTCTTCATCTTGATATCTTTAACAGAATCCTGACCATATGCATAATCGCACACATTTTCAACTACACCAACACTATACAACGGCCATTGCTTCTCAAAAAGTGTAGGATTATAACTAAACGTTCCAGAAAGTGCCTGTGCCAGGAAATTAACCTCCATATACATGCCTATTTCCATGTATATAGCTCCCATTGAGCTTGCTGTTCTGCCCTGCGAAGCTGCATATTTCAACTGATAGTACAGATATCCCCATACCTGGGCATATCCACCAACCTCTGCTGTAAATCCAACACTTGCAAGTTTTGTTGATATAAGGCCTACAGCCACGCTCAGTCTTATTCCTGCCCGTATTCCTATTGTTCCTATTGCATATACCGAGAACTCATACTGTTCTTCGCTTAAATCAATAGAATCACTTGTAACCTTTCTGTCAAATACCATAATGCTGTAAACATATCTCTTGGCATTCTTATACCAGTAGGTCATACCCATTGATATATTAACATTAGCAGAAACAACGAATTCAACCTTAAACTCAATATCAATAATTCCAATAACCCTTACATGTGACTCTGTTAACGACTTACTGTATAATTCAACCCAGTCAGCCTCATCATCAAGCATATCAGAATATCTTTCAGCAAGACTCTTCGCAACAGATATCTCGCTGTCATCATCAGAATCCTTCATATCTTCAAGCCTTGTAGATAAATCCGACTTGTCAGATATATAAGTAGTTCCGATTTCCATCATATTCTTAAGCTCTTCTGCTATTCCATTAATCACTTCATCAAGTTTAGAAGAACTTTCGTCATCATCATCTTCTTCAGCAGTTCTTACATTAACATTAAAATTAATTCCAGTGTAATCATACAGATCTAATGAAACCGCAACACGGTAGTCATCAATATATGGGAATATGCCCCATACTTTCCATATGGCCTTACCACTTACATTAATATTAATCTTAACTTCCTGCTCAAATGTTGCTGATACAATTACCTTCATATTAGAGAATGAAATCTCTACACCAATATCAAGAGCAAGCCTTAATCCACTTACATTCTCAAAATGTTTTAAATCAGTTGAAAGGTCAGCTCTTACATGGTCAAGCTTTACTTCTGGTTTCTTGCTGCTATATAATGCAACATTGCCCTGAGCCTTATCTGGAAGATAAGTTATATCCTGCGGCACAATGCTGATATCGGCGTCCATAGTATCAGACAGATATTCCTGAAGTTCCTGATAAGAATTCGTTCTTACAACAGCCTGTGCAACCTCATCTACAACACTCTGTGCAAATCCACTGTCAACAGCCTGCTGCTCAACGCTCTGTTCAATGCCACTGATATCCTGATTCTGTAATATACTTTCGCCACTCACATTATCAGTCTGATATACATCCATGGCTGCCTGAACTTCATCCCATGTCACATTCTTATATGTGATTACATAATCAGCATTATTAGTTGAAACATTTGTTATAACAGCATACTGTATATCATCATTTCCAGTTGCATACAGAGCAAGATAATCGCCTGTATCAACTGTTGTATCTTCATCAAGTCCAAGTCCTGCTCCAAGACTGTCACTGCCATATGACATTTTATTCTTTGTAATTGTTATACTGTCATTATCAGGATCATTATCCTTATCATCAGCTACATTAACAGGAAGAACATCCGGAACGAAGAGTATCTCCTCTGCTGCCATACCCCTGTAGGAATATTCATTTTCCTTAGCTGATGTAATCTCAAAGAACGAAACATCATCATCAGATATAACACTGCCATCTAACTGTGGCACAACATCTCCGTCATATACAGCAATCTTATCTCCTGCATTAAGTGTACTGTCCGAATATGTAAAGCTTCCTGTAGTTTTAACAGCTTCCTGACTTATTGTACCATCCTGTCCTACAGTCATTACCGTCACAGATATTCTGTCAGCCTTCTCTCCGTTAACATAGAGATTACTTAAGCTTCCTGACTTTATGTACTTAATGTCATCCCTAAGATTCACATTAGTTACATCCGGCTTATAAACTGTAAAATCATATTCTCTTATTGTCTGGTCATAGCCTGTGAAATACAGCCTGTCATCTGAAAGTTCAAGACGGTAGCCACAGCCTTCCTGCCATGTGCCATTGCATTTTATTATAAATGTATACGCTCCATCATCTAATACACTTCCGGCTGTAATATCTATTGAAGTATTCTCAGAAGAATCGCTTACATTCTTAACTGATACTTTATTCTTTACTTCTTCTTTAGTTAGCCTTCCGCTCTTATCAGTTACCGTAATTGTAAAATCATTTGCATCAACATCATAGCTTCTTGCGTATGTATCTATACTGACTGTCTTAAGCTCCTGACCATCAACCCATGATGCATATAATACAACATCACTTAAAAGTCTGTCTGTACTTGCAACATAATCTGTGCAGTCCGCATCATAACACCATCCCAAAAATGTCGAGCCTGCTTTGCCTGGAACCGGAAGATCTGAAAGCTTTGTTCCTGCCTCATATACCGAATTATCAAGCTCTGCTGCACGCCCCTGTTCATCATCATCAGTATAAAGTGTTCCGCCATTAGTTTCATACTTAATGTTATATTTTGTTGTTTCAAATGAAATATCAAAAGTAAGATTATCTGTATATATTCCTGCATATTTAGGAATTTCCTGTAATCTTGTCATATATTTTCTTGTCTTATCACTGCCTGTTGCTGTAAGCTCTGTTATTACTGAATTATTAGTAAGAGACAGTTTATTCTCTTCATTATATAATTCATATCCCAGCTTTACATCTCCATTCAGAAGATTCCATTCATTCTTAGAATAAACAGATACACTTACTTTATCTTTCTCATACAGTCCGCCTGCATGTCCCGATACTGTAAGATTCGTCTTATCAGCATCTACGCTTTCAGGTATGTCAATGTAATAATAACGTTCAATCCATTTTGCATAAAGAACTACAACTCCTGTATAATTCTCTTCTGAAATCTCCGTTACAGGACTACCTGTCAGTTCTTTATTATCATACCATCCCCCAAACTCATACCCCTGATTGACAATATCATTCTTATCCGGTAATTGCTCTGCCGGATATTTGTCTGGTGCATTATAGCCACTGACATAATGACCACCATTAAGCTGATAATCAATCTCCTTTAACTGGGACAGCTCATCATATGAAGACTGATTCCCTTCTGCATAATACATGCCCGGTATTGCTGCAGCAAGAATTGCAGAACATAAAAGTATACTCAAAAACCTCTTCATCCAAACGCCTCCTTTATGTTACAACCACATATACTGATATTTAGTTTTCCGTCTGCTATATATTGTAGTTATAATACCTGATTAAAAGACATTTGTGATGCTAAATGCGTGAATTACAATTTTTTTGACATGAACGATTAGATTTATATATAGAAATTTAGTCTCATGCAATATATAATTAATCAAGAGATAATTTACATACTAAGCTATAATGAGGAAAATACTATGAAAATTGCTATATGTGACGATAATGAAGCTGAATTAAACAGAATTAGAGATCTGTTAGAAATATACGCCTGTGATAAAGGTCAGAAATTTTTTATAAAATGTTTCACAAGCAGTGTTGAACTGGCATCAACTGCTGAATTTGAGAAATATGACATATATTTTCTCGATATAATTATGCCAGTAATGGACGGCATTAATCTGGCAAGAGAAATCCGTGCCTTTGACAGATTTTCACCTGTAATCTTTCTGACATCATCGCCTGAATTTGCTGTAGAAAGCTACACAGTCAAAGCATTTAATTATCTTCTTAAACCTATAATTAAAGAAGCTTTATATGATACGCTGGATGATATCCTTGATACATTTCATAAAGAACGCAATGATACATATATTATAAAGAATAATTCAGGTATACATAAAATATACTTATCAGATATTATGTACGCTGAAGCTCTTAACCGGAAAGTAATATTATACCTTTCAGACAACGAGCAGGTAATGTCGACAGACGTATTCTCATCTATATGTGATACACTTATGACACATAAAGAATTTACTCTGCCACACCGTTCTTTCATTGTTAATATGAATTACATCAAGACAATAGATGCAGTCAGGATTGAATTAACTAACAGCAAAACTATCCCGGTTGCACAAAGACGCGTTTCGGACATAAAGAAACAATATCTGGATTTCCAGATGGAAGAATAATCTATAATATACATTCGGAGGAGAATTTAATGACAGACATAGTCTCAGTACTAAACCTTATTAATTATGGTTTTGTTTTAATATTCGGAATTATTGTATCTTTCTATTTTGCCGGAATACAATGGGAGGACAATAAGCGCCTTTTTATACTTACTACTGTATTATTTGTTCTGTTTCAGGCATTATTCTACGTGCTTTTAGGCGAAAATGTCCTTTTTAAATGTTATCCTGTACTGATACATATTCCTTTAATTCTTATTATCAGATATATATGTCACCAGAATATATATATATCATTTATTGCCGTTATGTCCGCTTATCTGATGTGTACACCCAGAAAATGGTTTGGAACCCTGGCAAAATATATATTTCCTGAAATCCCTGTAATTTCAGATGTTGTAACAATTGTAATCACTATTCCGCTTCTGATTGTGGTAATTAAATACATTTCGCCTTACATAATAAAACTCAAAGAAGAATCAAAAAACATTATTTCCATGTTTTTCCTTCTCCCTCTTACATATTATATACTTGAATATGCTCTAACCGTATATACTAACCTTCTATATACCGGCAAAGCCGTAATAATTGAATTCATGGACAGTTTTATTGTTGTATTATATTTTTTCTTGTCAATAGTGACACTCAGTATGTCCAACAAAAAAAATACAGCAGAGCGTGAAAACATCATACTTTCCGCAGCTGCAGCTCAGGCTGAAAAAGAAATATCTCAGCTTACAGATTATCAGAAACAGGCTGCGATATACAGACATGACTTAAGACACCATATGAATTTCATACAAAGCTGCCTTGCTGGTAACAATACGCAGCAAGCTCTTGAATATATAAATGAAATTAATAATAATCTGGATAACACAAGAATAACAAGATACTGCAGCAACGAAGCAATTAACCTAATATTATCTTCATATATAAATAAAGCCCATGACGCAGACATTTCCACACAGATATCAGTAACTGCCACTAATTTTTCAAGTTACAGAATTACTGATTTGTGCAGTCTCCTTGCAAATGCTTTAGAAAATGCAATAAATTCCTGTATAAAGCAGTGTGATAACGCTGTCTCAAAAGACAATAAGCGTCTTATAACAATTAAGTTGTTTGAAAAAAATAACAAAATATGCATCAACATAGCCAATACATACTTTAAGGAGCCCCGATTCCACAACCAGATTCCTGTTACTGATGAACCTGACCATGGCATTGGTGTCCGCAGCATAATTTCAGTAATAGAAAAATATAACGGCATATATGCATTTTTTACTAAAGACGGTACATTCTATTTTCAGGCTTGTATATAAAAATGGGGACTGCACATACAGTCCCCATCTTTTATATTATTGTATTAATTATAATGTTACACCCTGCTTAAAGATTGCAAGATCATGGAATCCTGCTATCTCGGCCTTAACCTTCTTACCAGAAGCAACATCTAATACGAGCTGGAAGAGCTCCTTAGCTGCATCTTCAAGTGGAAGATCATCTGTAACAATTCTTCCTGCATTAAAGTCAATCCAGTTACCCTTATTTCCTGCAAGTCTTGAGTTAGTTGCAATCTTAACTGTAGGAACCGGTGATGCAAATGGTGTTCCACGTCCAGTTGTGAAAAGAACCATCTGTGCACCTGAAGCTGCACAAGCTGTAGCAGCAACAAGGTCATTACCAGGTGCGCTGAGAAGATTAAGTCCCTTAGTATTAACTGGCTCTGCATATGCAAGAACACCCTTTACTAATGAGCTTCCTGACTTCTGTGTACATCCTAAAGACTTGTCTTCAAGAGTTGTAATACCGCCATCCTTGTTTCCTGGAGAAGGATTCTCGTAAATCTCCTGGCCATTCTTAATGAAGTATTCCTTAAAGTCATTAATAAGGTGAACTGTCTTCTCGAAGAGTTCCTTGTTAGCACATCTGTTCATAAGAATTGTCTCTGCACCAAACATCTCAGGAACTTCTGTGAGGATAGTTGTACCACCCTTAGATACAAGCATATCTGAGAAAAGACCAACTGTTGGGTTAGCTGTAATACCTGATAATCCATCAGAACCGCCACACTTCATACCAATGATAAGTTCCTTGGCATTAACCTTTTCACGCTTAAATGTTGCAGCATAAGCCATAAGCTCATTCATAAGCTTCTCAGCTTCTTCCTGCTCATTCTCAACATCCTGAACCTGAAGGAACTTAACTCTGTCTGGATTAACCTCTCCAATATAGTCCTTAAGAACTTCTATACGGCTGTTCTCACATCCAAGACCAAGAACAAGTACTGCACCTGCATTAGGATGATTAATTAAATCAGCAAGAATCTTTCTTGTATTCTCCTGATCCTCTGTTGTCTGTGAACATCCATATGGATGAGTAAATGCAACTACTTCATCTACTCCTTCTGGCTTGTTAGCTCTTGCTGTTGTTTCAATTGCTCTTGCAATTGAGTTAACACATCCAACTGTAGGAACAATCCATACTTCGTTACGGACACCAACCTTTCCGTTCTCTCTCATATATCCATCGAAATAAGCTGGCTCTGTAGGCTCAACATCCTTATGTCCCTCTGGTTCATATGTATATTCAAGTAATTCACCGAGACCAGTCTTTAAGTTATGAGTATGAACCCATGCTCCAACTGGAATATCAGCCTGTGCAAATCCGATTCTGAAACCATATTTGATAACCGGATCACCATTCTTGATAGCCTTAATTACAAACTTGTGTCCCTGTGGAATATCTTCTACAGTTGTCACATCAATTCCTGCAACATTAAGAGTTGTGCCTTTAGCAATAGGCTTTAATGCTACAGCAACATTATCATCTTTATTAATCTTGATAAAATCCTGCATATATCCTCCAATTCAATTTGATTATTATATTAAATAAGAGCGGATGAATATAAAAACATCCGCTCTATAATCATTCAAAGAGCTATTAATTAGTCAGCTAAATCATTAACTACTGCTCTCATACCTCTTTCTCTGATATCTGTGATGTACTCAGTAATAACTTCTTCAAGGTTAAGAACCTTAGAAAGATCCTCGCCACCAAAGAACTTAGTATTGCTTAAGTAAGCATGTGTGAATTCCTTAGCAGACTTTCCTGAATTATCTCTGAAGAAATCAAGAACAGCCTTGTCATCTGTGATGTTGTACTCTTCACCGTTTCTGTTACCCTTTAATACAATACCGCCGTTAAACTCAGCTTCTGTCTGTGATGTATAGAAGCTCATAAGTGCAGCGATAGAGAATGTAAGGTACTTAGGAAGCTTGTTAAACTTGTTAACATATCCTAAGAATGAAGGTAAACATCTAGCTTCCCACTTAGATACTGAGTTAAGTGAAATGCTTAATAATCTATGATCTACGAATGGGTTAAGGAATCTGTCAATAACAGCCTTAGCAAACTCTTCACAATCTTCCTTAGAAAGTGAAAGTGTAGGAATAACTTCATTGTAAAGTGTCTCTTCCATGTACTTTCTGATTACAGGATCCTTCATAGAATTCTCTACATTGTCATTACCAGCAAGGAATGAAGCTAATACAAATGATGTATGAGATCCGTTAAGGATTCTTACCTTTCTTTCCTTGTATGGATGATGATCCTTAGTAAATACTACATTAAGTCCAGCTTCCTTGAATGGAAGTTCCTTCTCAAGCTGCTCAAGTGGAAGATTAGAATCACTCTCTACAACCCAGAGACCGAATACTTCAGCTCTGTCGATAAGCTGATCCTCATATCCCCATTCCTCGCAAAGCTTAGCTGCGTCTTCTCTTGGATATCCTGGAACAATTCTATCTACGAGTGTTGGGCAGAATGAGCAGTAATTGTTAACCCAATCCTTGAATCCATCTTCAAGTCCCCAAAGCTCGATAAACTTCATGATGCACTTCTTTAATTCAATACCATTATCAGCGATAAGCTCACATGGAAGTAAGATAAGTCCCTTATCTGCTGCTCCGTTGAACTTCTGATATCTCTTGTAAAGGAGCTGTGTAAGCTTTCCTGGGTATGTCTTAGGAGGACGTGCATTAGGATCGTTATCTGTCTCGTCAAATACGATACCAGCCTCTGTTGTATTAGAAACGATGAATCTAAGAGTCTCGCTTGTACCATACTCAATGTACTTGTCATAATCCTCAATAGCTGCAACTGCATCTACTACTGATGTAATCTGACGTGTGATTTCCTTAGGCTTTCCATCAACAAAACCTCTTAACTGAAGTGTGTACTGGCATTCCTGATCATGGAATCTCTCAAGTGTACCGAACTCGATAGGCTTAACGATAACAACACCACCGTTGAAATCTGTCTTCTCATTAGTTACATCGAAGATATAATCAACGAATGCTCTAAGGAAGTTACCCTCACCGAACTGCATAACCTTAACAGGTCTGTCAACTGCATGTGTAATACTCTTGTTTAATCTCTGCATCTTAAATCTCCTTTTTTCATTGGGAATAATCCGTTTTACGATAACGGTCCCTAATTATTAACCAGTAAATGGTATGTAAATAAGTGCATGTAAGCGCTTTCATAAATAAAATATACTTAAAAATGCTCTAAGTCAATACATTTTTCTGCTTTTTAAAAAATTCTTACATTACACTTGTTTTTATAATAATACCATTGTATAATTCATTTATCAATATGTAAGCGCTTACATTTATTCATTTTTTATCAATTTTTGTTAGGCGATACATTTACATTCGTCAAGAGATGAGGTCGCACATGAATATTAATATATATGATGTTTCTAAAAAAGCTGGTGTATCCATAGCAACAGTTTCAAGGGTTCTTAACGGCAACACCAGGGTTTCTGAAAAGACAAGAGACAAAGTTATTAATGCAATGAAAGAATTAGACTACACTCCTAATGTATTTGCAAGAGGATTAGGTCTTAATACTATGAAGACAATTGGCATTATGTGCATAGATTCATCTGATATATACCTTGCCAACGCTGTTTACTATCTTGAACAGGAGCTTCGCAAATACAACTACGACTCTATTCTTTGCTGCACTGGTAAAGATTATAATAATAAGAAGAATTATCTCGAGCTTCTTTTGAGTAAAAGAGTTGACGGAATTATTCTTGCCGGTTCACAGTTTGTAGAAAATACCAGTGAACATAACAACGACTACATTATTAATGCAGCTAAAGATGTCCCCATAGTTCTGGTCAACGGCTATCTGGACGCTGCCAACATTTATTCAGTAATGTGCAATGATGAAGAAGCTGTATACAATGCGACAAAACTCTTGATAAATAATTCACATCGTAATATAGTTTACTTATATACGAGTACTTCATACAGTGGCATGAATAAGTACCACGGCTATCTTAAAGCAATTAATGAAGCTGGTATTACTCTCCCGGATGAATTCCATCATCTGTGTGGCAAGAACATATCTCATGCCAGGGATTATCTTACATATCTATATGATAAAGGAATGAAGTTTGATGCCGTTATGACATCTGATGACTCTATCGCTGCCGGTGCTGTCAAGTTTGCACATACTCACGGAATCAGAATTCCTGAGGATTTAGAGGTTATTGGATACAATAACTCTGTTCTTTCATTATGTACAGAACCTGAACTTACCTCTATTGACAGTAAGGTTGAGGAACTATCCTCATGCGCGGTAAGCGTGCTAATGAAGGTTTTATCCGGTGAAGATGCTGACAATCACAGTATCATCGCCGCTGATATAATAAAACGCAACACAACAATATTTTAATTCACAGGAGGATTATGAATCATGAAACAGTTCATGGACAAAGACTTTTTACTTTCAACTCCAACAGCTCAGCATTTATTCCACGATTATGCAGCTAAGATGCCAATACTTGACTATCACTGCCATATCAATCCTAAGGAAATCGCTGAAGACAGAAAGTTTGAGAACATCACACAGGTATGGCTTGGTGGCGATCATTACAAGTGGCGTCAGATGAGAACTAACGGTGTTGATGAGAAGTACATCACAGGTGATGCTTCTGACCGCGAGAAGTTCCAGAAATGGGCTGAGACTCTTGAGATGGCTATCGGTAACCCACTTTATCACTGGAGCCACCTTGAACTTCAGAGATACTTCGGATACAACGGTATTCTCAACGGCGATACAGCTGAGGAAGTATGGAATCTCTGTAATGCAAAGCTACAGGAAGATTCTATGTCAGTTCGTAACCTTATCAAGCAGTCAAATGTTACATTAATCTGTACAACAGATGATCCTGTTGACTCACTTGAGTGGCATCAGGTTCTTAAGGATGATAAGACATTTGACGTACAGGTACTTCCTGCATGGAGACCTGACAAGGCTATGAACATCGAAAAGCCTGAATATCTTGATTACCTTGAGACATTATCTAATGTAAGCGGAATTAAAGTTAATTCATTTGCTTCATTAATGGATGCTCTTAGAAACCGTATGGATTTCTTTGCTTCTATGGGATGCTCAGTATCAGATCACGCTCTTGAGTATGTAATGTACAAGCCATACACAGAAGAAGAAATCGAAGCAATCTTTGCTAAGAGATTTTCTGGTTCTGCTATCACTACAGAAGAGATGAACAAGTTCAAGACAGCATTCATGGTATCTGTAGGTAAAGAATACAACAAGCGTAACTGGGTAATGCAGTTACATTATGGTACAATCCGTGATAATAACAGATTCCGTTATGACCAGTTAGGTCCAGATACTGGATTTGACTGTATCAACACATATGACTGCTCTGCTGAGATGGCTCAGTTCCTTAACGCACTTAATGCTACAGATGAGCTTCCTAAGACAATCATTTACTCACTTAACCCTTCAGTTAACGCTGCTATCGGAACAGTTATCGGATGCTTCCAGGATTCTAAGGCTGTTGGCAAGATTCAGCAGGGTTCAGCTTGGTGGTTCAACGATCATAAGGTTGGTATGACTAACCAGATGACAAGCCTTGCTAACTTAAGTCTTCTTGGTAACTTCATCGGAATGCTTACAGATTCAAGAAGCTTCCTCTCATACACAAGACATGAGTACTTCAGAAGAATCATGTGCGAGCTTATCGGTGGTTGGGTAGAGAATGGTGAATACCCAGCAGATGAGAAGGCATTAAAGAAGATTGTTGAAGGTATCTCATACAACAACGCTGTAAGATACTTTGGATTTGATCTTTAATTCATATTCTTAACGAGAAAAAGCAGTTATCACAATTAATGTGGTAACTGCTTTTTTATGCGATGTCATAATTAATTATCAGCTTTACTTATAAGGCTGCCACTGTTCTCAAACAGAATATTTTTCATTTCATCCTCAAGTTTTCTCAATGTCAGACTTCTTAAAACCTACCAAATCTCCGAATTTCATCTGTTTCGTATGTCTTTTTCATCCCACATGCTTGTTTTCTCCGCCAAAAAGCCCACTAAATCATCCCTTTTATTGATTTCAGTAGGTCTTTTCCCAGCTTTTTACCTCTCATCACGCACTTTTCACGCTCAAAAGACCTATTAAATTCATTATTGCTACAAGTTCAGTAGGTTTTGTCACACATGTATCATCACTTTATCATTCAAAAAGACCTACGAAAAGTCAAGTCCATTTTTGTGTGTAAATTCATCTTTCAGCTATATTAAATATGTTTACGCTGCTTTTATCTTTAGTAATGTCCTTTGAATTGCATTTAACTTGTCATAGTATTCCTTCATGTCGAAAAGTCTATGACCTATGCTCCAATCATTATGATCATCCTCAAGGACTGCGCCAATTAATCTAATAATAGATTCTGTGTTCGGAAAAATCTGAATAACTTTTTCTCGCCTTCGTATTTCACGATTTTCACGTTCTATTATGTTACTGGTTCTTAGAGCTATACGATATTTTGATGGTAATGCCATAATAGTAATGCTGTCTTCAAATCCTTCATCAATAATTTCCATCGCTTCAGAAGCTACATCCTGATATTCATCATATATACATTCTTTCAGTCGCCTTGCTTCATCTATCGTAGATGCATTAAACATATCTCGCAATTCAGATGCTAAACCAGTACTGTATTTCTTAGGACATTTATCAATAATGTTTCTTGTGAAATGAGCTTGACAGCGCTGCCAAGACGAACCGGAAAAACATTCTTTTATTGCTTCAACAAGTCCGGCATGTGCGTCAGATATAACAATGTCAACACCTCTTAAGCCACGACTTTTAAGACTTTCAAAGAAGTCTTTCCAGGTATTGATTTTCTCGGCATCATAAACTTCAAAGCCAAGGACTTCTTTATGGCCTATGTTGTTTACTCCTATAGCTAAAAACAATGCCTTTGATTTAACCCGGTGATCTTCACGGGCTTTTAAATATATCGCATCTACAATGATGAATGGATAATGTTCTGGAAGCAGTCGCTCTTTAAAATGTTTAATAGGAACATCTAATTCCTTACAAATTTCTGAAACAGTAGATTTTGAGAAAGCTTCGCCACACAGTTCTTCTGTGACTTTTTTGACATTTCTAGTAGAAACACCTTGTATAACCATTTCCATCATAGTAGAAATTAATGCCTGTTCATTACGCTGATAGTTTTCAAACAGGCATGTTTTGAATGGAACATTACGATGTCTAGGAACTTTAAGCTCTATCTTTCCAATACGCGTTGTTAAACTTCTTGTGCGGGTTCCATTTCGATAATCAGAACGCTCTGTTGAACGTTCATAATTATCAGCACCAAGCTGTTCTGCTGATTCAGCTTGGAGAACTTGATTGAGCAATGCCTCCATAAGTTTACCAAAGGCATCATCCTTAGATTCTGAAAAAAGTCCTACAAAAAAGTTGTAATCTAATGTAAAATGTAATTGAGCCATATGTTTTATCCTTTCAATTATGTTTTGTGTGGTAACTTAATTATAACTGAAAGATGAGCATTTGGCTCTTTTTAATTATATCGAATTTACACCATTATACAGACTTTATCCTACGAAACACACACAATATAGTTTTCTAATAGGCATTTCTGCCTGATTATATTATCCACATTAAAATTAAAAGATGCAGCCACCACACTTCATGATAACTGCATCAATAATAATTATACCTAACTACTTATTCTGTTTCTCTAACAACTTCTTTAATCTGGCTATTTCTGCATCCTTTTCTTCTAATTGTGAGTCTTTTTCTTCTAACCGTGCCCTATTTTCTTCTGCCTGCACCTTCAACTCATCAATCTCATCCTTCATCCTGTCAACCATCAGCTCTGCCGTATTCCTGTCTAATATCCTCAACGCCTCAGAAAACATACTGAGCACCTCCTTTGGTCTCTCCAAATACTCATTAATATCCAGACGTACTGATTCCAAGTCAGGAAATATCTCTATCAATCGCTCTATCTCCTCCGGTGTTTCGGCTACAAATAACGACAGGAACTTCAGGCGGTCAAGCTTCATCTTCTCAGTCACCTGCTTTTCACTGTACTGCGTTCTGTCATAATCGTATTCCGTCACCTCGGTACGCCCCTTCCTGATATCAGAATATCTGTATTTCTTAAATGTGTCAAGGCTTACCAGCACATAATCCT
>ERZ773193.2715-NODE-2715-length-17931-cov-24.369658_pt1 | contig 17931 bp, 15 predicted proteins | sample MGYA00511110_ERZ773193 | MGnify/ENA primary metagenome ERZ773193 (study PRJEB29015, sample SAMEA2737784) | human gut metagenome | biome: human gut; feature: human-associated habitat; material: faeces | place: China | collected 2012 ...
AGAATCGTATTGATATGCTGGATAAAGTTGAGCTGCTTATTTGAGCTGGTCGTCCAGAAATCCTGCCGGTTGTAGACCAGATCCTCTTCTTCCTGCTCCTCTTCTTCATTGGTGAAGGTGATGGAGGATTTTTTACCGAACGGCGGGTTCGTCAGTACATAGTCTACACGATAACCCGGGTCAGACAACAGCGCATCCCCACGCATGACAGGGACTTTGCCGTACAGGTCACCGATGTTGTGCAGATACAGATTCATCAGACAGAGTTTGAAGGTTGCGACCACAAGTTCAGTTCCATAGAACGTTTCGTTTTTCAGGAATTCTTTCTCTGTACGGTCGAGTGCATAGTTCTTTGGGTCAGCCAAGAACGCCTGTGCAGCAAGGAAAAAGCCGCCGCTTCCACAACAGGGGTCAGCGATCGTTTTTTTCGGTTTCGGGCGAAGACAGGCCACCATTGCTTTGATGAGCGGGCGGGGTGTAAAATACTGCCCTGCACCACTTTTTACGTCCTCGGCGTTCTTTTGCAGCAACCCTTCGTAGATCTCGCCCTTCACATCGGAGGACATGGACACCCAGTTTTCCTTGTCGATCATCTGCACCACACGGTACAGGATGGAGACATTGCTGATTTTGTTGACAGCCCCTTTGAAGATCTGCCCTAAAATGCCGCCCTCATCGCCCAGCCGTTCCAGTATAGCGCGGTACTGATTTTCCAGTTCTGCGCCCTTGAGCGTGTTCATATCTGACCAAGTGTAACCTTTGGGGATACCGGTTTCCCGCTTATACGGAGGGCGGGAATATTCATCGGACATTTTCAAAAAGATAAGGTAAGTAAGCTGTTCGAGATAATCGCCGTATGATACGCCGTCATCCCGCAGCGGATTGCAAAGTCCCCATACTTTGGAGACGATATTAGAAGATTGTTCTGACATGAAAACTCCTGTTATTTTGTGATAAACTCCGTATGATCCACATAACGTGAATATCTGCCAATAGTAGATAACAACTCCTGAATGCGTTCTTCTTTACAATCAGGATTTTTCTTTACCTCAATGAACAAGCACAAAAGCTGGGTAGTGGTAATCAAGGTCTGCTCCCGGCTCTTGCAATATTTCAGCATCTGATCCGGGAAAACTTCCTCGGTACGCTTATCCAATGGCATTGTATTATATCCATTCACAATTAAAAGTGCCTTTGGTTGATGGTCGTGTTTTTCCAAAAACTCTGCGGCCCACTTTTCAAGTTGTGCAGCGTGCTTTTCGGCAGCACTTTTGCTGACACCTTTGATTTCGACTACAATATCGGTGTCGCCATACTTCGCGATGATATCAGTGCGTTTTTCCTCAACAGGGCAAAGCTCAAAGCCCAGTTCACAAAGAACCTGTTTGACGATATTTTCAAGCGGGGTCCCCGTTTCGGTCAGCAACCGCTTGTAATTTATAATTTGCTCAAGATTTGCCTGCTTTTCCGAAAGCTTTTTCTTCAGTGCTTCGATTTGACGTTCTACCTGCTTTGTCTCCTCGATTGCATCCGACTCATTCAAAATATGAAAATTATCAGTCCATTCAGGTAAGCGCCCGACCTCTTTTTCCAAAAGTAACTGATTATCAAGCTCGAAAATGCTTTTCAAAAATTGCTTTGAAGCGTTCTGCCATCTGGGGGTACCTTCAGGCAACTCGGAGTCAAGCGAGGGCAAAAAAACAAGCAATCCCTTATTGTATTTTTTGGCAAAGGAAACTACTTTATCACTGCGGCGAATCTTAGCCAGAACAGTTTCTTTTTGAACTTTAAAAGCTGCATGATACGCAAGGTTTTCTTTGTTTGATGCAAAGAAAGTGTTGAATGGTGTACTGCCACAAAATTCGATTTCTTTTCCTGCGAGACGTTCTAAAGTTAATTCTATGGGCAGAAATGAGTAGATTTTAAACTCTGGTGGGTCATCTAGTAAATCGAACATACTATTTTCATAGCGACAATAGCAATTCTCACTATGCCCAACGATGATAAAAACATTGCGTCCACTTTTCAGCAACTCGTCAAGTTGCTTCCGAATGTGTTCAAAATCTTCTTTCATTTGACTGGCATCCGGTTCTGTGACCAAGTACTTGTTTTTATATTTTTTTCGATCTGTATATTGTTCCACAAGATTTGAACTATCAATTATGACAGCATCATAATCCAAAAGCGAAACTGTAGACGAAAACATGCTTTCATGAAAGTTTGGATAGTGCAGGAATTCAAAATTGGTATTCAATCCAAGAATTTTAGGAGTTCTCATTATTAAACTATCCCTTCCTCAAACGCCTGTTTCAAAATACTCTGCCGCATTGCATCAGCCTGTGCAAGGGCAGCGTCAACCGTTTTTTCAACACCATCACAAACAGAAAGTTTTTCTTCAAGGTCGTTGACGATTTTTTCTTGTATATCAATTTCAGGAACAGGAATTGGGAAAGCTTTGATATCACCAACATTGATATGCGGAGAACCGGTTCCACCTTTTGTGGCAATCACATGGTTTGTCACTGTTGGTGAATTCAAATAGTGCATCAGATAACGATTATTTAATGTATCCTTCGTTCTTAAGAGCATCATTCGTTGACCCAAACATGGATTGATTCCTTCTGGAATTATACATGCTATACCTAAAATTGAGCCTTCCCGGCTATACAAAACATCTCCTGGAGATGGCGTGATACGCCGATTTCTCTCATCAAATGCTTCCTTGCTTACATAATTGGGAACTTGTAAATCTAAATACCCTCGCTTGAAATTTGTTGTTCTCAAACAGAGTTCTCCGTATTCTGTCCATTTTGGAGTCGAATGTGGACAGTCCACGATTTTATCGCACATCTGTTCGATTTCAAAATATGGTGAACCAAGCGCTTCTTTGAATGCATCAACAAGGATAACCTGCCGATACACTGCCAACTGCTCCTTTGTTGTCTTGAGCGTATCAACCGCCTTATCAAGCTCCGAGAAAAGCTCGTCGATTCTGGAAACGATTCGGGATTGTTCATCTAATGAAGGAATGGAAACCTTGATTTTTGAGTAAGACTGAATCCAATATCTTTTGTGTGTACTGTGGTCAAACTGGATTATCTGCAAACGATAGAAGATATACTTGGGTATTACCAAGTCGGTATTGATATGCAGAATCTTCATTGCTGAAGATTTTACTTTAAATTTGAAATTGACAAATTGAGTTGCAGTTGTGAAGTCATCAAAAATGATAACAGGAAGCTGATCAAAAATCCCATCTTCTTCGTTCGTTTTTCCAAGGATAAAGGTCTTTCCAGCCGTCAAGACCGGTGTAGAATAGGAATCGTTATAATCAGTGGATTTTACAATGTACGCTGTCGGCTGTTCAAATGGCAGTAATTCGCCCAGTTCGTATTCTTTATATTGCACTTTTAGTGGTTTCCTTTCGATGCATCTTTGGCATAATCCACCATCATTTTAGAGATTTCTTTCTGTTCCATAGTTAGCTGCGGGTTATTATCTGCCATCTCTTTGAGCATTTTACAAGCCGCTTCCATCTCAGCATCAGATAAAGACATTCTTCCACTCATAGCAGTTGAAAACAATTTGGCAAAGCTGAACAAATCAAATGGGTTCATAAAACACCTCTTTCAATTATCAAAATTGCATCCATTTTTCTCATGGTATGCAATCCCATTGCAATTAAAACAGCGGTAGCGGCTTCCTGAATCAGCCATCTGAACTAGCTGCTTTGATGTAGCCCAACACACTGCACAATACACAGGTTTTGAATCCGATTTCAATGTGATAAACGGTTGAGTATGTCTTACGATATCGGCTTCTTTAATTTTCGATTTTTTCAAATCGGAAATTTCCTCTTTTAGTTTTGCATTTTCTGCCTGCAAATCCAACGCTTGAGCACTTAAATCCAATAATTGCCGATATAATTCAATGTTATCTGCTTGTTGTACAACTTTTGCAACATCCTTGATTCCATCATATAGGCTCATCTCAATTCTCCTTACGCTACCAATTCCTCATTCATTTCGTCCAGAATCTCCTGATACTTTTCCCCGAACACTTGATAGAAGCCGCCCAGACCGCCTTTGCTGTCGAACGGCGTGTACTCCAAATCCTCCGGCAGGATGCTCAGGGATGTGATGATATGCTCCTTGATGAGTCGCAGCCATTCCATCTGTTCTGCGGTAAAATGGACAGCGCCGGTGTTACGGCGGAAAGTCCACTGTTTGAAGTTGTAGTTCACCCGGTCGGCGAAAGGGGAAAGGGTGTCCGCATACCCCAACTGGAAGCGAATGAGCGAGATCAGGTCAGTGATCTGCGCCAGCGTGCCCTTTTTCACCTTATCCGGCTGTTTGATGGCATAGCAATCCCATAGACGCTCCACCGTGACGCCTTTGGCGCAGAGCTTTTGGTACAGTTCCGTCAGGCTTTTCAGAACCATCGGACGATTTTTATATTGCTCGTTGTAGATGATGCGCAGGGCCAGAATTTCGTCCTTGTTCTCCTCAATAAAATCCTTGAAGGTCGAAATCACCCGGTCGGCATTTTCCTCACGGTTCGCAGAGTATCCGGCAAACAGAACTTTATCCAGATTGACACTGTCGATAATCTGGTCGTGGTTGCGGCGGACATTCTCAATAAAGTCACGCACCTCCGGCTTCTGGAACGGCTCAACCGCCTGCTTGATGAGCGCTTTCTGCGCCTTGGTGCTTTGCTCCGGTGTGGGAGCAGATGTCCAGTTTTCAGCGCAGGCTTTGGCATGGATGATATCCTCATCAAAGGCGTTCAGCAGATTTTCAGCCACCTGCTGGGCAGACGTTCCAACCGTCTCTCGGAATTGCTTGTGTTCGCTCCGCTCCATTTTGCAGCTGAGACGAATCACACGGTTTGCAAGCGAGGTCAGCGTGTCCTCATCCCGTGCACCAAGTGCGATGTTCATCATCAGTTCTTTCATGGAAACGGCGGGCTTCCGTTCCAGTGTGCGGGTCTCGGTCTTTTTGGATTCTGTTACACCCACTGCATCCACGATTACAAAATGATCTTTGTTTTCCGTGGCAGAAGGCGTTACTTTTTGCAGGTCATCTTTGCTCAGAACACGCGTGCCTCGGCCTTTCATCTGCTCAAAGTAATTCCGGCTACGCACATCCCGCATAAAAAGCAGACATTCAATGGGCTTCACATCTGTTCCGGTGGCAATCATATCGACCGTGACAGCAATGCGTGGGTAATAATCGTTACGGAACGAGCTGAGGACAGCCTCTGCATTCTGCACACTGTATGTGATTTTCCGGCAGAAGTCGTTGCCCTCGCCAAACTCTTCCCGGACGATCTGCACGATATCGTCTGCATGGCTGTCCGTCTTGGCAAAAATCAGGGTCTTGGGCACTTCTTTGCGGTGCGGGAACAGCTCAGTATAAAGTTTTTCTTTGAACGTGCGAATCACTGCCCGAATCTGACTTGGATTTACGATATTTTTATCCAGCTGAGACTGGGTATAAAATACATCCTCGTCCATCTGTGCCCACCGTTTTTCGCGGGTCAGGCGATCGCGGTGCTCGATCATCTGCTTCATGATGAATGCACCGTTTTTCGTGACACTGGTTTCGATCAGATAGATGTCCTCGCCGACATTAACGCCATCCAGCACGGCTTGTTCCCGCGTATACTCACTGACAAAGTTTTGGTTGAAGTAGCCAATCGTCCGGGCATCCGGCGTGGCAGTCAGCCCAATGATAAACGCATCAAAATAGGACAGCACCTGACTCCAGACGTTATAAATGGAGCGGTGGCACTCGTCTACGATGATGCAATCAAAAAATTCTGGTGGAATTTTGGCATTGTACACAACTTCTTTGGGGGCTTTGCTTTCTGCCGTGACATACTCTGCAAACGGTGTTTCTTCTGCCTTTTCGTCCAGTTCTTCACCTTTGAGGATAGAATACATCCGCTGGATCGTACTGATGCAGATTTGCGCATCCGAAGAGATATAAGAGCTTTTCAGCCGCTGGACATTATACAACTCCGAGAAATTCCGTGGGTCGTCATTGGGCTTGTATGCCAGAAATTCACGTTCTGCCTGCTCTCCAAGGCTGCGCGTGTCCACAAGAAAGAGGATGTGATTCATTCTGCCGTATTTCAGCAGCCGGTACGCCGCCGTAATTGCCGTAAAGGTTTTGCCTGCGCCGGTCGCCATCTGCACCAGTGCATGCGGCCGGTTATTTGCAAAAGAATCATCCAGTCCGCGAATCGCTTTGATTTGGCATTTGCGGAACCCGGTCTCATCCAGTGGCGGAAGCTGTTTCAGGTTGTTGCGAACGGTATCGGATTCATTCAACCACCGTTTTAGCGTTTCTGGACGATGAAACGAGAAGATTTCTCTGGAGCGGCATTTTATATCCGCATAGTCGGTAAAACGCACCAATTTTCCGGTCGCTTCATAGACAAACCGAATCCGGTATTCCTGATTGACCCATTTGAAACGGCTGTTTGCATACCGACCAGACTGCCCCTCAACGCCGGTCAGCACCTCGCCTTTTTCATCTTTTTTCGCTTCTACAACGCCAACCGGCATTCCATCAACGAACAGTGCGTAATCCACAGGTCCGGTACTGGTCGGAACTTCGCGCACTGCCACCCCAAGTGCAGCCGTCAGGTTCAGTGTTTTTATATCCTGAATGACCCAACCGCTTTCCTGCAACTTTTTGTCAATTTGTTCCCGTGCTTTTGCTTCCGGAGTCATGATGCCGCACCTGCCTTACTTAAAAACAAACGATCACTGACATTTCTATTTTACTAAGAAGGTGAGAATATTACAAGTCTCTTATCCCAGAAATCCAAGGCATTTGAACTTTAGACGATTTTTCTCGAAACCTTGCAATTATTCCAGAATTATGGTATATACATTATACGAAAGTTGCTTGAATGAACGCTCTACGGTTCAATAATGTATAAAGTGAGGTGTCCGCCATGACTGCCGTGATCTATGCTCGCTATTCCAGTGACAATCAGCGCGAAGAATCCATTGAGGGTCAGATTCGTGAATGCACGGCCTATGCCGAAAAGAACGACATCACCATCGTCAAGCACTACATCGACCGTGCCATCTCTGCCAAAACGGACAACCGTCCAGAGTTCCAGCAGATGATTAAGGACAGCGACAAGAAGCTGTTTGACATTGTTCTGGGCTGGAAACTCGACCGCTTTGCTCGGAACCGCTACGACAGTGCCCGATATAAGACCCAGCTGAAGAAGAACGGCGTCAAGCTCGTTTCGGCAACGGAAATCATCTCTGAAGGGCCGGAGGGCATCATTCTAGAATCGGTGCTGGAGGGCTATGCGGAATACTACTCTGCCGACCTGTCAGAGAAAGTGATTCGTGGCATGACAGAAAATGTTCTCAAGGGCAAGTTCACCGGCGGTGCAATCCTTTTGGATACACCATCAATGCCGACCGCAGTTTTGAAATCGACCCGCTGACTGCGCCGTTCGTAGCGGAAACCTTTCAGCGGTACAACGATGGTCAGACCATGCGGGAAATCCGGGACTGGCTGAACGAGAAAGGCATCAAGAACCAGCGTGGTGGCCCGATGACCTTCAACACCATCCAACATATGCTGAGCAACCGCCGCTATATTGGTGAGCTGAAATACCGCGATATCCTGATTCCCGATGCGATTTCCTCCATTGTGACCACGGAGCTTTTCAACGATGTACAGGAGAAGATGTTGAAAAACAAGAAAGCCCCTGCCCGGAGAAAGGCAGAGGACGACTACCTGCTCACCACCAAGCTGTTCTGCGGCTACTGTGGGGCGTTGATGTTTGGCGAAAGCGGCACGAGCCGGACGGGAGAAGTCCACCGCTACTATAAATGTGCTACCGCCAAAAAACACAGGGGCTGCAAGAAAAAGACTGTCCGTAAGCAGTGGCTGGAAGATTTGGTGGTCAACCAGACCATGCAGCTTGTGAAAGACGATGCCGCTATGGAATCCATCATTGCCAAGGTGATGGAACTGCAAAATAAGGAAAATACCAACATTCCCCTCTACGAGAAGCAGCTTCGGGATGCGGAATCTGGTATCCAGAATATGCTCAATGCGATTCAGGCCGGTATCCTGACCAGCTCCACCAAGGAGCGGCTGGAGCAGCTGGAAGAAACCAAGCGTGAACTTGAAGCCCGCATTGCGGAAGAAAAGCTGGCAAAGCCCAAGGTCACAGAGGAGTTCATCCGGTTCTGGCTGCTGCGGTTTCGCAAGCTGGACATGAGCCTGAAAGACCAGCGGCAGGCACTGGTGGATACCTTCATCAATGCGATTTACCTGTATGACGATAAGGTTTTGATAACCTTCAACTATAAAGAAGGAACACAGACCGTCACCTTTGGAGAAGCGACAGAAGTTGCATCCGAGGGAAATGGTTCGGATTTGGATTGCTTTACTGCACCAGAAAATGCCGTGAAATCGAAAGATTTCATGGCTTTTTTGCTTTTTCGGCATGGCACGCCGGATCGTTTGCGCCACGCCCCAAAACCGCACCGTTTCCTGAAAAACAGCACAACCCCCGGGAGCGTTTCCCCGCCGTTTTGGTGCGGAAATGCTCCCGGGGGTTGCTTTTTTATTCCGCGCTTTTATGCCGCGCCGGTTTTGAAGCCCGGCGCTTTTACGCCTTCACATCCCGCTTTTGCAGCAGGAGGTACGCCAGCGCAAACATCGCCGCAAGCCAGAGCACACAGCTGAAAAAGAACAGCGCGTACTGGCCCGCCAGCATGTCGGTGCTGCGGTTGGCGTTCATGCCCGCCTGCATCAGGGCATAGGGCCACAGCAGGCCGAAGCCTTTGGCGGTAGCGAAGATGCCGGTGATGCCGCCCAGCAGCCCCAGAAAGATGGGCACCGCAAAGCTGCGGATGACCATGGCCAGCACCAGCTGCGCCGCAATGACCGCCAGCGCGCCCAGCGCCCCGCGCAGCAGAAACAGCGCCAGCACCAGGGGCGGGGTGCCGGGCAGGCGGGCGAACACCTTGCCGCAGAAGGCGTACAGCACGAACACGAAGGCGTGGGTCAGCAATGCCAGCTTGCCCACAACCACGAACTTTGCCGCGAACAGCGCCAGCGGGTGCACGGGCGCGGCCATGATGAAGTTCCAGTTGTGGCCCAGATGCTCCAGCCGCCACAGGTAGGCGGCGTAGGCGGCCACCATGGCCGGGAAGAAGAACATGGAGTAAAACAGGGTGTGCTGGGTCCACAGGCTGTACCAGCCGTCCGTTAAAATCTCCAGATTCTGCAGGTAGTTGAAGGTGCCGTACCCCGCCGAGATGACCGGCAGCAGAAAGAACATGATCCAGATGGGCGAAGCGTGGAGCTTGCGGTTCTCCGCACGGATGCAGTTTTGCAGCATGGGTTATACCTCCTCCGTCTGCACCTTGCGCCAGGCGGCGGCAAACAGCCCGATGCCCAGCAGGATGGTAAAGGCCAGCAGTCCCCAGTTGTGGGCCCGGGTGCCGTAGGTGACCAGATGGCTGGCCTGGTCCCAGTTTGCCACTTCATAAGCGCTCAGCGGGATGTAGTAGCCGAAGGGCACAAAATAGCTGACCAGCGGCGGCAGAAAGGCCGAGAACAGGCCCACCAGCGCCCCCACGATGCCCACGCACAGCGCCGGGAGCGGATTACCGCACCAGAGCATGAGCAGCAGCTCGCCGAAAAAGAGCATCAAATCTACGGCCACGGTGCAGACGAACAGGTACACGAACTGTCCGGTCGGGAAGGCTTCGGTGTAGCCGTGCACCCGGCCCAGCACCGGCACGCAGGCAAGCTCCAGCACAGCGGTCAGCAGCACTTCCAGCGTGCCGAACACCGCCTTGCCCGCGAACAGGCTGCGGCGGCTCTGCAGGGTGTAGAGCAGCTTTGCGGTATTGCCCTTCACCTCCATGTCCCACAGGCGGGAGGCCAGCACCGCCATCATCACCGGCAGCAGAATGGCCTCGATGACCGGGATGCTGTAGAGCAGGGCGCTGTAGCCGTTGGCCAGCTCCTCGGGGCTGGACGGGGAAAGTCCGCCCACCCACAGCACCACGATGCCCGGCAGCAGCAGGCACAAAAGCAGGTCGTGCCGACGGCGGGCTTTTTGCAGTTCTGCGCGGAAGGCTGCCATCTCACGCCACCTCCCCGTCGCCTTTGGTCAGGCTGAGGAAGATCTCCTCCAGATTCTTCGTCTGGCTGGTCAGGCCCACCACCCCGGCCCCGCTCCCGGCAAGGGCACCGACGAGGGCTGCCAGCGCTTCGTCCGGCAGGGGCGGCAGTTCCAGCGTGTCCGGCTGGACGGGCCGGGTCACGGCCCGGATGCCCTGCGCCTGCAGCACGGCCACGGCCCGCTGTGCGTCCAGCACCCGCAGCAGCACGCCGCCCCGGGCGTGGCGCTGCAGCGCGGCAAGCGGGCCCTCGAACAGCAATTTGCCGTGGTTCAGGATGCCCACCTGCGACACCATCTGCTCCATCTCGCCCAGCAGGTGGCTGGAGATGAGCACGGTGGCACCGGTGCTCTCCGGCATGGCGGCGATGAGACTGCGCATCTCCTGAATGCCCGCCGGGTCCAGCCCGTTGGTGGGCTCGTCCAGAATGAGCAGCTTCGGGCTGCCCAGCAATGCCGTGGCGATGCCCAGCCGCTGCTTCATGCCGAGGGAGTACTGCCCCACTTTCCGGTTCGCGGCGCTGGTCAGGTGCACCACGTCCAGCACCCGGTCGATGTCCCTGCGCTCCACGCCTTTCAGGTCGGCGGCAATGGCAAGATTCTCCCGGGCGGTCAGGTGCAGGTAGCCCGAGGGCGACTCGATCAGGCTGCCGGTCTGCCGCAGCAGGCCGATGCGGTTTTCTTCGTTCAGGGTGTGGCCCAGCAGCTCCACGCTGCCGCCGGTGGGGTGCACAAGGCCCAGCAGCATCTTCATGGTGGTGGATTTGCCTGCGCCGTTGGGGCCGAGAAAGCCGTAGACGCAGCCCTGCGGCACGGTCAGGTCCAGATGGTCCACGACGGTGCGCCCGCCGTAGCTCTTGCACAGGCCATGGGTCTCGATGACAGGTTTCATAGCAGTTCGCTCCTTTTCGTTTGTGGTCTACGCTGTCATCTTACACCTGCCGCCTTAATCCCACCGGAAGCCCAGCTTAATCTGCGCTTAAATTTTCGGGCATTCGCCCTTGCGGGGGACAAAGTGTGTTATAGTAAGAGCGAAAGAAAGGGCGCGGCCCGGCAGGCTGCCTGCCAAAGGCTCTCCCCTCGGGAGAGCTGGCGCGAAGCGCCTGAGAGGGTTTACACTATGACCACCATCTATGACGCCAGACTTCTCCTCGTGGACGACAACGCCGACCTGCTGCGGCTGCTGTGCGAGCAATTGCAGGATGCCGGGTACCGCCATATCCGCACGGCCCGGAGCTGCGCGGCGGCCCGGGCAAGCTTTGCCGCCGAGCAGCCGGAACTGATGATCCTGGATATCAACCTGCCGGACGGGGATGGCTTTTCGCTGTTCCGGGCCCTGCGGGCCAAAGCGGATGTGCCCGCGCTGTTCCTCTCGGCCCGGGACGCCGACGCCGACCGGCTGTTCGGGCTGGGCCTTGGCGCGGACGACTACCTGACAAAGCCCTTCCTGATGCAGGAGCTTTTGCTGCGGGTGCAGCACATTCTGCAGCGGGCCTACCGGGCCGATCTGTCCCGCACCAAAAGCGATGCTTTGCGGCTGGGCGGGCGCAGCGTTGATCTGAACGATGCCCTCGTCACCCTGCCGGACGGCAGCACCCTTGCTCTCACGGCCACCGAGCTGGCTTTGCTGCGCAAGTTGGCCGAGAACCGGGGCCACATCGTCACCTACGACGCGCTGTGCACCGCCGTGTGGGGCGCGGATTACTACGGTTACGAAAACAGCCTGAACGTCCACATCCGCCACCTGCGGGAAAAGCTGGAAGAACAGCCCAGCCGCCCGCAGCACCTGCTCACGGTGCGCAGCATCGGCTACAAGCTGGCAAAGGAGGAAACGGCATGAAGACCTTCGGGCGGCTCATCCGGCGGTATGTGCTGGCAGCAGTGGGCATGGTGTTGGTGCTGGCGGTGCTGTGTGTCGGGTTCATCGTCTGGCTGGGCTGGCGGGAGAGCACCCACACTCCGCAAGCAGAATATTCCTCCGGCGTCATCGCGGACGCCATGGTGCAGACGGCGCAGGGCCTTGCCTTCGGGCCGGAGCACACCCCGGAAGAATGGATGGACGGCTACGCCTGGGCCATGGTGCTGGACGATGACGGCGATGTGGTGTGGAGCTATGCCCTGCCGGAACACCTCGCCCGCCGCTACACCCCCGCCGACGTGGCCCGCTTTGCCCGGTGGTACCTCGACGACTACCCGGTGTTCTGCTGGACGGAGGATTACGGCCTGTTCGTCATCGCCATGCCGCAGGGCAGCATCTGGAAGTATAACCTCTACAATTCGCCCCAGCTGCTCACCGACGTGGTGAACAGCATCCTGCCGGCGGCGCTGTGCCTGCTGGCGCTGGGGCTGGCGGTTTGTCTGCTGGTGAGCGGGCGCGGCGCAAAACAGCTGCGGACGGTGGCCGCCGGGCTGGATGCGCTGGCCGAGGGCCAGCCCGTGCAGCTGCCCACCGACGGCTTTGCCGGGGAGGTGGCCGAAAAGCTCAACCAGACCAGCGCCCACCTGCAAAAGCAGGGCGAGATGCTCGCCCGGCGGGACACCGCCCGCACCCAGTGGATCGCGGGGGTCAGCCACGATGTGCGCACCCCGCTGGCCCTCATTCTGGGCTGGGCCGAACAGCTGGAACGGGACCCTTCCCTGCCCGGTGCGGCCCGGCAGAAGGCAGGCGGCATCCGCACTCAGAGCGAAAAGCTGCGGTCGCTCATTGATGACCTGAACCTCACCAGCAAGCTGCAGTACGGCGCACAGCCTTTGCGGCGGCAGACTCTTGCCGCCGGGCCGCTGGTGCGGCAGCTGGCGGCGCAGTTCTGCGAAAGCCCGTTGGCCGACCGGTGTGAGCTTTCCCTCACCCAGACCGAAGCCGCCGAGCGCGCCCTGCTGGACGCCGACCCGGCGCTGCTGGGCCGCCTGCTGGAAAACCTGCTGAACAATTCGGTGCGGCACAACACCGGGCCGGTACGGGTGCACATCGGCACCGAAGTAGCAGGCGGGCGGCTCTGCCTGACCGTGGCCGACGACGGCGCAGGCTACCCGCCGCAGGTGCTGGCGGCTCTGCACAGCCCGGAACCCGGCGAGAACGCCCCGCACATCCTCGGCCTGCATGTGGTGGAGCAGATCGCCGCCGCCCACGGTGGGCAGGCGGTGTTTGGGCAGGCCGTGCCCCACGGGGCCAAGACCACGGTGTGGCTGCCGCTGCACCCAGAAAAATAAGAATAAGAAAAAGATAAAACGAAAGCAGCCGCTTCCCCTTTTTGCGAGGAAGCGGCTGCTTGTGCTTTTATAATAAGGAATCTCTCAGAAGAAGCGGCAGAAGCCAAGGCACACGCCCATAATGAAGAACAGCACGGCCTTTGCCAGCATGGGCAGCCAGAAGTTCTTGCCAAGGGCAAGGTCCCAGCGGCTGATGTTGCCTTTGGGGCAGGTGCCCACACAGGCTTCGCAGGCGATGCACTCGCCGCTGCGCAGGCTCTGCTCGTCCAGCTTCAGGTCCACCGGGCAGCGGTGGGCGCAGGCCGAACAGCCCGGGATGCAGTTCTCGCCGTCCCGATGCAGCTGTGCAAAGGGCAGCACCGGCAGCAGGGCGAACACCGCACCCATCGGGCACAAAAACTGGCAGAAGAACCGGGGCTGCACCGCCATGCCGATCAAAATGAGCACGAACAGCGCGATGCCAAGGCCAAAACCGGCCGGAGGGGTGCGCAGGGCGGTCAGGCGGGAGAACACCTCCCACGGGCTCCAGCCGGTGAGACGGCTGTACACCCCGGCAGTGCACAGGCCCACGATGACGGCCAGCACCAGATACTTGACCTTCTGGCCCCGGCGCACAGCCTTTTCCGGCAGCTGGAACTGCTTTTTGCGGTGGAGCAGCTTCTTCTGCACAAGGCCCGAGAGCCACCACACACCGTCGCCCAGGCTGCCGAAGGCGCACACATGGCCGCAGAAGAAGCGGCCAAACAGGATGGTGAACCCGCACAGGCCGAGAAGCGAGAGGGTGAAGCTGTCCAGCTGCAGCACCTCGCCATGGCCAATGCGCAGAAACAGCTGTTTCACCCCGTTAAAGCCCGCCACAAAGGCACCGGGCATCGTGATAAAGAACATCAGCTGCACCGCAGCTCGCAGCCAGGCCCGGTGCTTCAGGGTGCGCTGTTTTTTCTGGGCCGCCGTCAGCGGCTTTTTTTCTGTCGTCTGCATCATGCCGCCGCCTTTCCCAGTGCGTCCTGCACTGCATCCCGCAGGCCCTCACAGGTGAGGGTCGCGCCCGAAACGAGGTCCACATCGCCGGTCTGGGCGGTGAGCATCTTGTCCAGCATGGTCAGAGCCTGCGTGTAATAGGGCTTGTCCTCGCCGTCGTGCTGCAGCACCGTGATGTCGGTCATCTGCCCGCCGGAGATGGTGATCTGCACCGTGATGTCGTCGCCGAAGCCGAGGCCGGTGCCCTCATAGGTGCCGTCCTTCAGACCAGACTCGGCTTCCGCTTCCTCGGCCGCCTGCTGGGCCTGCAGCACCGAGGTGTTCCATGCGTTCACCTCGTCGATCTCCTTCTGCCGCGCACTGACGGCGTCGGCCCGCACCAGTGCCACCTGCTGGTATTGCCACAGTACGGCCAGGATCAGCAGCAGGTCCACCGCCCGGATGATAAAGTTAAAATGCTTTTTCATGCGTTCTCCTCCCCTGTCGGCTGGTCCTGTTCCGGCGGCTCTGCTGCCGGGCTGCTTTCTGCAGCGGGCTCAGCAGCCGGTTCGCTTTCAGCCGGTGCTTCCGGTTCCGGAGCCGCAGGCACTTCGGGCGTGGTCAACGCCTTCTGCAGGGCATCCTGCACGGCGGCATCCAGCTCATCGGCGGTGTACACCCGGCCGGAGGAAGCGCTCTGCTCTTTGCCGGAGAAGAAGGCTTCCAGCGCAGCACGCACCTTCTCGGTAAAGGTGGGTTCTTCGGTCTCGGCGGGCAGCACCTGCACATCGGTGACGCTGCCGTCCTTCACGGTAATGACCACGTTCACCGGGCCGTCGGCGGCGGAACCGGTGCCGGAGTAGGTGCCGTCGGCGTACTGCGGTGCGGCGGGCTCGGCAGGCGTTTCGTCAGCCGGAGCGGTGTCCGGCGTCTCGGCGGGAACCGCGTCGTTGGCGGCCTTGGCCAGTGCCTGCTTCACGGCATTCAGGATGCCGGTGGAGGAATAGGTCGCGCCGGAAACAGCGTCCACGCCCTCGGGTGTGCCGGTCTCCAGAATGGTGGCGATGACCTGACGACCCTTGTAGAAGTAAGAGGTCGTCTCGCCGTCATGGCTCACCACCGTGATGTCGGCAAGGACACCGTCGGCAATGGTCACCTGCAGGGTGATGGGGCCGCCAAAGCCCTCGGCCGAGGCGGTGTACACGCCGTCGCGGTAGGCGGAAGGCGTGGTGAATTCTTCTTCCACCGGCGGTGCGGCGGGCGTCGTCTGCGGCGGCAGCGGGTTATTGACCACCTCGCCGGTCAGCGCGTTTTTGATGGCACCCAGAATGCCCCGGGAAGTATAAGTGGCTTCCGACACCGCGTCCACCTCCCAGGTCTGGGCGTCCAGCACGGTGTTCAGCAGCCGCTTTGCCCGGCGCAGGAAGGCGCTGGTCTCGTGGGCGGCGCTCAGCACCTGCACATCGGTGATGTGCCCGCCCTCCATGGTCACCTGCACCTGCACGGTGCCGCCGAAGCCCCGGGAGGAGCCGGTGTAGACGCCGTCGGCATAGGGCAGCACGGCGGTCAGGCCCTCGGCTTCTTCTTCCAAGGATGCGGCGGGCTCTGCGGCAGGCGCGGACGCGGCTTCGGCCAGACGTTCCGGCACGGCGGCCAGCACCGGCGCGGTGCGCGGCACGGTGACCAGCACAAGGCCTGCCACGGCCACGGCGGGGAGCAGCTGCACCAGCGGCAGCAGCCGTTTCCCGGATTTCGTTTCCCTCATGAAATACCCCTCTCAGACACGGAAACAAGGCCCCTCCTGTTTCCGGGAGCGACCTTGTTTCGATCATTTGCGATTCAGTTCAAAAGGCCCATTTTAGGCTCACTTTGCCTGCAGGCCCTGAATAGCCTGCGTCAGGTGCGGGACCTGCTCCTGCGCATCTGCCTTGTACAGGGTGCTCTTTGCCAGCAGCTCAACGCTCTCGTCCAGCTCGGTCTCGAGGTTTGCCCAGCTTGCGGCGGTGTAGTTGGCCTTGTTCAGAGCCTTGGCCTGGTCCACCACAGCCTGCAGCGCGGCGCGGTCAGCGTCGTCAGCCAGCTCGTGCTTTGCCAGGTTGTCAGCAGTGGTCTGGATCTTGATGACGGTGTTAGCATAGCCCAGAGCATGGAGAGTGAGGGTCCAGTAACCGGTGCCGTCGGTGCCTTCGGGCAGCTGGAAGCGTGCAGACTGGGTCAGGCCCAGCTGGATACCCATGACCTTGTGCATCCAGTTGTCGGCTGCGAACTTGGTGCCGTAAGTAGCCTTGGCTTTGGTGTAGGTGCTGTCATTGCCGTAGTAGGTCCAGGTGACGGACTGCAGACGGGAGCCCAGCTCGCCGTAGTTGCCGGTCAGGTCCACACGAATGAACTCGCCGTAGCTGCCCACATCGTCGCCACTCTTGACGGTGACGATCAGACCGTCAGCGGTCTTCTGACCTTCTTCAGCTACGCCGGAACCGGTGCCCTTGTGGGCAGCGGAGAAGGTGTAGCCGTCGCCGGACTTGGTGGCGTACTTCAGGCCGTTGGTCTTGTAATCCACAGCAGCGGTCAGAGCGTAGGTAGGCAGCTTGTTCTCAGCATAGCCGCCCACCAGCTGGCCGCCGTTGCGTACGGTAGCGTACTTGGAGCAGAAGTCGGCGAGGTCAGCGTTTGCCACGCGGACAGGCACATACTTGACGCCGGAGACTTCGTAGTGGTCCATCTTGACGGTGGAGCCATCGGGCTTGGTGACGGTGCCGCGGTTCCAGCCGTAGGCGGTGCCGTCCGGGGTGTAGAAGGTCTTGCCGTCATCGGACCAGTGAGACACGGTGTAGGTGCTGCCGTCCTGTGCATAGATGGTAGCTACCTGCTGGAAGCTGCCGCGGTGCAGGCCGTGGTTAGCGGTAGCACGGGACACGGCATCAAAAGCGCCCAGATCGTGTTCGCCATGGCTGTCCTCCTGTGCGGAAGAAGCAGTGCTGCCAGCGGCATATACGTTCTCGTTTGCCCAGTACTCGTTCCAGTCCAGAGCGGCGTACAGATAGGTGTAGTTGGAGCTGGTCATCTTGTCGAAGAACTCCTGCACTGCAGCAATGCAGTTCTCGGAATCATCGGGGGCAGCTGCCAGTGCAGCGGGGGCCATGACGCTCAGAGCCATGGCTGCGGAAAGCGCCAGAGCGGCGATCTTTTTCAGTCTCATCGGAAAAGACACTCCTTTCAAATTTCAACCGTCCCTTTGCGAAAACAGTTTGTTAGCAGATACTAACTTCTGGTGCAAAAGAAAATCGGTTGTATTAGTACGAACTAACCGACAGTGCTATTATAAAAATCCGTCCTTTGCTTGTCAAGAGGAAATGTGAATTTTTTGTGCACAGCGCGATTCACGCCGGTTTCGGGGTCGTTCGCGCCGGGTCGCTTCCCATTTGCGGCAAAGTGTGCGACAATAAGCTTGCAGATAAAATTTGCACAAACCTCCTTCTTCTTTTTGTCCTATTCCGCAAGCGCAGCAGGGCCGCACCCTTCCGGTGCGGCCCTGCTGCATTTCCTCTTTCTTTAAAGTCTGCCGGTTTCCAGCATCTGCTT
>ERZ773193.2736-NODE-2736-length-17789-cov-3.638096_pt1 | contig 17789 bp, 15 predicted proteins | sample MGYA00511110_ERZ773193 | MGnify/ENA primary metagenome ERZ773193 (study PRJEB29015, sample SAMEA2737784) | human gut metagenome | biome: human gut; feature: human-associated habitat; material: faeces | place: China | collected 2012 ...
AAGGAACCATTTCCTTCGTCTTCATCTTCATTTTCATGCGATGATTTCAAGGAAGGTGGATATACATGTTTGGCTGAGGATATCAATTTAGCGATTAAGGTACTTCGTGCTTACAAATTAGTAGTCTGCCCTGTTGATGGAACACAATTTTATAATCCGACAACAAAGATTAATGATACTGCGAATCCATATACTATAGTTGTCATTGATTCAATAAAAAATCCATATGAGTCCATGTATTTAAAACAACGGTATACAAATTACTATTTGATTGGTATCTATACAGAAGAAGAGCATCGAAAGTCACGATTAAGAAAAAGAGAACATTTAACAGACGAAGAAATTGACATTATAGATATTATTGAAAACAATTCTGGTTTAAAGAAAAGACTTCTAAAATACGAAGAAACTAAAGAAACTAAAGAAACTAAAAACAATTTTATTAGAAATATATATGATCAGATAAGTAGTTGTGATTTATTAGAAACCATTCCCTATATTTCACCGTTCATTTTTCAAAATGTTCCTGGATGTTTGGAGTCTGCGGATATTTTAATTAATAATAAAACGGATAATCAATCTTATATTTATCTGAAAAAAATTTTATTACGTTATATTTGTTTGATTATGAATCCAGCTATTGTTTTACCAACCAAAATAGAACGGTGTATGCAAATTGCATATACTGCTAAATTGAATTCGGGTTGCATTTCCAGACAAGTTGGGGCGGCGCTGACAGATTATGAATATCATTTATTGTCAATTGGATGGAATCAACAGCCTGAAGGGCAGCTGCCATGTACCTATAGAGATTTATGTGAGTTGCACCACCATTGGAGTTCCGATAGTTATAGTGATTATGAAAATGATGACAATTCTCTATTTCAAAAAAAAATAAAAGAACAAGTAGAAAAATTGTTTGATATTGAATCGTCTCCATTAAAAAAATTTGGGAAACTGCCATCTTATTGTTTTAAAGACTATTATAATTCTATTCAGGGTGAAAAAAATCAGGTTCATACTCGATCCTTACATGCAGAGGAAACCGCGTTTTTGAACATAGGAGCAAACAATACGCATATTGAGAATGGTATTTTGTTTACAACATCTAGTCCTTGTGAATTGTGTTCAAAAAAAGCAATGTACTTAGGAGTTTCCAAAATATATTATGTACAACCATATGCGGGAATATCACGAGAACACGTTATGGGTATCGGTAAGTATGAAAGACGTCCGCAGTTGATTTTATTCACGGGAGCAATAGGAACAGCATACACAAAATTATATACACCGCTTTTGCCTAAAAAAGATGAAAATGAAATGTGGCTTGCATCCAAAATGGATGTTTGTTTGTATGATATTGTATCAAAGCGTTTAAACAAGAATCAAGAAACAAATGAAAGTGGAGGAGATCGTGCAAATGTCAGTTCATGAACCAGAAAAAGCAATTGAAACCTTTTCATCGAACAGTTATGCTCATGTACACTTAACAAGTAAGGAAATTATAAAATGTCGAGAGGAACTAAATGGGCTTATTATTGCACCTTTCGATAAAGCAAAAGCAAAGGGCGTGGGGTATAATTTATCATTATCTGAAATGATTTACTCTATTTCTAAGAAACGTCTAGTTCCAATTTGCCGAGAAGTGCAGGAGAATTTTTTTTATTTACATCCACATGAAACAATTTTGGCGTTATCTTATGAATCTGTTGAAACAAACTCATGCATCGCTGGTTCATTTCATTCTCGTGTTCGTATTGCAGCACAAGGAATAGGTTGTATATCAACAACATTAGATCCCAAATGGTGTGGGATGCTTCTTTTTTCATTAAATAACCCTACCAAAAGAAAAATTAAAATTGTTTTATCAGTTCGGGGTGATGATGGAATTATGAAACCAAGCCCTATGATAACGTTAGTTACATGGGCAGTTTCTGGAAGCGAAAAAGACGATGCTCTTTTGTTGAAATTGGATAACCCACCCATGCGTAGTGATATTTGGTCTGAAATCACTTCGAAATCTATACGATTTTTTCACAATCGGCAACACATTCAATTTCGTAAATTAGTTGAAGCCATAACGGCATTTCGATTTACTCCATCAGAAAGTATTCAATGGACTAATCAATTGTCTCAATTATTGACGGAACTTCGAGTCGCAATTGAAGCAAATAAATGTGAAAAAGATATACAATCAGTTTTAGTTCGCATTAGAGCTTTTGGCAAAGAAACTTTGTCATTTATATATAACGCGAATAATGTGCCTAAAGTATTGCAAGAGGATTTGGAAAAACTGTATCAAATATTAGATTCCAATTTTGATAGTGAAAAATCACTTGTTGATAAAGCATCTGAAAAAGAATATATTGAGATAATCGATCTAACTGAACGCGAAATACAGTATCAGTCGTTATGTGACCAGGTGTATCAGATACACAGAGAGATTCAAAAATATGTTCCGGAAGCATGGCACAAAAACAAACTTGCTCATATACGAAAAATATTTTTTGATAATATCATACTTCTTTTTGCTACTGCTGTTTCGATAGTATTATTAATATTTAATCATCATTCCGAATCAAATCTGTGTATTAGTATAATTTCAGCAATTCTTCCATTTATTTTTTCGGTTCTATACAAAAATCATGAGTAAAAATAAAAAGTGATTTTTTGATATTATCTTGAGAGCAATCAAAAAGGATGAAAAATGAAAGATAATATTTTTCTATCGTAAAATAGAAAGTACGGCAAAAAACAATTAAATGTGTGAATGCGGTTGCAGTTGATTTGTAATTATCTATTAGAAAAAACGAGAATTTCTACAATTCGCTTGACTTATAAATATATATGGGGTTAGCACAAAATTCTTACATCAGTTTTACCACCAATGTCATATGAAAACATTCCCTTCGAATTTCGGCATAAACCTTACAGTCCATGAGTGACATCAACCATTATATACACAGTGCCTTTTGGCACGTCACTGATCATATTGTTATCCCTGTCAAAGAAGTTCAAACTGGTACCGGAAATCATATTCAATCAACTTTTCTAGATTTCTTTCACTATCGCCGTTATGAGCGAACAGATAGTAGTCACTTGCTTTTTCAAAATAATAATCAAGACTACCACTCACAGTGATGCTGTTATTTACGCTTTCTGGCGCAAATGTCGAGCACAGTATCATGAATGTCAGGAGTATCACGTTCATGGTATTCTTGAGTTTTAGATCCTTTTTCGGTATTCTCAGAAACATTGTACTTACCTCAGTTCTTGTCATCGGTTTTCTCTGTACTATGATTATAACATAGGAACTTTTAATTGTTGGAAAGGTGGCAAATTGTATAACCTTTTTTTCAAATAAAAAGAGATATTTCTTGATTCTTGCGATGTTAACCAATTGATTTTGACTCCAAAACTGACCCCAATATAGCATACGCAGTGCATAAGCTGGCAAACATTAAAATAACGCAATATCGCCATTATTGTATGATTTGTGTATACCCAAAGTGTGTTGAAATATGGAATAAATTCCTCGCCAACATCTCAACAATAGCATCACCAGAAAACAGAATATTGATAGTATTAGAAAACTTGGCAGACAAATTCAGTTCGTAAATTATAACTAAACAGGCAGATACTTTAATAGCAAAGTATCTGCCTGTTTTCTGTATAGGTTTATTATAATAGTTATTGGAGGAACAGGTCAAAAACCTGTTCCGTTTTCTTCTGCACAATGACAGCCCCACTAATCCATCACATATTTCGTAAGTCTGCCTTTTCCAACTGATTTTATCAAATGCTCTGCACACATTTCTTTCAGCAGCTTATACGCTGCGGTGACTTTTAATCCCGTTATTTTTTCCGTTTCCAGGCGGCTGATAGAACCATTCTTTTTGATATATGCCATCACAAGAGCTGAAACATCTGATTCTGGCGTATCATCTGCAATGGCATTCATATTGGGTAATGTCAACCGAAAAGCTCCGGCTGCGGATTCAAAGACTGGTTTTCTGGAAAGTTCCTTATATGCCCGACGGATTTTTCCGATTCCTGTTCCGTAGCTTTCAATCAGCTTCATTCGATAGAATACAGCAGCAAGATTTGGATTCCTGGATTGAGAAACACCCATGTAAATAGCGTCCATCGACAATCCCTTTACAAGTCCGCCGAGAGACACAAATTCAATGCGGTCATCATAGATATTGACAAGCGTGCTTGCACTAAAAGAGTAATCCCGATGCACAATGCAGTTGAGGAGTGCTTCTCTTAAGGCCTCTTCATCGTAGTCCCTTTTGTCAATACGATAAAGTCCCTTTATGGTCGACTGGGTCTTGTTATATCGATCAATTGCTTCGTACATCTCGTCTAACTGTTTTAGTACCGAGCCTGAAAATTCTTTTCGGTCACGAAATACCGCCTTATCTGTCCCTTGAAAAACAGCAAGTTTCAGGGTGTGTTCGCATTGATCGGAAAGCAAAAGTGCAAGGTTCGTGTATAGCCCGTCCTCACCGATCAGATGCAGTGTCCTAAACTGAGATACTCCTATGTCCAGTTTCCGTTCTTTCATTTTTTCCGTGAAAGAAGTGAAAGAAAGCTCCTGATTCATCGAACGGCACGTTTCATAGGAAATCCCGCTTGTCTGGATGATAATCTCACGAATCGCCTCATCACTGACAGGCTGCGAAGAGGAACCTTTTCGTACATATACCCCCGATGGCTTTAGCCCTTTGTCCGAAAGGTAGTACGGTTTGTTCGTACCCGTGGCTACTTCGATTTTGACAACATTCTTGCCCTCCAGTTCCACGCTGGAAATTTTCACAAATGGCATAACATCGGGCTTTATTCCGTCTTTCAAGGCGTTTGATACCTGTGTCATCACAGAATCAAGGTGATCCAGACCGACCACTTTTCCATCATCAGATATGCCGATGTATATCGTTCCACCGTCTGTATTGGTAAAAGCAACAACTTCTTTTTTTACGTCATTTACATAGACTTCCTTGAATTCAGTATTGCTGTCTTCCAAAAGCATATGATTCATTCCTTTCTTTTTCTTTCACTTTCTTTCACAAGTATAGCATAAGAAATAGAAAAAGTCAAGTATTTCCCCTGCAGTCAATCTTATGATTTCACGCTGGAATCGATTCTATACAGAAAAAAGCATCGTGATGCCAACTGCTCACAATGCCTGCTCAAAAATTTTCGGTGTGTTCTACCTACTTTATTTTGACCCCAAAACTGACCCCAATATAGCGTACGCAGTGCGTAAGCTGACGAACGTCAAAATGAAAAAATAACGCAATATCGCCATTATCGTACGATTTGCGTATATCTAAAACGTGTTAAAAATATGAAATAAATCCCTCATAACCCGAAGGTCGTCAGTTCAAATCTGGCTCCCGCAACCAAAATGAAAAGAACATTCAAGCAAGTGAAACAGCTGGAGGTGCAAGTTTAGCTGTTGATTTGCCTGAATGTTCTTTTTTATTATATCCTATTTCTTGTTTTTTGTCAGGCCTTGTGAGTCGAGTTTTCTCGGCTCAGTTTTTGTTGACTTGGAAACTGCCAGGTCGGCAATGGTTCGCACTCGTCGGCGAATCCGTCGGCATGAAATGGCAGAATGCCCATTTTTGATAGGATGGGGCTGAAAACGTCCGAAAAGTTCTGGATGCCTGCGACATTTTTGATTTTGTTGGCGGAGTGAGACTTTGACATTAAAATTGAAGGTTAGAATGCTGATTTTTCTGAAAATTGAAAATGGTTGTAAAAGGAAACATCACTTTCCTCACCACCCCACTCAGTGAAAAAAGTGATACCCTTCCCCAAACTCTCTATAAAATCTTCTTCCATTTCCGAAAAAAATACCTGGAATCCCGTTGTTGGAATTCCAGGTATTTTTCTTATGCCGGGTTCTGTTCAAACAGAGCAGCCTCCAGCTTGTCGGCGGCTTCCTGCTCGACTTTTTTCAGCACATGACTGTAAATGTCCATGGTGATCTGATAGCTGGAATGTCCCAACCGCTCTTGTGCGACCTTGGGAGAGATACCCAGCGAAAGCATGATCGTGGCATTGATATGCCGAAGGTCATGAAACCGAATGTGCTTCAGATCATTCGCTTTCAGAAATCGCCGAAACTTCATGGAAAAGGAATCGCTTTTGTAGGGAGAGCCGTCCTCCTGGCAGACGATGTAATCATTTTGTCCGGCGTGGCGTTCTGCTTTGGTGTCTTTCAACAGCCGCAGCAGCGTTCCGGGAATCTGAATCTCCCGTCTGCCGCTTTGTGTTTTCGGGGCTTTGGTGATCGTTTGATTGTTGACAGTTACCAGATTTTCTTCGACAGTAAGACAGCCGGTTTGAAAATCCACATGATGCCACCGCAGTGCGAGCAGTTCTCCACGCCGCAGGCCCAAACAAATCTCGATCATCAGCGGCAGATAAAGGGCAGTGTTTCTGGCACATTGCAGCAGGGTATCCACTTCTTCCATGCTGTACACTTTTGGTTGGTAATGTTCCAGCTTGGGCAGCGTGAGATCGTCACAGGGATTCTTTGGAATCAGTTCTAGCATGACTGCCTTTTTCATTGCCGCCGAGAGATTCAACAAGATGTTTTTGATCGTCTTGGGCGAAAGCGGCTTTCCGGTTCTGGGAGATGCCTTTTGCAGAGAAAAGATCCATTTCTGAATGTCAATGTTTTTCAGTTGCTGCAAACAGGTATCTCCAAACTGTGGAATGATGTACTTTTCCGTCTGATCGATGTAGTGCTGTACAGTGGTAGGGGAAAGCTGATTTTTCACATAGATCTCCAGCCACTGGTGCATGAAATCCCGAACCGTGATCCGATTGTCTTTGACAAAAGTTCTGGTTTCCAGTTCATGGATCATATCCCGCATGACTTTTTCTGCTTGTTTTTTTCCGCCCTGAATGGTTTTGTAATAGCGTTTGCGTTTTCCGTTGGCAAAAGAGGATTCTTCTTCCACGATGACCTGATAGGTTGTGATCCCGGATTTGGTCGTCCGCTTTCGCACATGACCGGTATATGGCATAAAACCGCCTCCTTTGAAAAGTATAACGGAATGTTCTTCGGGCTTTTTTTGAAAAAGACAGAAAAAGATTAGTATTCTTCTGCAAACAGCATGGTGGCATAGGGCTTTTGGTTTGCATCATATTCTGCAATCACATAGATTTTTGCTGTGACCGGCGAAAACGGCACGGCAAACTGATAGCATTTTTCATAAGGCGGAACTTCCTGACAATGCAAAACGATCTGCTGACTGCCTGCTCCGGAAAGTCGAAATATTTGCAGATAATCCTTTGGAACAGGCAGTTCTGCAATGCAGTTCCAGAGAAATAATTGCAGAAAAAGCGGCAGTTCCTCATGGATTCTTTTGGTCAGATAGCGGTTTCCCGAAAACATCAGCAGCACCTTCTTTCCACAAGTTTCTGCGTTTCTGTGGAAAACGGAATGTAGATATCCTCGCTGTATCCGTCCGAAGATGCCCAGACAGTGTGGATCCAGTCAGCATGGGAAAAGGAAAGAATCTCATAGAATTCCAAACCTTTGTCGAGCAGATAGGATTCCTCCTGCTTTTCTAAGAGAATCACAGAAAGGCTATCACCCGTGTCACAGTGATAGGTCTTTTCGATGTTTTTCATTTTCTGCACCAGATATGATTTGAGATCTGACGGCATTACAGCGTTTAAAATAGCTGCAATAGAGTGTAATTTTTGCATGATTTTCCTCCGATCTTGCTCTAAAAAAAGAGGCTCAGCGTTATGCCAAGCCTCCCGCAAACAGAATTTTTACTTACTCTTCTTGACCAGTGCCAGCAGTTCCACGCCGCAGGCAACTCCTGCCAGAAACATTTCAATTGCAATCGGCATTGATGTACTTCACCTCCTCCCGCTCCTGCATTTCGATGGCAATTCCAATGCCGCCGATCACCAGTGTCAGTACCAGTCCTGCGATAAATTCCTTCATGTCAAATTCCTCCAATTTTTCGTTTTGATTTATGCTTCACACTGTAACAGTGTTTTTGCCTCGCTAATTGCTTCCTCTATTGCCGCTGTGTCCATGAGCAGCTCTTCGATCTCGTCCGGATCATAACCTACTTCCAGCAACAATTCTACTTCTTCTTCCGAAACGCCAAATGTGCCGCAGTACTCCAACAACAATTCTTCCCGCTCATCTTCCATCCACCATTTTGCGTAGTCCAGTTGATTCCAATTGTATGGGTTGAACATGGTGTGGATATAGTCCTGCACTTCATAGGTGTGGGCTTGTAACCGTACTCTTCGATCTCGTCCTCAAACTCGTCGAAGCATCTTTCGCAGTAGGGCAGGTCGCTGTGCCAGCAGACGAGGCTTTCCGGAACGATCTGCCCGCAGGATTCGCAGCGGTAGTAATGGGCATCGAAGCAGTCCTGACAAAGGCAGGTGTCTTCATCGGAAACGCTGTTCTGTTCCCAGATCGTCTCGCCGCAGTGGTCACAGGTGACACAGTGTTCCTCAACACAGTCATCGCAGAGCAGCTCATCATCTACCGGCGTGCCTTCTCCCTCCGCAAGCATTCTTCCGCAGTAGTCACAAATTCTTACTACTTCTTCCATTTCAAGTTCCTCCAAAAACAAAAATTCCGGTAAGGCTGAAAGAATTTACCTTACCGGAATTATAATATATATTTGAGGTTGGGGGGTGATACGGGTGAGAAAAGTGATGTGGTTTTCGCAGCACCTTTCCGAAAACAACTCGTTTTTACAAATTGAAAATCCAAAGTGTTATACTGATACTGCGGTTGCAGAAGCATTGCAGCCGATAACGAAACAGGAGGAATTTTCAATGTCTCAGAAAAAACGAAAACCAAACGAATTTACAATAGGATACAAGGCAATGGTGACAGATTATCTGCTTTACGAGGATTGCTGCGACTATCATCTGAAACTGATTCTTGCGGTTTGGGATGGTGTGACTGTGCAAGAAGAGGTGAAATACTTTAGCTATCTGACCACATGGGGTAGCAGTCAATTCCGTGATTTGTGTGTGGATTTTGGCTTGCTGGCTTGTGCAAGGTCCGTATACTGCGATTTGAATCGTCTGCTGGGAGCCTATTGTATTGTGCAGTATTATCCGAAAAAGCGGCAAATACCGGAGGATAAAATTGACGAAGTCATGCCGGTGGTGTCGAATTGTGACAGGGAAAATGATTGGGATCATCTGCAATTTGCAGAACCATTTGCTCGTATTGCCGTGGCAGAAGAAAAAGCGGAAAGCAGCATACCGCTGGCAAAGTATGTAGAGGATATCGAAGAAACATATTGGTTTTGCATCGATCATCTATGGCTGCACCCGAACATTCGGTGTATCTATCGAAAGAATCTGCCGGAACTTCCGATGCCCAGACATCCGGAATATGACAAGAAATGGATCTCGATGCGGAAAAGGGATTTTCCAGAGCATAATCTGTATGTTCCGGTCAAGGAGTATGACCTGCGAATGGAGCATGATGCGGAGTCATACTATGTAAAGGAGCCGTTGCGGCGGAATCGGTAAGGGGAAACTGATAGAGTAGGGGAGATGTGAAAAAATCCGGTGAGGTTTGGGAGGAAACCTTGCCGGATTTTTCGTTGAAATAAGAGTATGGTTTAATAGCTATTTTAATGTTATCGTATATTTATTGATGCTGTCTGTGTTAAAGTTCGGTAATCCTCTGAAGTGATTTGCAATGGCTTTTGATATAATATTGAAATTCTTTTCTGTAAACATACCTTTGTCAATCATTTCAAAACACTGCATTTTCTTTCCACTGATTGTTATGAAAAATTCAACGGAGAAGCTAGATGAACTTACTGTTGCTTTCAGTTCAACGGAATCATAGTTTGGTACGAGTGTCCTGATTTGCTTTGACACGAAGATTTCTGATTCTGTCATCATAATTTACTCCCTTTCTAATTTTCAATAATAACACTAGTTCGATAATTGGTTCCATCTTCATTCTTATAAGTAATATAAACTGTTGTTTCAACAAGATTATTCTCCTTGTCATATTCTTCTTTGATAGAAGAAATTGTGCCATTGGTTTCATTTAGTCTGTCTTGTATTATTTCTTTTTCGTTTTCTGGAGTTTCATTTTTAAGAGAATTATCTAAGTTGTTATCAAACTTGTATATAGTTCCTTTTTCATCCGCTATAACAGTAACAATAATCTTGTCTGGTCTCTGTGAAACATCATTGTAAGTTATTTCTGTTTTGGTAGTAACATCTTTTCCTTCATCTAAAGTAGATTTAATATCGTTTTCCATACGTTTGTAATCGCTTTGATTGATTTTAGAGTCCATTGCAACAAGGTTTCCAATACCACTATCGCCGTTCATATCACGCCCAACAATATGTCCTCCTTGGTCGTTGGGTCTACGGTCTGCGCCACCCGCTTGCAGTTGAGCTTCATTTTCGCGAGGATTTTCAGGGCTGCGTATAGGTCTTGCCTCACAACTGATAATCCGTTCATTATCATCAGTTGTATAGATATTACCATTGAGTTCGTAAGTAGCATTTGGTTGTAATTTCCCATCAATACAATATATATCGCCATTATCATCAGTTTTGTAGTACACCTCGTCTAAGACATACATATTGTTTGGAATCCGATTACCATTTTCAATTTGAAATAGATTACCGTTATCATCGTAGAGATCGTGGGGAATATCAACCAAGTAGTTTACCAGTGAACTATCGACAGTTTTATCATCATTTTCAAGTTCTATATTTTCAAGCTGCTTTCCAAGAGGAGACTCTGCAAAACGATTCTGGAGTGTTTCAGTAACATCTTTGAAATTTCCAATCATTTATTTTCCCCCTTTTCTTTGATATAGTTCAACCACTTTACATACAATTTCTGTCGAATTTCACTTTCATCCTGATGAGTGCTCATATCTTTCATAAAGCATTGGCTCAATGCAATAATCTTTGCCATAGATGCTTTAGGAGAAATTTGCAGTACAATTTTTCGAAGCATATTTGTTAACTCGGCATTATTGGAAGCGGTAAGTACACAGTTTTCAATATTCGCTCTCACACCAAGAATATCGGTCAAACGCCTGGACAACCATCTAAAATTTTCATCTGACCACAGTTCAAGAGAATGATTTTCTTTGTATTCTGCAATTTGTTCTTCAACAAATCCGGTATTTACAGTAGAAAGAGAAAGCGTTTCAAGTCCATTTTCAATGTCTAAGATGGAGAAGTCAAGTTTTTCACGAATTCTCCCTTGAATTAGCAGATTTAGCAATTGTTCACGAATATTGCTTTTTTCTGTTGTAGCAATGGCCGAGAAGTCATATGTTGATTCATTTAGTTCACACTTACTAACTTGTGCAAGAACGGGTTCAATCCAGTCGTTTTGATAAACTGCTGCAATACCACATCTTAACTTCGACAATTCATCAATTTGTTCGTTGTTAAGTCCAGCTGCGTAACCAACAAGTTCACGATCGCTGTGATCCGGAAGACGGAGTATAATTTTGGTATTAGTATTTCTGATTACGGACATATCCAGTAGTCCAGGAGATTGATCTGCGATAACAAAGCCTTCGCCATAAGTACGCATTTCTGCAATTGAATTGGCAAGCAATTCAACAGATTTTCCAAGAAGATTAGAACTTTCAGAGTTCTGCTCTGTAGATGTCTTTTTCAACAGATTGTGAGCTTCCTCCAAAACTGTGATATGTGACAGAGAACTGTTTATTTTACCAGAAGACATACGGTATTCATTGAGCTTCATAACGAGCAATCCCATAATGAGAGACTTTGTTTCCGTGGAGCCGACACGGCTTAAATCAATAATGACACTCTTATCAAATAAATCCTTATTTGAAATATCATTGTTGCAAAAGATTAGTCTGTTTAATCCCGTAGTTAGAGAATGAACACGAGTTAATAAAGCACCAGAATAATCTCCTTTGCTATCAGAAGAATATTTGGATTCGTTTATCACCTTTTCTATTTGTTCAAGGACATCTGCAAAGTTTGGAAATTTAAGTCCATTCTTATTTTTGGAGGAAACTAGATCCCATCCTACTGCTACATAAGCTCTTTCAATAGCTTCTTTTAAAATGGCAGGCATGGCAGCATACATTGGCCAGCATACATTGAAAATTTCAACAAGTCTATCTAAATGCTCCAGAATATGAATGTCATTCGGAAAACTAAAAGGATTGATTTTTAACAGATCTGTTTTTTGAGGATTTGTCCCGTAAACGAACACATCAGCAAATTGACCGAATACATTTTTATATTCGCCTTTTGTTGGTTCTATAACAAGAAACGGAATACTGTAAAAATTGTGTAGTTGATTTAAAATTTCATATACAGTGTTACTCTTGCCCGAACCAGTAGAACCTGTAATGAATGTGTGCATTGTCAGGGAATTAATATCGAGATTTACAGCAGTATTAGTTTCTGTTCCCATAGTGAAAATATTGCCTAGGCGTAATTCTCGGCGATTTGTTTTTTTACTATAGGAAACGACTTCTTTTCCAAATTCTGCGTGTTCAATTACAGGAAATCCGCATACAGATTTTCTTGGTAATCCCATTTGAATAGCTAATTCATTACTGCTTAAAAGAGAAGATGCTGTAACAGGCAAATAATTTTGTTCAGTTGTATAGGCAAATACAGGATGAATAAAGTTAGTGATATAGTCTCTCAGAGTTGATAGCTTTTCCTTATCTTGACGTCCCCAATAATTTATTGCAGAGGTTTCAACTCCTGATTTAGAACCTTTCATAAGAGCTTTATAAGTTCCTGCTGCCATTTCTGCAGTTTCTTGACTATTAGAAAGAAAGTAAGCAGCACATTCCCACATACCAAGGCTTTCACACTCATCAAGACGTTTTAACTGTAAATCAATTCTATCAAGAGTATTAAGCAGTGTTTTATTTTGCATGGTTAACTGCATATTTTCATTTTTTCCAGAAGTTAAACCATGCGTGTGTGTATTACTCTCGGATTTACTTTCACTTGTACCGTTGGATTCACTTTTATTGTGAAGTTCATTCTTAGAATACGTATCAGTTACAGAATGTCCTTTTGATTTTGTAGAAGGAGTATAGGAACCTAGAGCGATTTGTCCAGCGGTAATTGCTCCTGCTGCAACAAGGCTTGCACCACCAGTGAGGGGAGCTGTAGCTATACTTAGTGCACCAAGGGCAACGGAACCGACTGTTTTTGCTAGAGTTCCCAACGCATCTGCCTTAGAAACAGATTCGGTTTTGGATGTGCTGGTTGAGTAACTTGTCCCTTTTGATGTTCCGGTAGTCTTCATATAGGATGTTCCAGTGGTTGTTCCTTGAGATAGGGCGTCGGATATACTTAGTGCAGTGTTGGTGCCATAGGATATTTGCATATTTGCAAACGGGGATAGCTGTGTATAAATTGTTTCATATGCTCTGCGAATTTCGTTAAGTTGTTCGGAAGACGTGCTTTTTGCCAGTACAATTGCAGTATATTTCTGTCCTTGCATAGCTAGAGCTAACTTTTCCAAGCCTTGAATAAAGGTTTCATTGTCTTTAAAATCTTCATCTTTATTATTGGCGACACAAGAAACAGATGCAATATTTTTAGTCGGAATGTTCGCTAAAAATGCTTCTGCTTGTGGATCAAGTAAATCTTCAGATTTCACTCCGGGAAATTGACCGATCAATGCATTTCTCAATGTATCTTTCAAAGACTTTGTTGTTCTTTTATCATCTAAAGAACGAACACCCATGTAGAAATCAGTCTTTTCTCCATTGCTATCCGCTATGATAAATACGCCACAATTTAAATTTTGCACAGAATTAAAAACAGAAGCAAACTTATATGTGGAATATTCATCCTTTTGATAAACCATTTCGGTAATTTTAAAGAGGCGAATATCACTGATTTTCTTGAGATTTTCAGTTAAAGGGAGAATTTCAAGTTCAGAGAGCTTGTAAAGATATTTCTTAAGGATAATATCATCGATAAGCTTACTTGATTCTGCAAGTTGTTTTTTTAATTCAGCCATAGTCGGAAGATTATTTTTAACCTGTTCCGATATGATTTTAGTTGCAGATACTTCTTGAGGAAATTCTGCTTTTTTTTGAAGAACAACAGTATCACCCATTATTTTTTACCCCTATTTTTGACAATGATAGTAGTGGCAACACCGCCAACGACTGCACCTGCTACGACACCGCTTACAATAGAAGCACTTGCTGCAGATGCAATTACACCTCCAACTATTGCCCCAACGACTGCACCGGTTCCAATTTTAGCTCCAAGATAATCGCCTCTTTCTTGACACTGACGCTTTTCTTCTTCATAGGAGTTTGTGTGTGCAGAATCGTAATTACGATTGTAGTGTGCTTGTTTCCCTTTAGGAGTTACGGGCTGGGTTGCGGTGGTTACAGGTCTAAGGTATCGAACTACTTCTTTTAAGTGATTGATTCTTTCATGAGAAAAGTTGGAAAGAACTTTCACCATTACCTTGTCCATATATTCATCGTTCCAAAGAGTTCGATCTTCAATAAACTCTTTGCCATCATGCTTGTCGTAAAGCCCTTTCATTGATGAAGCTGCCTTTTCCATAGCATTAAATTCCGCAAAAGTAGGATCGATGAGCAGACTATCTTGCATCATAATTCTTACGCGGCGAACATTTCCAGATTGAACAGCCTCATAAAATGCATTTGTTAAAGCCATATTTGACCTCCTTTTTATATTTCAAGTATTGAAGCAACTTGTTTTTGAATTCCTTCAAGCCATTTCAGGCGTTTTTCAGTTTCTTTGATACGTTTTTCTGCTTGCGATTTGTCAGTTGCATAGCTTTCGAGTTCTGACAGTTTTTGTTTTAACATGTCATCTAATCGTTCAAATTCTTTGTTGAATGATGCAGCAATTCGGTTAGATTGTCTGATAACATATTTTTGTGCAAGTTCTCCATTGTTTATTACAGTTTCTTTTATCGGAGCAAAAAATTCTTGTGCCAAATCGCTTGCAGGAACATAGTGCACAGTTTTATATTTTGTTTTATAGTATCCTTTTTCCTGGAACCAAGTCCAAGGTTTATACCATTTTTTGTTTGTATTTTCGACCCATTCTCTACCGTTTGTTACCTCTTTAGACTGAATGAGGTTGGTTACAGAAAAAGTATCTGCAGTAGGAACAGTTCCTTCCATAAGTTTAATGGGATCAATTGAAATACCTGCAAGAGCATCAGAATCTACTTCACTTGTGAGAGATTCAAGTTTTTTCTTGTATTCCTGAAGCAAGGCTTTGCTTGTTTTGATTAAATTTTCTCGAATAAGTTCATCCAAGTCAGCCTGGAAGTTTGGCTCTAGACTCTTTGCATAAAGTTCTAAACGATAGACTTCATTCATGACATCATCCATATCAAGTTCTTGTCCACGCAAATCATCAATTTTTTGTCTGATTTTAGCTTGGTATTTTTGAACAATATTGTCAATGATTTCTTTTGCGTCATCGCTAACTCCGATTACTGCATTATCTACGGCAACTCTAAAATTTTGTGCAGATTTTACATCGTCAATCTTTTTGCGAATCGTCTCAATTTGAAGAGCAATGCGTTCGCTGTCTTCATGATTTTTGGCAAGTTCTTGCTTTGTTTTCTCAAAGCAACCGACCTCGTCTAATTTGTGCATAAACGTATCGACAATGTTTTTGATTTTTGCTGTTTTTGCGTACTTTTGAACATATTGGCGGATGGCAGCTTCAATGGAAACAATGCCAGTATGAACCAAGGCTTCTGCGTTGGCATCATTGTTGCTTTTGGCATTATCTAATTTAATTTTAATATCGCCGCAAATACTTGCTGGGAGAGTAGCATAGTTTTCAAAATGTAGGTGCTCATTTCTGTTTAATTTACGAACCTTCATTTCTGTTTCATCCATAGTATCATCGTCAAGTTCAGTACCATTTTGCATTAATCGAATGTTCAATGCAGGCAGAGCTGCGGCGGGAAAAAGATTTGGATTTGCGATTCCGTGTTTTTTAAAAAGATAATCACGAACTCTGTTTAGTGTTTGTTCAGTGTCACCATCTTCTTTACGACGATCATCCATTTTATTCACAACAAAGATAAAACGATCTTTGCTTTGCTTTCCACCCACTTTCATGCTATCAGCGATGCGTTGAAGAAGTGCATTATCATCGTCAGAACCGAAAGTTCCTTCCATGATATAGAGAACTAGAGATTTTGAAGATTTACTTAAAAAATCACTTTGAACCTTTTTGTGTTCGGGGTCTCTTGAATTGTTAGGGCCAGGTGTGTCAATTAAGACGAGAGATACATCTTCGGAAGATACGAACGGGATATTTCCAGTAGCTTTAATAACAGAAACATCCTTGTCATTGTTCAATCTTTCCATGGTGGGATATGTAAGGTTTTCGTGTGTTTCAATAAGACAATTGTCTTTGTTATAGACTTCAGCTTGCCAACTGTCATTGTTTTTGTTGTCTTTGATTTTTGTGATAATTGCTGTACAAGCTTCCTGTTTTGAGGGCATTAGTTTTGTACCAAGCATTGCATTAATCAATGTAGATTTACCGGCACTCATAGTGGCAACTACACAGACTTCAAAATCACTGCTTTTTTCATGCTGGAAAGCACTAATGATTTCTGTGTCTCTCAACTCGTCAAAAGGTCCTTCTTGAATTTCCTTAAATACCTCATCAATTAAAATTTCCTTATCAGAAGTTTCTTTCGCTGGAATTCTGTCAAGTGTTGCTGTTAATTCACCACGATTAAATGCTTGGGTGAAAGCGTCTTTTAAATCTTCAAAATCCAGAAGAGTTCCATGGAATACTACATCGAAATTAGTGTCGTTGTATTCCTCAATCAAAATTTGTGGAAGATCTTCAACCCATTCCTGCAAGCGGGAACCGGGAAGGATACGTTCGCCAATTTGACTGTTTTGAGCAGGCTTTTTTTCGTCAACAGTTAATTCTGTTTCTAAATTATAAGGGTTATATTTTATGAATACCCTTTTTACCTTTTTTAATTCCTCCATGATTTACCTCCATATATAATTTTTTCAAGTCCATATAGTCCTGCATGCTTACTTAATTCAATTTCTTCTGAATCAGTGGGCAAACACTGTACTCCTTCATAGTAATGTGATAAGTCATAAGAAGATCTCTTGAACTTTTTGGAGTATACAATATATTCGTCTGCTTCATCTTCCGAGAAAACTTGTCCTGTCATTTTTAGTTTAAGAAGATAAGAAAAATACGCTGAGATTGGACAAATGACAGGGGAATCAAATCCGATTTTTATCAGATCTTTTTTAAAAGTGAGTATGCTATCTTCAATGCTGTCAGAAAAATCGTGGTAATTATCAAGTTTGTTTAAAACGAAAATTATTTTTTCTTTCTGTAAATTTTGTGCCACCCATCGTAAATGTTTTTTCTCTGCATCAGTTCCTAAGCGTGTCGGGCTTACAACATAAAGAACTATATCATAATTGTTGTTGAGTAATGCATCGTAAGCACGTTTACTATGCTCTTTATGTAATGCGGCATCAACACCAGGGGTATCAATGATACAAAGACGGGGAGAATCCGGCATGATTTTGTGAAAGTAAGAGGAGATGGAAACTTGTTCACTCCAATTATAACTGTGTAGATCGGTTTCGGTTGCATTTAGTTTAAGATCTTGTGTTAATAAACAGATAGCATTATCTTCATATGCTTTATTAAATAAATAACACATATTCCCAGTACAAACTTCTTGAGAAGTCCGAGCAACTGGCTTT
>ERZ773193.2743-NODE-2743-length-17718-cov-2.692408_pt1 | contig 17718 bp, 13 predicted proteins | sample MGYA00511110_ERZ773193 | MGnify/ENA primary metagenome ERZ773193 (study PRJEB29015, sample SAMEA2737784) | human gut metagenome | biome: human gut; feature: human-associated habitat; material: faeces | place: China | collected 2012 ...
TTGTAGTAGGGGCGGCCCCAGAATTCGACTACGCAGTCTCGATCGATGTCCAGGCGCAGGCGGTATCCGTCGCCGCAGGGGGTGAACTCGGTGCGGATCGGATCGGAGGTGGTGAGCACGTAGCGCAGGATGGCCTCCGCCCGGCAGAAAAAGGTCATGTCCGTCAGGCGGTAGGGCGCTCGGGGAATCGAGAAGTCGTCGATGACCACTTCGCGCCTGTCGTGGTCGAGATCGACGGCGATCGTTCCGTCGTATCCTCCGTCGATGCGTGTCGTGTCGTCGGCGTTGTAATAGGAGAGGTAGCTGTGGCGCAGCGTCGTGTCGGCGCGGTTGCGCTGCTCGACGTAGTAGCGCAGGTAACGTCGGGGAATCGTGTCGCCCGGGAGATAGCTCTCCGAACTTCTCCAGTAGGCGACCCGTTCGATGCGTTCGAGTTGCGAAAGGGCCTTTTCGAGATAGGCCGACTGCTCCGTCCGGCAGCCCGTGCCGAGCAGCGGAAGCACGAATAGGAGGCAGATCGGTTTCATGGTTCGGAAAGCCGGGTGGTCGGGAGCAGTCAGATGTCCTCCACGTCGAAGTCGTAGTCCAGGCGTTTGCCCGTGACGAACTTCGAGTTGTCCATCTTGGTGTTGAACTGGTCGACCGTCACGCGCTTGGCGTCCTCGTAGGGAGGCGTCAGCAGGTCGAAGTCCAGCGAATAGGCGATCGCCGTTTCGAGGATTCCGACGAGCGCTTCGCGCGTAATGGCGGCGCGGCCGAAGGCGATCGGGCGCATCGAGGTCTGGCGTTTCCCCTCGACGAAGTAGCACCGTTCGCGGTTGATGAAGATGCGGCCGATCAGGTAGCCTTCGTCGGCGTTGCGGTTGAATTTGAACGAGTCGGACAGGAAGTTGTAGATGTTGATAAGTCCGCAGTAGGAGTTGTCGCGGTCGGCCTGCACGTAGGGGTTTTGCCAGATGAGGTGGTCGGAGCCGAACTCGAAGACGTCGGTGTGCATCTGGAAGATCAGGATGTCGTTGGCTACCTGCAGCTGGGCCTCGAACTTGCCGCGGTCGCGGTATTCGAGCCTCACGCGGCGGTCGAGTTTGCCGTCCAGTTCGTCGTCCATCTCCGAGGCCATCTCCAGCAGCGTCTCCTTCAGGGAGTTGAATGCTCCGAAGGTGTTGTCGAAAACCCGTTGTTTGAGTGTCGACTTGCGGATGATGGTGTCGAGAATCTGTGCTCTCAGCGGGGTTGTTTCCATGGTATGTAGGTTTTATTTTATGCGTATTTCGCGTCCTGCGGCCAGCTCCTCGTCCTTGCGGAGCTTGTTGAGTTTCTCGATCGACCGCGTGCGGATGGCGTAGGACTGGCCCACGGAGTAGGCCGTTTCGCCCTGGCGGCAGATGTGGTGCCGGGAGTTGCCCTCCCAGCGTTTCCGCTTGCGTTCGATGTAGACCGCCTCGCCCGGCACCGGCTGGGCCTTCTTGTCCTTCAGATCGTTGAATTTGCGCAGGTTGCGCGGCGAGAGGCGGAACTTCCGCCCGATGTTCTCGAACGTGTCGTTCTCCTTGGCCAGCACGTAGTGCACGCCGTTGGTGACGTAGACGTTGTAGCCCTGGTGGGCGTTGATCGTCACGCGGTAGTTGTCCGGGTCGACGGCCCCCTCGGTCCGGGCCAGTTCCTCCACGCTGCTCTGCGACGAGAACCACTCTTCGGGGTCGCGTTTCAGGCCGTAGCGCGAGGCGTAGAGCCGTGCGCCGTCGGGCCGGTCAAGCAGGAAGAGCTGGTTCTCCTCGATGATGCGGATGAGCCGCTGCGCGTAGTCGGGGGCCGTGGCGTAGCCCGCGGCCTTGAGACCCCGCGCCCAGCTCTTGTAATCGTCGGAGGAGTAGGCGAACAGCGAGTCGTAGCGGGGCTGCGAGTCGAGGAATTCGGCGTGGTCCCGGTACGACGCCTCGACCGAGGGGTAGGAGCGGAAGCATTCGCCCTTGGCGTCGTCGTCGTGGTAGACCTTGTCGCCCGTCCAGTTGCGCTTGCACTTGATGCCGAAGTGGTTGTTCGACTTCATCGACAGCAGGCTGTTGCCGCAGTCGGATTCGAGGATTCCCTGCGCCATGGTGATGCTCGCGGGGATTCCGTAGCGCTCCATGTGGGCGATGGCGATGGGCATGTAGCGGCTGATGTACTCTTCGCGCGTCTGGCGCACCTGCGCCCCGAGCTGCACGGAGATGCAGAGGAGGATTCCGGAGAGGAGTATTGCTTTTTTGGAAAAAGTCATTATCTTTGTTTAATCGTTACCGACAAAGGTATGATTTTCCGGTGAAAAATCCAATAATACTATAAAACCGCAAGCTATGTTTACCGAAAACGCGAACCGTATTTTCAACCGGTCCATCGAGGAGTATCACCGCTGGGACGATGTGGACCATCCCATCGACAATCCCTACGCGCCGGGCACGATCGACCATTTGCTCTACCACAAGAACTGGATCGACACGGTGCAGTGGCACTTGGAGGACATTATCCGCGACCCGGCCATCGACCCCGCGGAGGCGCTTCTCATCAAGCGCCGCATCGACAAATCGAATCAGGACCGTACGGACATGGTGGAGTACGTGGACTCCTACCTGCTGGACAAATACAAGGACGTAACGCCCGCCGAAGGCGCCCGGCTCAACACCGAGACCCCGGCGTGGGCCATCGACCGCCTGTCGATCCTCGCCCTGAAGATTTACCACATGGCGCGCGAGGCGGAGCGTACGGACGTGGACGACGCGCACCGCGCGGCCTGCCGGAAGAAGCTGGACGTGCTGCTCGCGCAGCAGGTCGACCTTTCGCAGGCCATCGAAGAGCTGATCGAGGACATCGAGGCGGGGCGCAAGTACATGAAGACCTACAAACAGATGAAAATGTACAACGACCCGGCACTGAATCCGGTGCTCTATGGGCAGAAAAAATAGCGTGGGGACGGCGAACGGCCTCCCGAACGGGGAACGAGCGGGCGGTGCGGCGGCCGGGAGCGGCGCGCCGGTTCCGCGTCACCTGCTGGTGATGCGCACCTCGGCGATGGGCGACGTGGCGATGCTGCCGCATGCGCTCCGTGCGCTGACGGCCGCTTATCCCGATCTGCGGGTCACGGTGGCCACGCAGGCCATGTTCAGGCCCTTTTTCGCAGGGCTGGATGTCGGGTTTCTCGACGTCGATGTAAAAGGCGCCCATCACTCCCTGGCGGGAATGTGGCGGCTGGCCGCCCAGGCCCGGAGGCTGGGCGTGGACGCCGTGGCCGACGTGCACGACGTGCTGCGCTCGAAGGCGTTCCGCCTCGCGATGCGTCTGCACGGCGTTCCGGCGGCGCATATCGACAAGGGGCGCGCCGGGAAACGGGCGTTCATCCGCTGCGGTGGCCGCGGCATGGAGCCGCTGCGCCACACGGTGCTGCGCTACTGCGACGTTTTCCGGAAGCTGGGATTCGTGCTGGACGACCCTGCGCCCGCCGTGCGCCGGGACCGCCCCAATCCCTTCGGGGAGAAACACGGCGTGTGGGTGGGCTTCGCACCCTTCTCCGCACACCGGGGCAAGACCTATCCCGAGGAGCAGAGCCGCGAACTCGTGCGGATGCTCTCGGAGCGTTACGGGCGGGTTTTCATCCACGGAGGCGGAGGCGCCGAACAGGCGTTCGCCGAGGAGATGGAACGCACGTATCCCAACGTCACGGCCTTGTACGGCAAGGTCCGTTTCGCCGGGGAGATGGACCTCATCGCCAACCTGGACTGCGTGGTGACGATGGATTCGCTGGTGATGCACCTGGCGTCGCTCGTCGCGACTCCCGTGGTGTCGGTATGGGGCGCGACGCATCCCGGGCTGGGTTTTCTGGGCTACGGGGTTTCGCCCGGGAACGTTTTGCAGGCCGACATGGCGTGCCGTCCCTGCTCGGTCTTCGGCAACAAGCCCTGCCGCTACGGCGACTACCGCTGCCTGAAAGCCGTTACGCCCGAAATGGCGGCCCGGCGGGTGGCCGAAATCACCGGCAGCTTGCCGGAATGTTCCGGAAACGGATAAACCGATTGAATCCATAATCCGATTCAGGGGTGACCTTACGGAGCGATATTGGACGGGAACCGGGGCTGAAAGCAGGCCTCCGGTTCCCGTCCGGAGTTTTATTTCGCCTTATTCACCGCTCCGGTTCCGGGGAGCCGTGTTTCATTTCCGTGAAATTGCATTTTCGGTTACGTAGAGGGTTCGCCTCATTCGTACTTATTATAACCGACCTGTTGAACTTATGAAGAAACTTCTTTTTCACCTGCTGATTTTCACCTTGTTTGCGGCCGCTGCCGGCTGCTCTTCCGGCAAGGACGACGACGGAAATCCCGATGTCAGATTTTATGCAGTTCCGGCTTCGCTGAATTTCGAGGCCGGGAAAACGACCTTGCAGTTGAGCATCTCGACGACGGGGCATTGGACGATCGTGTGCGACGACGAGTGGCTGGAAGCCGTTCCGGCGGAAGGCACGGGGAGTGCGAAGGTCGGAATCACCGCGCAGGCGAATCCTTTGGCGCAGCAGCGCACCTCGTCGCTGACGATCGCATACGGCGGTGCGGAACCGGCCGTCGTGCCCGTCACCCAAAAGGTCTCCGGGGAGGAGTCGGTCGACCTGTTCGGCTCGACCGACGAGATGAAAGCCTACCTGAAAGCGCGCGTTGAAGCCTGCAATTACGCCGAGTCGGTGACGACGACCGCCGGAGGGGTGCTGAAGTTCGGCTTCAAGGGCGCCGCGACGCGGGGCGTTCGGAAAGAGGCGATTCCCTTCTTTACGGTGAACGGCGGCGGTTACTGGGCGGCCGACGGCGTTGCGACGCCGGTGAAAGCCGACGCGAAGGCCCTGCGGGGCGGGGCGTCGCCCGCGGTGACGCTGACGGCCGGCGGAACGATCGCTTTCGACGGGGCCGACACGGGCACGGCCGCTCCTGCGGGCGGAGCCGTTGCGCTGCGCTGCGTGTTCGACACGGGGAAATACGTCTGCTTCGTCTTCGCCGACGGCGAGGTGATCCGGATCGGGAGCGAGCTTAACGGCTCGTTCAACCCGCCGCTGCCGGCGGGAGGCAAATCCCTCAAGATACTTTTTATCGGCAACAGTTTTACGGTCGATGCCACGGAGCATCTGCCGGGCATGTTGAAAAGCGCCGGAATCACCCATGTCCGGATGGTGCGGGCCTATCACGGCGGCTATAAGCTGCCTGAATTTTTCGAGAACTATGCCGCGCCGGACATCTGCACCTATTATTACTGCGAGCCGGGAGCGACGAAGTGGGAGAACGAAGGGACGCTGAACCGTTCGCTCAAGAGCATCGTCGAGTCGGATACGTGGGACATCGTGACGTTGCAGGAGCACACCGGTTCGTACTATGCGTGGGAGTGGGACGAGACCGAGCGGGGCGCGATTTCCGGACTTTGCGACTACATCCAGCAGGCGCAGCCCCTCGACCGGCCCACGATCGGCTACATCATGGCCCAGGCCTACGGAGCCTACCATTCCCATTATCCGAAGTATTTCGCCAACCAGCAGGCGATGTTCGAGGCGATCGTGGCCCAGGTGCGGAAGATCACCGCCCAGACCTGCATCGACATCGTGATCCCCTCGGGAACGTCGCTCCAGAACCTGCGGACCTCGTCGCTGAACAGGGACAACGGGATGGACCTCACGCGCGACTCCTACCACATGGACTACGGAATCAGCCGTTACGCGGCCGCCGCGACGGTGTTCCGGACGCTCGTCACGCCCTGCACGGGCGTCAGCGTCGAGGGAAACGGCTACCGCTATTCGACCTCCAGCACCTCGACGACGGGTTATTCGACGCCGGTTACCGACGCCAACGCCCCGGTGGCGATCCGGGCGGCGCTGGAGGCCTGCCGGACGCCCTATGCGGTTACGGACATGAGCAAATACTGACGGGCATGCAGAATCGTTTACGGGATTCGGAGCTTGTCGTGATGATGCGCGGCGGCGACAAGGCAGCCTTCGGAGTGCTTTTCGACCGCTACTACGACCTGCTGCACACCTTCGCCAGGCATATCGTCAAGGATTCTTCCGTGGCGGAGGACATCATCCAGAACGTCTTCGTCAAAATGTGGATGCGCAAGGAGCAGGTCAATCCCGAACTGTCGGTGCGCAACTACCTGCTGGTCGCCACGCGCAACGAACTTTTCGACTACATGCGGCTGCGGTACAACATGCTGCGCAGCGACATCAACGATGCGATGCTCAACGTCGCCGACGGCGATACGGACATTTACGACTACGTGGACGTGCGCGAACGGGTCGGGTTCATCGACTCGGTGATGCGTTCGATGCCCGACAAGCGGCGCGAGATATTCGCCATGCGCTACGACCGCAACATGACCAATGCCGAGATCGCCCGGGCGCTGAACCTCTCGATCCGCACGGTCGAAAAGCACGTCGACCTGGCGATCAAGCAGATCCGCAAGACGATCTCCGTCGTGACGCTCTTTTTTGTGCTGTTCTTCTGAAAACAAGACGAAACCTATGGATACCAAGAAAAATATGTCGCGTGAACAGCTGCTTGCCTACATGCGGGACAACTGCACGGAAGCCGAGGCGCAGCAGGTGCGCATGTGGCTGCGGGAGCGGCTGAAGGACCCGGGGCTGGACCAGCTGTTCAGCGACCTGCTGGACGCTACCGAGACCGAGTACGATCCCGAGGGCAAGGAGCGCGTGCGGCGTAAGCTGGACTCGATCCTCGCTGCATGCCCCGCCCCGAATTCCCCCCCCCGCAGCGGTAACCTCCGGCGGTGGCGGTGGTCCCTCCGTATAATCGAATACGCCGCCGCCGTTGCCGCCGTCGTTCTGGCGCTCCATTACAGGCATCAGGCCAACACCCCGCGCGAGTGGGTGGAGGTCTATGCCGGCATGGGCGAGCGCCGCGAGATCGTGCTGCCCGACAGCACGCACGTGTGGCTCAACGCCGGTACGAAACTCATCTATCCCAAGCAGTTCAACCGCTCGATGAGGCAGGTCTACCTGTCGGGCGAGATGTTCGCCGACGTCCGCCGCGACGAGGACCGCCCGTTCATCGTCTCCGCCGACCGGCTGGAGGTGAAGGTGCTCGGCACGCAGTTCAACCTCAAATCCTATCAGGAGGACGCCAAGTCGGAGGTGAGTCTGGTGCGCGGCAAGGTGTCGGTAGGCATCAAGGCGTCGAAGATGAACGGGAAACTCACCCTCGCGGAGACATCCTCCGTTTCAACAAGACCAACAATCACATCGACTTCCTCAATTTCGATCCCGATTCCTATGCGAACTGGATCGACAACGACAACTTCTTCTTCGTGGAGCAGACCCTGGGCGACATCGTCGCCGACCTGCGCCGCCACTTCGCCGTCGAGATCGTCGTCACGGACAAATCGCTGTGCGACGAGACCTACTACGCCTCGTTCGTCAACGAGGAGTCGCTCGACGAAATCCTCGATGCGCTCAACAAGGACCGCCTTTTCTCGGTGCGCAGGGAAGCCGAGGTATATTACATATCGCCACTCCTAAAATAACCATATCATGTAGTACACAGAACGAACGGAATCTTTAATGACCTATTTCTCAAAACTTCAAATCTTAACGTAATGAATAAACTTTTACCTTCCGTCAAAAGTTTGATCACGCTTGCCGCACTTCTGTGCTTCCTGTTCCAGGCCTCCGCGGCCTCGGCCCAGAAGGTGAGCCTGTCGGTCCGCAATGCGACCGTCAAGGCGGCGATCGAACGCCTGCAAAAGGATTACGGCTACTCGTTCGTCATCAAGACGAAGGATGCCGATGTGAACAAGAAGATCACCCTCGATGTCAAAAACGAGGAGATCGGCGCGGTCGTCGGGAAGATGTTCGCCGGACAGAACGTCGTGAGCAGCGTCGAGGGCAAGATGATCGCCATCATGTCCGCCCCCGCGAAGCGGGACGCCGCGGCCCGCGCTTCGGCCAATGCCGTCGTGAAGGGCGTCGTGAAAGACAGCGCCGGGAATCCGATCACCGGCGCCACGGTGATCGTCGACGGCACGACGATCGGCGCCACCACCGACCTCGACGGCTCGTTCTCCGTACGGATCGGGACGCGCACGGATGTCCGCCTGATCGTCTCCTACCTCGGCCTGAAGACCAGGGAGGTTGCGGTGGACGATCCGGCACGGTTCTATGAGGTCCGGCTCGAAAACGACAACATGGCCCTCGACGAGGTGGTCGTGGTCGGTTACGGCACGCAGCGCCGCAGCCTGGTGACCAACGCCATCAGCCAGTTCAAGCCCACCGAGGAGAACATGCGCAGCGTGATGTCGCCCTCGGAACTCCTTCAGGGCCGCATCGCCGGCGTGTCGATCTCGACCAGTTCGGGTAACCTCGGCTCGGCCGAGAAGATGAGCATCCGCGGTTCGTCGGCCGACAACCAGCCGGGTTCCGACCCCGTGTTCCTGATTCGCGGCGGTTCGTCGATCAACCAGTCGAACGCCCCGATCATTATCATCGATGGCGTGAACCGTGAAATGACCGGCCTGAACCCCAATGACATCGAGTCGATCGAGGTGCTGAAGGACGCCGCTTCGGCCGCGATCTACGGCTCGCGCGCCACCAACGGCGTCGTGCTGATCACCACCAAGCAGGGCCGCGAGGGCAAATCGGAGGTCAAGGTCAACTACGGCTTCAGCATCACGCAGTTTCCCAACACCGGGCGCCGCGAATACGTCGGTTCGAAGCAGTATGTCGAGGTCTTCAACGAGGGCGTCGACAACTACAACCGCCAGAACGGCTTCACGGTCAACAGCTCGGGATATGTCAAGCCCATCCGCAATCCCTACGGAGACATGCCCGACACCGACTGGCTCGACCTGATCACCCGGCTCGGGCAGTCGCACTACCTCGACCTGTCGTTTTCGGGCGGCAACGCCAAGACCAAATACTACCTTTCGGGCAGCTACAACTACCAGGAGGGCGTCATCAAGACGAACGACATCTCGAAGGTCAACCTCAAGTCGAACATCAACCACGAAATGTTCAAATGGCTGAAGGTGGGCGCCAACATCAGCGGCAACTACCTGCACAACAACCGTATCCCGGGAGCCGATCTCGGATCGACGATCATCGGACGCGCCGTGCAGCAGCGTCCCTTCGACCGTCCCTACAAACCCAACGGCGGCTATTACACGGGCGGAACCGACGAACTGCTGCTGCACAATGCCGTGCAGATTCTCTCCGAGGAGACCTCCTATACGGACAACTACCGCTTCATCGGTTCGTTCTGGGCCGAGGCGCAGATCATCAAGGGGCTGACGGTCAGGGCGTCGTACAACAACGACTCGGCCTACACCTACGACTACATCTATTACAACCAGAACCACCCCTATGCCGCCGACAAGGGCCGCATCCTGGACCGGAACCGGTTCGTGATGACCAACACGATCGACCTCTACGCCAACTATAACCGCAAGATCGGCGAAGATTTCGAACTCGGGGCCATGGTGGGTCACTCGTTCCTCAAGACCAAGAGCCGCACGTCGTACATCGATGCGCAGAACTATCCCTCGCCGGCGTTCGACGTGGCGAGCGTGGCCGCCAACATCGTCGATGCCAGCGCCGGACTGTCGGAATATGCCATCGAATCCTATTTCGCCCGTTTGAGCCTCGCCTACAAGGACCGTTACGTGGTCAATGCCACGATCCGTACCGACGGTTCGTCGCGCTTCGCGCCCGACTGCCGCTGGGGCTGGTTCCCCTCGGTGTCGGTCGGCTGGAACGTCTCGAACGAGTCGTTCTGGAACGCCGAGAAGACCGACCTGAAGATCCGTGCCAGCTACGGCCGCACGGGTAACCAGGACGGAATCAGCAACTACGGCTGGCAGGCCCTGATCAGCGGCGGCGTCAACTACGGCGGCCAGAGCGGCATCGCCATTTCGTCGAGCGGCAACGACCGTCTGACGTGGGAGACCGCCGACCAGTACAACGCCGGATTCGACCTGAGCTTCCTGGGCGGCAAGATCAACATGATCGCCGACGTTTACCTGAAGAACACGAACAACCTGCTCTACTCGAAGCCCGTGCACGCCACGACGGGCGAGACCTCGATCCTGAGCAACATCGGGTCGATGCGCAACAAGGGTGTCGAGTTCACGATCAACACCCACCTCAATCTGGGCAAGGTGCTGTGGAGTTCGTCGTTCAACATCGCCCGCAACGTCAACAAGCTGACGTCGCTGCTCGAAGACGACCTGCTGTCGATCGGCGCCAACCGCGCGCTGAAACTCGGCCGGACGGTGGGTTCGTGGTACATCTTCCGCACGGACGGCATCTACCAGTACGACGGCGAGGTGCCGCAGGCGCTCTACGACAAGGGCGTGCGCGCCGGCGACGTCAAGTACTGGGACCGCAACGGCGACGGGAACATCACGGACGACGACCGTATCGTCACGGGCAACCCCAACCCCAAATTCTCGGGCGGCTGGAACAACACCTTCAAGTACAAAGGGCTGGAATTGAGCCTCTTCTTTACGTACAGCTACGGAAACGACGTGTATGCGTCGTGGATGATCCACGGCTCCAAGCCCGGCTATACCCGCTCGCTGCTGAAAGCCTATGCCGACAACCGCTGGACGGGACCCGGCACGTCGGACAAATACCCGCGCGCGATCTACTCGTACAGCGGCTGGAACGGCAAGAACTCGACGATGTACCTGACCGACGGTTCGTTCATCCGCCTGCGCTCGGTGACGCTGGGATACACCTTCCCGCAGCGGCTGGTTTCGAAAATCCACCTCAAGGGACTCCGGGTCTATGCCCAGGGCGACAACGTCTTCCTCTGCTCGCGCTATCCCGGCTGGGACCCCGAGACGAGCGTCAATCTCGATCCGCGCTTCTACGGCGAGGATAACGACGGCGTTCCCCAGCCGCGCATCTTCAAGTTAGGCGTAAACATCACTTTCTAAATCCGACAATCATGAAATCGTTGCATAAAATCATCTTGTTTGCCCTGCTGCCCCTGATGGGTGCTTGCAGCGGCATGCTCGACATCGAGCCGCATTCGGCGGTCTCCCCGACGGTGGTCGGCTCCGACGACATCGAGGCGCTGCGCATCGGAATGTACAATAAGGTCCAGGAGGGACCTACCTACTACTCCTACATCGCGTTCGACCTCTTCGGCGGTGAGCTGATGACCAGCACGGGCCGCCCGATCGACCTGATCAACTCGCTTTCCAATGCGCTGCATACGTTTGTCAGCAGCCAGTGGAACGGCTACTACAAGGCGCTTTTGCAGGTGAACAACGTCATGTCGATCGCCGAGGGGCTGGCCGACAGCCCCACGCGGAACCGGGTGCTGGGCGAGTGCCGCTATTTCCGGGCGTATATTTACCTCTGTCTGGTGACCCGCTTCGGCGACGTGCCTGTCCTGCGGCAGAACACCCAGGCCAAGGTTTCGCGCGATCCGGCCTCGATGGCCTGGGAGCTGGTCGAGGAGGACCTCGACGCGGCTTCGGGCTTCCTGAACGGGTTGAGCGCCGACAGTTTCTACTACGTGTCGCCCGCCGCCGTGACGGCCCTGAAAGCGCGCGTGAAACTCTATCTGGGCAAGAAGGGAGAGGCCAAGGAGCTGGCCGAGAGCCTGATCGCCAATCCGAACTACGCACTCGACGACTTCGACAAGATTTTCCGCTCGAAGGCCAACAAGGAGGTGATCTTCGCCTTCTCGTGCCTGACCGAGGACGGTTCGTCGATCAAGATTTCCAACCAGTTCTACTCCTACAACCACCCCAACAAGGGCAGTTACAACTACCGTCCCGCGGGCGACGTGATGACGATGTACGCCGACAACGACCTGCGCAAGGAGGTGTCGATCACCACGCTCGACAACCTGAACTTCGTCAACAAATACCCCAGCGGGCAGACCGGGTCGGACCCCGTGGTGATTTCGCGTCTGGCCGAAATGTACCTGATCAGCGCCGAGGCGCAGGGGTTGAACGGAGGTCTGGATCGTCTCAACGAACTGCGGGAAAAGCGCGGCCTCGACAGGGTGAGTCCGGGGAACGAAGCCGATTTTCTCGACGCGGTGCTTCAGGAGCGCCGTCTGGAGTTCCTCGCCGAGGGTTTCCGCTGGTACGACCTCGTGCGGACCGGAAAGGCTACGCAGACGCTCGGCACGAAGGACTACCAGTGCCTGATGCCGCTTCCGAGCCGGGAGTTGCTTTACAATCCGAACCTCAAACCGAATAATCCGGGTTATTAGCGGGATTGTCCAATATGCATAAAACGATAAAACGATGAAAACATACAGATATATGATCGGAATGCTGTTGTGCGTGTGGCTGCTTGCTGCGTGCGACAATTCGAATGCTTTCGACGAATACGCCAAGTTCGACACGACCGCCCAGACGGCCTGGGGACAGAGCATTGTCGACGGATCGAACGGGTATGTGGCTCACGTAAAGAGCGACAGGACCTACAACCTGGCCGACGGCGTGGACGTGCTGGAGATGGCATTTCTGGCCGACGACGGACTGGCCATGCAGCTGTTCCTGTTCAAGATCGCCCTGAGCGACAAAATCACCCTGCGCACGACGCTCGCCGACGACAAGAACCAGGTGGGCACCGGCCAGACGATTATGAAGCAGCTCGAAGCGATGCAGAAGAACGGGAAGAAGGTCTTGGGCGGCACGAACGCCGACTTCTTCAATACGACGACCTACATCCCCTACGGCGTATGTTACCGCGACGGCGTGGCGGTGAAGACTTCGTTCAGCCGTACGGACTGCAACGTCTTCGTGATCACGAAGGACAACGAGGCCTGCTGCTTCACGGAGGAGGAGTACGCTCTTCACAAGGACATCGTCCGCGAAGCGGTCTGCGGCCGCAGCACGCTGCTGCTCAAGAACGGCGAGCAGCTGGACCAGAGCGGCAACACGATGCCGGTGGCGAAGATGGAACCGCGTACGGCGATCGGCGTGTCGCAGGACGGCAAGGAGGTCTACCTGATGGTGGTCGACGGCCGTAACTTCTACTATTCGAACGGCGCCGACCTGCTGGACCTGATGAACCTGATGTCGGCCTGCGGAGCCTGCGACGCGCTCAACCTCGACGGCGGCGGCTCGTCGACCTTCATCGCTCGCGACGGCGCGGAGGGCGAACTCAAACTGCTGAACTGGCCGACCGACCAGGGCGGGGTCATGCGCAAGGTGGCGACCGGACTGGCGATTGTTGAACAATAAAAGACGGAACCGATGAAAACGATATTTCAATACCTGCTCCTGACGGCCGCATGCGCGGCGCTGGGAGCCTGCCAGGATTTTAGCGACGATACGGCCTTTACTCCCGAGACGCCCGAACTGTCGTTCGTGGAGACGAGCATCACCGCGGAGAAGGCCACCAAGGACTACGAACTTTCGATCAAATCGAACCTTCCGTGGCGCATCGAATGCGACAAGGACTGGGTGTCGTTCGATCCGTCGTACGGACAGGGCGACGCCACGATCACGGTGACCGTGGCCGCAAACCGTACGCTCGACGAACGCACGGCGACGATCTCGGCCTATGTCATCAAGGGCGAGAACGTCACGCTGCCCGTGACGCAGGCCGCTGCGAGCGCTTCGGACCTGGCGACGCACTACTATGTCAAGACCGACGGCTCGGCCGACAAGGACGGCCTGACATGGGAGACGGCGACCACGCTGGCCAACGCGATCGACCAGGCGATGAACGGCGACGTGATCCATGTGGCTGCGGGTTCCTACGTGCCTTCGGTTCCGCTGACGGGTATGAAGACCGCGCTGGACAACACGTTCGAAATCCACAGCAACTTCTCGATGATCGGCGGCTATCCGGCCGATGCGGCCGAGGGCGCCGTGGCTGATCCCGTGGCGAACGAGACGATTCTGGACGGCGACCACGCCGTATGCCACGTGGTTGCGGTGACGGCGGCCAAGATGAACGGCATGAAGGCTTCGCTCGACGGATTCACGATCAAGAACGGTTCGTCGCAGTTCGGATCGGTGGGCAGCACGACGATAGGCGGCGTGAAGTTCTACCAGAGTTACGGCGCGGGCATTTTCATCGGCAACGCGACGGTGGACATCCTCAACTGCAAGATCGTCGAGAATACGGACATCCGCATGGGCGCCATCCGTGTCGACGCCGGAGCCGAGGCGTTGTTCGACAACTGCGTGGTTGCCGACAATGCGACCAAGTCGACGGCGGCATACAACGGCGGCTGTCTGTGGGCCGACGGAGCCAAACTGCTGCGGATCAACAACTGTACGTTCAACAACAACAAGACCTCGGGCGTCGGTATCTGCATGTATATCTTCGGCGACACGGGCGGCAAGACCAATGTGCTGATCAGCAACACCACGATCTCGAACAACAGCGTCAACCCCGAACATGCCACCAAGAACGGCGGCGGTATCTACGTCCGCGAAAACGGCAACCTGGTGATCGTCAATTCGACGGTCTACGGCAACCATTCCGGAAAGGGCGGCGGTATCGCGGTCTACGGCACGGCGGCCAAGCCGAGCAAGGCGGTGATCGTCAGCTGTACGATTGCCGGCAACACGACGGTGACGGTCGGAAACGGCGCGGGATTGCAGCAGGCTGCCGTCGGAGGGGCCATCGAGGTCTACAATACGCTGATCTCGGGCAATACGACGGACGGCGCGGCCGACGATGTCGCCTGGTTCAAAGACGCCAGCTACAAGGTCGCCAACTCCATTATCGGAGGCACGGTCTACAATGCCGACGGTATGGCTGTCGCAGGCGCGGCGTTCGATCCTGCCTCGATGCTCAGCCCGCTGGGCGACAACGGCGGTGCGACGAAGACCTGCGTGCTGCTCGGCGACGCGAATCCGGCGCGCCAGTACGGCATGTCCGCTTCGGAGCTGAAGATCCTGGGCGAGACGCTCGATCCGGCCTTCGGCGAGGCGGTCAGCGCCATCGACCAGACCGGCGCTTCGCGCACGGGCAAGACGGTGATCGGAGCCGTCGTGAAATAAATCTGTTCACAGGGGGCGTGCTTTCTCGGTGCGCCCCTTTTTTTGTATCTTTGGGGTCGTAACGCCCCTTTTATCTGTCGCGGCGTCCGGCCGCCCCCCCCCGCAAGGAGGTGCGGTTTTGCATCGGCCCGACTTTTTTATGATCTTTACAGTTATGAAACTTTACAGAACCGGACTGCTGCTGCTTGCAGTCCTATGCACAATCCCGGTGTTTGCCGGGCAGCCGCCGCGGCTGAAGGTGGGTTCCTCGTCCGGGATTTTCGGCCCGGTGACGAACTGGACCTACGAAACCTTCGCCGAGGCGAAGAGGGCAGGCATCGACGCCATCGAGATCAGCGCGTCGACGCTGTTCCTGAACAAGGAGATGACCGACGATCGGCAGATCGAGGCGCGCTGCCGTCAGCTGAAGCGCGACCTCAAGCGCGCCGGAATCGAAATCTGGTCGGTGCACATGCCTTTCGGCCGCGAGATCGACCTCTCGCAGACGGACGAGGCCGTGCGGCAGCGGAGTGTCGAACTGCACCGCCGCGTGCTGCGCTTCTGCAAGATCCTGTCGCCGCGGATCGTGCTGTTCCACCCGAGCTGGTATCTCGGGCACGGGGAGCGCGACGCGCGGATCGCGCAGCTGGTGCGCTCGGTCGGGGAGCTGCTTCCCGATGCGAAGAAGATCGGCGCCCGGGTGGTGATCGAGAACATGCTGGGCTACGAACTGGTCAAGGACGGGAACTACGAACGCCCGCTGGGCCGTACGGTCGAAGAGGTGCTGCACATCATGTCGCTCGTGCCCCGGGAGGTGGACGCCGCGGTCGACACCAACCACATCGACAATCCCGAACTGCTGATCAGTGCGCTCGGACGCCGGGTGAGGACGATTCACGTCAGCGACGGCGACGGCCGCAACGAGTGTCACGAACTGCCGGGTCAGGGCCGGGGCGACAACGACTGGACGGCGATCCTGAAGGCCCTGTACGAGGATGCGCACTACCGGGGCGTCTTCATGTACGAGGTGAAGAAGGCGGAGTTTCCGCAGTTGAAGGCTTGTTACGACCGGTTGTACGAACAGTACGTGCAGTCGAAGCAATAAGGGCGGTCAGGTTAAATGAGAACGCGGTTTGATGCAACTTCATCAAACCGCGTTTTTTGATTCCGGGCCGCTGGCCGGTCACCTGCGGACCACGATGCAGTTGGGGACTCCGCGCTCGCCCTCGTGGTCGAAGCGGCGGTTGTCGTAGGGATGGTTGAGGACGCCTTCCTGCGCCGTCCAGAGCGTCGAGGAGCCGCCGCCGTCGAGGTTCAGCGCCTCGGTAAGACCTAACTGGCGTGCGATGTAGGCTGTTTCGGCGATGGTCGCGCCGTCGCCCTGGCCTTTGAAACGCCCGTCGATCACGGCCATCACCACCGTGCCGTCGGCCCGTTTGCCGATCAGCGTCCGGGGATGGCGGCGCGTGTAGAAACTGCTTCCGGAGGTGTATTCGACCACCTTGCCGCCGTCGATCAGCACCGGGCCTGCGGCCAGCGCCGAGCGGTAGCGGCGCGCCACGTCGGCATACTGCGTCGTGTCGCACGGGAAGATCTCCATCCGGCGGCCCTTGCGGTCCTTGAAGGCGATGACGCCGTTGGTGCGGAATGCCTCCTCGGGGGTGGTGCGTCCCACGATCTTCCTGTCGAGCAGGACGAAGGTGACCGGTTCGAAGGTTTTGACGTTGAAGTAGCTGCCGTTGACGGCGATCTCCGCGCCGGCGGCCTTCCCCAGATCGCTCGTGGACTCGGCCCTGCGGTCGAGGTGGACGATCGAGGTGGTGAACCTGCGTCCGGGGTAGGTGGCGACGGAGATGCTCTGCCGCGACCCGAACATGTCGATCTGGGCGTAGCGGCATTCGGCGCCGCCGCCGAGATCGGCCGTGCGCCATTGGGCGGTGGCGAATGCAATCGAGTCGCGGGGAGTCTGCGCCGCGGCGCTGGAGGAAAAGAGGAGCAGCAAGGCTCCCGTCAGAATTTTGTTCATGGTTCGGATAAACGGGTTAGTAGCCACAAATTTACGCATTTAGCACGGATTTACCAAGCGTCGGAGCCGCTATTTTCGGGGAAAAACGGACGCCGGACCCTCCCGGAAACGAAAGCGCCCCCGGAAGTCCGGAGGCGCTGGTTTTTCGGGGCGGAAAAGCTGTTTACTGCTTGGCCTTGGTGTAGACCGTGCCCGTGCCCTCGATCGTGAGGGTGTAGTTCCCGTCGGCCGTTTTGGCGATCATGCCCGTCTGGGTGAAGTCGATGGTCTGGCCGTTGCCGAGGCTCTGGCCCTTGAGCAGGATTTTGTCCGCCTCGCCTTGAAGTTCCCACGAGGTGTAGACCAGCGTCGCCATGTTGATCGACCTGGCTGCGCCTTCGACCATGATCTCGACGCCCATGACGCCTTCGGGAGCAATCGGGTCGGGCATCGTCCATTTGCCGACGGCTTCGGCGTAGGTGGGATCGGTCGCAATCTTCGTGGCGGCGGTTCCGTCCTTCAGCTTGCCCGTGTAGTCTACGGTGACGGGGGCGCCGAGCAGCAGGCCGTTGGCGTCGCTCTTGTCGGCGTCCGTGGTCGCGAAGGTGCAGGTGCTCTCGTCGGTCAGCGCACGGACGGTGACGGTGTTCATCGAGGCGTCGGTGATGAATCCCGAGAAGGTTTTGGGGCTGTTGTCGGCACAGGCCGTCAGGCCGGCGAAAGTCAGTGCG
>ERZ773193.2784-NODE-2784-length-17476-cov-4.309971_pt1 | contig 17476 bp, 12 predicted proteins | sample MGYA00511110_ERZ773193 | MGnify/ENA primary metagenome ERZ773193 (study PRJEB29015, sample SAMEA2737784) | human gut metagenome | biome: human gut; feature: human-associated habitat; material: faeces | place: China | collected 2012 ...
CGCACTCTTCGGAGTGTCGTCATCGCCCGACCCTTTTGCCTGAGAGCTTCTGCATTCCCCTTCGGCGCCGCGCAGCGCGCGGTCTCTCCCGGACCAATCATCCGACACTTATTCAGTTCCGGTGTTATCCCGGCGCGGTCCTTCCCGCGCCCTACTTACAATACCATTTTCTACACGGTTTTGTCAACAATTATTCCAAAATTTTTCCGGATTTTGTTTGCATTGTACAAAGATGTCTGCCGCAGCCGGGCATAAATTCCAGCCGGGCGGCATTTACTTTCCTGCCTCCTTATGCTATCATGAAGGAGAGCACATCACATAGCAGGGTGGTGCTGCCATTGCACGAACAAGGCATTGCGATCTACTCCAGAAAATCCCGCTTCACCGGCAAGGGTGAAAGCGTGGGCAACCAGATCGAGCTATGCCGCCAGTATCTCCGCGCGCACGAGCCGGACGCGCCGGAGCCGGAAATTTTTGAAGATGACGGCTTCTCCGGCGGGGACCTGAACCGCCCCGCCTTCCGGCGGATGATGCGCGCGGCCGAGGCCGGGCGCTTCCGTATGCTCATCGTCTACCGGCTCGACCGGATCAGCCGCAGCATCGGAGACTTCACCGCCCTCATCGAGCGGCTGGTGCAGCTGAACGTGGCGTTCGTTTCCATTCGGGAGCAGTTCGACACGTCCACGCCCATGGGCCGGGCCATGATGTACATCGCCTCGGTCTTCTCGCAGCTCGAGCGCGAGACCATCGCCGAGCGCATCCGTGACAACCTCCGTGAGCTGGCCAAGACCGGCCGCTGGCTCGGCGGCATCACGCCGACCGGCTTTGCCTCGGAGGCCGTGCAGGCCGTCACCGTCGACGGGCGAACAAAGCGTGCCTGCCGCCTGCGGCTTCTTCCGGAGGAGGCGGAGACCGTCAAGGCCATGTACAGCCTGTTCGCACGCCTCGGCTCTCTGACAGCCGTTGTAAAGGGACTGCAGGAGCGCGGTATTACCACAAAAAACGGCAACGCGTTCACGCGCCACGCCGTGCGCGATATCCTGCACAACCCGGTCTATGCGCGGGCGGATGCGGATATGCTTGCCTGGCTCCGGGCGGCAGGCACGGAGCTCTCCGCTGCGCAGGAGGAGTTTGACGGGCGGCACGGCGTCCTTGCCTATCACCGCACGGATCAGTCCCGCGGCCGCACCGCCGTCGCCCTGCCGCCGGAGGCCTGGATCGTCGCGGTCGGGCAGCACCCCGGGCTCATCCCCGGCTCACAGTGGGCCGCCGTGCAGGAGCGGCTCCGGCGGACGGACTGCCGCACGCCGCGTACGGAGCACGAGACGCCCGCCCTGTTAGCCGGTCTGCTGCAGTGCCGCTGCGGCAGACCGATGTATGCCAAATACCGCCGCGCGGCAGACGGCGAGCGCTTTTCCTATGTCTGCCGTGCGAAATCGACCGGCGGACGGGAACAATGCAGCTGCCCGAACGTTCCTGGCACTGCAGCAGACGCCGCCGTGCGCGCCATGCTCTGCGCCCTGCCGGAGGACCATGCCGCGCTGGCGGCCGCACTCTGGGGGCTGCGGCGCGGCCTGCCTGAATCCTCCCCTGCGCCGCCGGACCGTATCCCCCTCGTGCTCCGCGATTGCCTGGACACCATCCGCCGGACGCAGCGCGTCCTTGAGGCCCTGACGGAGCAACTCCGCTGGGACGGCGAAACGCTGCGCGTGACGCTCCGCCGGGTGGATTGCAAATGAGATCCTCATGTACTTCCGCGGGCAGCGGAAGAGCGCGTCAGACGTTTCGCTCTCGGAATGCATCGAGACCGGGCGGGATGGCAACGCGCTGTCGCTGATGGACGTGATCTGCTCGGAGGAGGATCTGTTCGAGCAGCTGTCCGAAAAAGAGATCTACGGCAGGCTCCACGCCGCCGTGAACACCTGCCTGACCCCGCGCGAGCAGCGCATCATTCTGCTGCGCTACGGGCTGGGCAACCGCAAGCCGCTGACACAGCGGGAGATCGCCGCGCAGTGCGGCATCAGCCGCAGCTATGTCAGCCGCATCGAAAAACGCGCCCTGCAGAAGCTGGAGGACGCGCTGACAAAAGAAACCTGAAGGGAACGATCACAAATGCATCCATGGAAACATTTCTGTACCATCACGCACCACCGCTGGAAGGTGCGCAGTCACTGCTTCCGCGTCGGGCTGTATTGGCGCGGCCTGACGCACGACCTGTCCAAATACTCCCCTACAGAGTTCTGGGCCGGCGCGAAATACTATCAGGGCACGCGCAGCCCGAACTCCTATGAGCGCGAGCTCTATGGCTACTCCGCCGCATGGATGCACCACAAGGGCCGCAACCGCCACCACTACGAATACTGGACGGACATCGACCCGAAGACGAAGGTCTACCGCGCCGTGCCGATGCCGCGCAAATTCTTTGTGGAGATGGTCATGGACCGCATCGCCGCCTGTAAAATTTACCACGGCAGCGCCTACACAGACGCCGATGCCCTCAACTATCTCGTCCACGCCGAGGAGGTCCGCGATGGCTCGATGATGCACCCGGACACGCGCCGCGAGCTTCTCTATGTGCTGACCATGCTGCGCGACCGCGGCGAAAAGGAGACGTTCCGCTTCCTGCGCGAGGTCGTGCTGGCCGGGAAGCCGTTTGCCGTTCCTGCGCAGTGACAAAAATGCAGGAATCATTTCCTTTTCTGCCCGCAGGCCGATCCGGTCGGAAGTTGACAATAATGAAGGGCAAAACTGCCATCCACAGGAGTTATTCACATTCTGCACAAGGTTGTGCACAGCATGACCCCTGATTTTGCGGGCTTTCGCGGGGATTTCGGGCAGTTGTGCACAGGCCTGCAAAAACGCCTCTGCACAGCAGTGCCATGTTCCGGAGTTGACATAACTCCGTTTGTGACAAAAATTTACAGACAGGTAACAGGAAATTAAAATGCAGGATGCCGATCGACATCCTGCATTGATTTTTTGGGTCTTATAAGGCCTCGCCCTCCATGGAGCGCGTGGCATAGGCGTTGAGCGTCTGGTCGGCGATGTTGCCAGCGAGATACTCATAATACGCCTGCGCGCCGATCATCGCGCCGTTGTCACCGCACAGCGACAGCGGCGGCATGCAAAGGCGCACGCCGCGGGCGGCCGTCTCCCGCTGCAGCGCAGCGCGGATGCGGCTGTTGGCGGCCACGCCGCCCGCCACGGCCAGCGTTTTCCGCCCCGTCTGTTCCAGCGCCAGCATGGCGCGCGGCACGAGCATGCCGCACACAGCCTCCGAGAAGGCGGCGCAGAGGTCCGGGATGACGATCTGCTCGCCCTTCTGCCCGGCGTTATGGATGAGATTCACGGCCGAAGTCTTCAGGCCGGAGAACGACAGGTCTAGCGGATTGCCGCTCAGGTGCGGCCGGGGCATGGGATAGCGCGACGGGTCTCCGCCCTGCGCCGCGCGGTCAAGGGCCGCACCGCCGGGGTATGGCATGCCGAGCAGCCGTGCGACCTTGTCGAAGCACTCCCCTGCCGCGTCGTCGCGCGTGCCGCCGAGAATGCGCAGCTTCGTATAGTCCTCGACATCGACGAACATGGTGTGCCCGCCGGAGACGACAAGGCACAGAAACGGCGGCTCCAGGTCCGGGTAGGCCAGATAGTTGGCCGCGATATGGCCCTTGATGTGGTGGACCGGAATGAGCGGCACATCGAGCGCCAGAGCAGCCGCCTTGGCAAAATTCACGCCGACGAGCAGCGCGCCGATAAGGCCGGGCGCATAGGTCACGGCGACGGCGTCCAGCTCGCCGCGCGTCAGGCCGGTGTTCTCCAGCGCCTGCTCGGCAAGACCGTAGATGGCCTCAATGTGCTTGCGCGAGGCGATCTCCGGCACAACGCCGCCGTATTCGCGGTGCAGCGCGACCTGCGAGGCGATGCAGTCCGTCAGGATGCGTCTTCCGTCCTCCACAATGGCGACGGCGGTCTCGTCGCAGGAGGATTCAATGGCAAGGATCCGCATGATCGAGCTCCTTTCTGAGGATCAGCGCGTCCTCTCGGGGCGCGAGATAGTAATTGGGCCTGCGCCCGATGCAGGCAAAGCCCGCTGCGGTATAGAGCCGCTGGGCCGGGAGATTGGAGGCACGGACCTCCAGCGTCAGAGAGCCGATGCCGCGCGCAGCCAGCCTTTCCTGCAGCGCCTGCAGAAGCGCCTGTGCCGTACCACGGCGGCGCAGCTCCGGCACGACGGCCAGATTCATCATATCGGCCTCCGGCGGCACGAGCTGCGCGCCGACATAGCCCGCAAATGCGCCGTCCAGCCGCGCGACGAGCCAGAGGCTGAAGCCGGTTTCCAACTCCTCCGCAATGGAGTTTTCGCTCCAAGGCGCGGAGAAGCACAGACGCTCCAGCGCGGCGATGTCCGCCACATCGGCGGCGGTCATTTCCTGAATTTCGATCATTTGGCAGCGTACCAGCTTTCTCCCTGCTTGGCCTCGGCCACGAGCGGGACCCGCAGCGCAGCGGCGTGCTCCATCTCATTCGTGACGATCTGCATGACCTGCTGCGCCTCTTCCTGCGGGCACTCGACGATCAGTTCATCGTGCACCTGCAGCAGCAGCCGGGCCTGCAGCCCCTCGAGCGCATGGAACACGCGCACCATGGCCAGCTTGATGATGTCCGCCGCGCTGCCCTGCACGGGCGTGTTGAGCGCGATGCGCTCCGCACCGGAGCGGACGTTGAAATTCGAGCTTTTGATCTCCGGAATGGCGCGGCGGCGGCCGAAGATCGTCTCCACATAGCCCTTTTCGCGCGCCGTCTCCTTGATATCGTGCATATAGGCACGCACGCCGCTGTATTTCTCGAGATAGCTGTCGATATAGGCCTTGGCCTCCGCGCGGGAGACGCCGATGTCCTGCGCCAGCGAGAACTCCGAGATGCCGTAGACGATGCCGAAATTCACGGCCTTGGCATGGCGGCGCATGAGCGGCGTAACGGATTCCAGCGGCACGCCGAACACCTGCGAGGCCGTCACGGCATGGAAGTCCTCACCGGAGCGGAACGCCTCCTGCATGCGCGTATCGTCCGCGATATGCGCCAGCACGCGCAGCTCGATCTGGCTGTAGTCCGCGTCGACCAGCACCCAGCCGGGGCGCGGGACGAACATGCGGCGAATTTCGCTGCCGAGCTCCGTGCGCACGGGGATGTTCTGCAGGTTCGGGTCCGTGGAGGACAGGCGGCCCGTCGCCGTGACCGTGTTCTGAAACGTCGTGCGGATGCGCCCATCCGGCTCAATGACCTTCTGCAGGCCATCGGCATAGGTTGACTTCAGCTTTGTGAGCATGCGGTAGTCCATGATGGCCTGCACGGCAGGATGCCGGTCGCGGAGCTTTTCGAGCACCTCGGCATTTGTGGAATAGCCGCTCTTTGTCTTCTTGACGGGCGGCAGGCCGAGCGTTTCAAACAGGAATACGCCGAGCTGGCGCGTGGAATTGAGGTTAAACGTCTCTCCGGCATAGCCGAAGATCAGGCTCTCGCAGGCATCGATGCGCTCGGAGAGCATCTCGCCGAAGTCATGCAGGGCCTGCGCGTCGACGAGGATGCCGTCGTGCTCCATATGCGCCAGCACCGGGCACAGCGGCAGCTCGATATTCTCGAACAGCGGCTGCATGCCCTGCTCGCGCAGGCGCTTGCCGAGCTCCTCCGTCAGGCCGTCGATGCAGGCCGTCCGGATGGCAAGGACGCTTTCCGGCTGGAGCGCGGTCTCGTCCGCAGGCGGGATGTGCAGATAGTCCTGCGCGAGCTGCGGCAGGGCGTAGGCTCCGCGCGTCGCATCGAGCAGATAGGCCGCCACAGCCGTGTCGAACACGATCCCGGCAGGCTCCACGCCAAGGGCCAGCAGCGCGCGCAGCAGCGGCTTGCTGTCGTGCACGGTCTTCGGCACGTCCGCCGCAAACAGGCGCTGCAGCAGCGGCACATAGTCCGTTCCGAGCGTTTCGCGGCGCAGCACATAGGCCGTCTGGTCCGGGCCGTCCATGTGCGGCGCGGCCACGAGCAGGGAGAGATCATCTGCGGCAGCAATGCTGAGCGTCACGCCTGATAACAGCGGCTGCGCCTGCTCCGGGGTCTGCACGTCAAGAAGCGTGCAGGAGCCTGTCACGGGCTGCGCCGGTTCCTCCGACTCGTCCTGCTCCAAAGCGGCGCTGCGCAGGCCGTAGCGGTCGATGAGGCGCTGGAATTCCAGCGTGGTGAACAGGTCATACAGCGCCCGGCGCTTCGGCGGCCGGATGAGATTGTTCTCCGGCGTGAAGTCGATGGGCGCATCGCAGCGGATCGTCGCCAGCTCATAGGAAAGATAGGCCGACTCGCGGCCGTTTTCGAGCTTATCAAACAGCTTTCCCTTCATGTTTTCCCGGGAAAGGTTGGCATAGACGCCGTCGAGCGTACCGAAGCGCTTCAGCAGGTCGTTTGCCGTCTTCGGCCCGATGCCTGCCACGCCCGGGATATTGTCCGAGCTGTCGCCCATGAGAGCCTTCAGGTCGATGAGGCGCTTCGGCTCCAGCCCGTATTCCGCGCGGAAGACGTCCGGCGTATAGCGCTCCGTCCGCGTCTGCCCGCCCTGCGTGCGCACCAGGCGCACGGAGACGTGCTCGTCGACGAGCTGCAGGCTGTCGCGGTCTCCCGTCAGGATGGCGCAGTCCCACCCGGCCTCCTCGCACAGGCGGCCGACCGTGCCGAGCACATCGTCCGCCTCCCAGCCCTCGCAGGCATAGACCGGGATGTTCATCGCGGCGAGCACCTGCTTCATGACCGGCATCTGCATGGCAAGCTCCTCCGGCATGGGATGGCGCGTGGCCTTATAGCCGTCATAGCGCAGATGGCGGAACGTCGGCGCATGCAGGTCGAACGCCACGCACAGCGCGTCCGGTTTTTCCTCGCTGCGCTCTTTTTCCAGAATATTCAGAAAGCCGTAGATCGCATTGGTATAAAGTCCGTCACGGGTTGTCAGCGGCCGCACGCCGTAAAACGCGCGGTTGATGACGCTGTTCCCGTCCAGGATCATCAGCTTCATATGGTATCTCCTTCGATCAGATGCGCTTCCACTTTGCGCCCTGCGGCGTATCGATGACCTCGATGCCGCGCGCCTTCAGCTCGTCGCGGATGCGATCGGCCTCCGGCCAGTTCTTCGCGCGCTTTGCTTCGGTACGGGCGGCGACGAGCGCGTCGATCTCCGGGTCGTGCTCCTCCTCCGGCCGGGCGCTGCGTGCCTTCTCTGCCGCGGAGAGCAGGTTCAGGCCGAGCACCTCGTCAAAGCTGGCAAGAGCTGCGAGCTTCGTGGCATCGTTCGTCTTTGCCTTCAGCACATCATAGACGGCCGTCACGGCGAGCGACGTGTTGAGGTCGGCGTTCAGCGCGCCGAGGAAGCGCTCCTTCAGCGCCTCGAAGGCCTCCGCGTCGACCGCGCCGTCCTCCGGGCGCAGGGCCGCGATGCGGGCGATGAGCTTTTCGTAGGTCTGTGCCGCATTGTCGAGGTTCTCCCACGAGAACACAAGGTTGCGGCGATAATGGCTCTGCAGGCAGAACAGGCGGTAGGCGATGGGATCGTAGCCCTTCTCCTCCAGCAGGGACACCGTGAGGAACTCGCCCTTCGACTTGGACATCTTGCCGGACTCCGTGTTCAGGTGATGGACATGGAACCAGTAATTGCACCACTTGTGGCCGAGGAAGGCCTCGGACTGGGCGATCTCATTCGTGTGATGCGGGAAGGCATTGTCGATGCCGCCGCAGTGGATATCCAGATATTCACCGAGGTGCTTGATGCTGATGCAGGAGCACTCGATATGCCAGCCGGGATAGCCGACGCCCCACGGGGAGTCCCACTTCAGGGCCTGATCCTCGAACTTGGACTTCGTGAACCAGAGAACGAAGTCATTCTGATTGCGCTTGTTGGAATCCTCCTCGACGCCCTCGCGCACGCCGACGGCAAGGTCCTCCTCCTTATGGTCGTTGAAGACATAGTATTTTTCCAGCTTGGACGTGTCAAAATAGACATTGCCGCCCGCAAGATAGGCATAGCCCTTGTCCAGCAGCGTCCGGATCATATGAATGTATTCCGGGATGCAGTGCGTGGCAGGCTCCACGACGTCCGGCCGCTTGATGTTCAGCTTGGCACAGTCAGCGAAGAACGCATCAGTATAGAACTTTGCGATCTCCATGACGGTCTTATGCTCGCGGCGCGCACCCTTGAGCATCTTGTCCTCGCCGGTATCGGCATCCGAGGCCAGATGGCCGACGTCCGTGATGTTCATCACGCGCTTGACGGGATAGCCCATGTAGCGCAGGCTCTTTTCGAGCACGTCCTCCATAATATAGCTGCGCAGGTTGCCGATGTGGGCGAAGTGATAGACCGTCGGGCCGCAGGTATACATTTTGACGAGCTTCGGGTCGATGGGGGTGAAGAGCTCCTTCTTATGGCTCAGGGAATTATAGAGATACATCTTGATCCTCCTGTTTCAGTTTTTCCTCTAATTTTTCGATACGTGCATACAGGGCGTCCAGCTCCAGCCGGACAGGGTCTGGCGTGTGGATATGGTCGAGCTTCTCGCCGTTGCGCCGGACGACGCGGCCGGGCACGCCGACAACGGTGGAGTCCGGCGGCACCTCGTGCAGCACAACGGAATTTGCTGCAATGCGGGCGTTGTCGCCGACCTTGAACGGACCGAGCACCTTCGCGCCGCTGCCGACCATGACGTTGTTGCCGAGCGTCGGGTGGCGCTTGCCGTTCGTCATGCCCGTGCCGCCGAGCGTAACGTTCTGATAGAGCAGGCAGTCGTCGCCGATCTCCGTTGTCGCGCCGATGACGATGCCGGTGCCGTGGTCGATGACGAGCCGTCTGCCGATCCTGGCGGCCGGGTGGATCTCAATGCCCGTCCGCCGCCGCGCAAACTGTGAGACCCAGCGGCCGAGAAAGCGCAGCCGGTGTTCATAGAGCCAGTGCGCCACGCGGTAATACATCGTGGCGTGCAGGCCGTTATATAACCAGAAGACCTCCCAGCCGCTGCGCGCTGCGGGATCATTGCGGCGGTATGCCTCTATGGTTTCTTTTAACCGCATTCTTTCGCCTCCAAACAAAAAACTGCCAGCCTCGGATTGCTCCAGAGGCGGGCAGTGCTCGCGGTTCCACTCTGATTTCTTGCTCCGGCCTTGACGCGGCCAACGGGGTCTCCCCGGCGCTCACGGGCGCACACTTCACACGGAGTCCGCCGCGCCCGCTCTCAGCCAATGACGGACGCTCTCTGCGGCAGACGGCCCGGCTACTCTTCCCGGTCACAACGCCTATATTATTGGTATTATATTACCATCAAGGGTCTGCGGTGTCAAGGTTTTTCCGCAAATTACACCGCCCGCGGACATTCGTCCGTGTATATTCATAGCGATATACAAAATTTTTCACAGGGCCCGGAATGGGCTTGCTTTTCCTTCGTGAATTTACTATAATGCAGACGAGCACAAGTCCAGAATCTCCGTCATTTTTACCAATCGCAGTCTTTCCGAGTTCGGACTATCCCCGCGGAAATTATGTGAGCAGGAGGAACCTTCATGTTTCAGAATGTACAGCAGATCCAGGATTTTATCCGCCAGAACGGCATCGCATTTCTCGATTTCAAGATGATCGACCTTCGCGGCAGGTGGAAGCACCTGTCCATCCCCGCAGCCCGCTTCAACGAGGACATCATGACGCACGGCATCGGCTTCGACGGCTCGAACTACGGCTATGCCCAGGTTGAGCGCAGTGACATGGTCTTCCTGCCGGACATCACGACGGCGGTCGTCGACCCGTTCGTCAAGGCGCCGACGCTCACGATGATCGGCGACGTCATGGTCATCGACCATCCGGCAAACCGCCCGTTCGACCAGTATCCGCGCAATGTCGCCAAGAGCGCCATCGCCCACATGCAGGCTCTCGGCGTCGCGGACGAGATGATCATCGGGCCGGAGTATGAATTCCATGTCTTTGACGGCATGACGCGCACCCTGCGCCCGGATGCCGTCGGCTACCGCCTGCAGTGCAGCGAGTCCGTCTGGTCCGCCGGGGAATTCCCGAACAACGGCTTTCACACCGGCCCGCACGATGGCTACCACGCCGATCTGCCCGGCGACCGCACGTTTGACCTGCGCAACCAGATCTGTCTGGAGCTTGCCAAGTGGGGCGTGGACGTCAAGTATCACCACCACGAGGTCGGCGGCTCCGGCCAGCTGGAGATCGAGGTCGAGCTGGGCGAGATGACCCGTCTGGCAGACGCCACGATGGCCGCGAAATACGTCATCCGCAATACGGCCGCCGCGAACGGCATGACGGCCACACTGATGCCGAAGCCCATCTACGGCGAGGCCGGCAACGGCATGCACGTACACATGCTCCTGCGCAAAAACGGTCAGCCCGTGTTCTACGATCCGGACGGCTATGGCCAGCTCAGCCGCACGGCCATGCACTTCATCGGCGGCCTGCTGACGCACGCCCGCAGCCTCTGCGCCATCACGAACCCCAGCACGAATTCCTACAAGCGCCTCATCCCCGGCTTCGAGGCCCCTGTCACCATCGGCTATGCCATGGCGAACCGCAGCGCCGTCGTGCGCATTCCGGCCTATGTTAAATCGCCGGACAAGAAGCGCTTCGAGCTCCGCAACCCGGACGCGATGTGCAACCCGTACTTTGCCTACGCTGCCATTCTGATGGCAGGCCTCGACGGTATTGAGCACGAGATCGATCCGGCAGGACGTGGCTGGGGGCCGTTTGACTTCAATCTCTTCGACCTCCCGGCAGACGAGCGCAAGCGCCTCGGCCACCTGCCCGCCAGCCTCGACGAAGCGCTCGACGCGCTGGAAGCGGATCACGACTATCTCACGCGCGGCGGCGTGTTCCCGATGCCGCTGCTCGAGACGCTCGTCAAAACGCTCCGCGCCGACGCGCAGGAGATCAGCCGCATCCCGCACCCAGCGGAGTTCGACCGCTATTTCGATCTCTGAGCGGACCGTATTGGCCCCGTATTCCTTCCGGAGTACGGGGCTCCGCGTGCAGAAGCCCAGAAGTATGACGCGGGAGGGGCTAAGCGGTGTTCCGGTCGAGACGATCCGCAATTTGATTTTCTGGAGGAAGCAAAAAATGAAAAAAGGAACAATCGGACAGACGGGTCCTGCTGCCAACATCGGCCGCAGACTCTTTGCCCTCCATTCGGCTGCATGCATTCTGCGGGGTCTCATCGGATGAGGGGTACTAGGATCGCCGGGCTGCTGATTCGCCAGGCCCGTCTCCGGCGGGACTGGAGTCAGGACGGCCTGTGCCTGGGCATCTGTACTCCCTCCTACCTGTCCAAGATCGAGCAGGGCAAGGCAGAGCCCTCTCCGGAGGTGACGGAGCTTCTGCTTCGTCGTCTGGGCCTTGTCTGGATACCGGAGCCGGAGGATCTGAAGCCCTGCTGGAACGCCCTGCTTTCCGGCAGTCCCGGCTTTTTCCTTTGCTATGAGCAGCTGGTACTGCCCCGGCAGGAGAGACTTGCCTGCAGTCCGCTGGCGGCGGACATCCTGTTGCTGGCTGCCTTTTACACAGATACCATGCAGCCCCTGTCAGAGGAATGGGAACCGTTTCTCTCCACCCGGCAGCTGGCTCTGCAGCGTGCTCTGCAGGGGCGGTGGGACGAGGCCGTGCGGCTGGAACCACTGCCGCTGCTGTCCTCGCTCCACGGGAAAGCCCTCTACACAAAGGGGGCGTATACGACCGCCATCGAGGTACTGCGAGACGCCTACCGCTCGGCGGCAGACGCAGGTTATCCCCACATGATGCTTTCCTGCCGTATTCTTATAGGAAACTGCTACTCGGATCTGGGCCGCATGGAGGAAATGATGACCCATTTTTCTGTAGCGGAGCATCTGGCAGAGGCCCTTGGCGACACGGACAGTCTGGCCTCCCTCCGCTACAATACCGCTGCCACGCAGCTGCAGCTCGGCCAGCCGGAAAAAGCCCTGCCCTACTTTTCCAGCCTCCCGCATCCCAGCTTTCTGGACCTGCACAAGCTCGCCATCTGCCATGAACAGTTAGGGCACCGGGAGCAGGCATTGGCAGCCGTCCAACAGGCGGAGTCTCTGACCGCCGGCGAGACAGAGCGGCAGATGCTGGCGCTGGTACGCTATCGGCTGGAGCATGCGGATTACCTTCACGACAGCGCCTACGGCGCTCAGCTGCTGGATTGCTTCCGGCAGCTGCAGGAGACATACCCCATGGGCTTCACCCGGTTCCACCTGCAGTGGGTGCTGGCATGGTACAAGGCGAACCGCCAGTACCGCCAAGCTTGCCGCCTGCTGGAGGAGTTTCCTATAATATAGTGTTTTTTCCAATTTAAGCATGTCATTCCGGGAACAATTTTCCCATAATGACATGCTTTCTTTTTGTAAGGAGCTGTGCGATAATTATAACCGCGAGGTGAACACTATGAAACAAACACTCTGGACGCGGGAATTTACCCGCATTACTGCCGCCACAGCACTGGGCGCAGCAGGCGGCATCATCAGTCAGTTTGCCCTATCGTTTCTGGTCTTTGATGAAACAGGCAGCACGCTGGCAGCGGCGCTGGTGGTCGCTATCCAGCTGATCCCGATGGTGCTGCTGCCGCTGGTCGTCGCTCCCATGATGGATCGTCTGCCGCGTAAGCCTTTTCTGGTGTGGGGCGACCTGCTCAACGGTGTGTGCTACGCCGGAGCAGGACTGTTTCTGTTGCACAGTTCCTTTTCCTATATTGCTTATCTGGCCTTTTCCCTGCTTGTGTCGTGCCTTGGGGCCTTCGACGAGCTGGCCTATAACAGCTTTTATCCCCTGCTGTTGCCGAAGGGGCAGGAAGAGCGGGCCTACACCGTCTCAGCCATGCTCTATCCCATTTTGAAGGTTCTGATGATGCCGCTGGCGGCGGTGCTGTACGATAAGCTGGGCGTGGGACGGCTGCTGCTGATACAGGCCGCGCTTTCGGTACTGGCGGCCTTCCTGGAAAGTCGCATTCGCGTGCAGGAAAGCCGCCGGGATCAGGAGCCGCTGCTGTCTCTGAAAACATGGTGGCGGGATGTCCGGGAAGCAGCCGCCTATCTGCGGCAGGAGCACGGCCTGCACGGGCTCTATGCGTACATGTCCGTTACCAACGGCATGGCCTCGGGCTATTCTTCCTTGCTCATCGCCTTTTTCCGCACGGCGCCGGGCTTCACTACCGCCATGTATTCCTTTTTCTCCGTTGCGGAATTTGCCGGGCGCACCATCGGCGGAGCCATCCGCTACCGCTACTCTCTCCCGGAGAAAAAACGCTTTGGCTTTCTGTTCGGTGTGTATCAGACCTATGAGTTGATGGACACCTGCCTGCTGTGGCTGCCATATCCCCTGATGCTGGTGAATCGGGCGATCTGCGGCTTTCTGGGCATTCAAAGCGCCACCATCCGTCAGGCGGCAGTCCAGCGCTATATCCCCGACCGGCTGCGCGCCCGGCTCAATGCCTATGAGTCCATGCTCTGCACAGCGGCGGGAGCGGCGCTCTCTCTGGCCATCGGCGCACTGGGAGAGGTGCTGGATTACCGCCTCTGCATGACCGTCTGCGGTCTGATCACCATGGCGGTGTGCTGGCTGACGGTATTTCTGCGGCGGCGTCAGGTGCGTCAGGTGCTGGCGGATCGTCCCGGTGTGGACCAGATTCAGTAGATGCCAGTCCGGTTTTGTTTCCGAACATAGGCCAAAGCGACTATGGCCACTTTTTCACGAGGCAAAGCCGGCACAACTTTTTTCGATCTTTTTGCATCGAATATCCCCCGGGGGAGCTTCCGGAACCGAATTTCGTATGCTAAAATGCATCACGAGAACGGGCGAAAGGGCCCGAAATGACAGGAGGACCACCCCCAATGAAACGAATTCTTGCACTTCTGCTGGTGCTGAGTGCCCTTCTGGCGCTGGCCGCATGCAGCAAAACCCCGGCAGTGACCGAAGACGAAGGCACGACGCTCGTCTACGGCAGCGGCGACTATACCGCCATCAATCCCGCGCTGGATGAGCACGGCGAGATCAACGTGCTGCTCTTCAGCGGTCTGACCGCCCACAACGGCAGCAACGAGGTCGTTGCCGGTCTGGCTGAATCGTGGGAATACGATGAGAGCGCCTGCACCTACACCTTCCACCTGCGCGACGGCGTGAAGTGGCATGACGGCGAGCCGTTCACGGCCGAGGACGTAAAGTTCACGATTGAAGCCATCATGGACCCCGAAAACGGCTCGGAAAACGCGCCGAACTTTGAGGATGTGGAGGAGATCACCGTTCCCGACGACAAGACCGTCGTGTTCCGCCTGTCCGCACCGAACGTGGCCTTTCTTGACTATATGACCATGGCCATTCTGCCGCAGCACCTGCTGCAGAACGAGAACATGCAGGAATCGGATTTCTTCCGCCATCCGGTCGGCACCGGCCCATATAAATTGGAGAGCTGGGACGCTGGACAGTCCATCGTGCTGGTCAAAAATGAGGATTATTACCTCGGTGCGCCGAAGATCGACCGCATCATCTTCAAGATCGTCACGGACGACAATGCACAGGCTCTGCAGCTGAAGTCCGGCGAGATCGATCTGGCCCTGCTCGATCCGAAAAACGCAAAAGACTTTACGGACAAGGAGGGCTATACCTGCTATGACATGACGACGGCAGACTACCGCGGCATTCTCTTCAACTTCTGGAACGACTACTGGACGGAGAACCGCGACCTCATCCCCGCCATCTGCTACGGCATAGACCGGCAGGCCATCATCGACTCTGTCCTGCTCGGGCAGGGCATGGCCGCCTATGGCCCCCTGCAGCGCAACATTTATAACGATCCTGACGTTGCGCACTATGACTATGACCCGGAAAAGGCAAAGACCATTCTGGAGGACGCAGGCTGCACGATGGGCGAAAACGGCTTCTACGAGCGAAACGGCAAGGAGATCGGTTTTGTCATCAGCGTCATGGCCGGTGAGCAGGACCGCATCGACATTGCACAGGCTGCCGCACAGCAGCTGCGCGATATCGGCATCAACTGCACGGTCGACATTCCCGCACAGATGGACTGGGGCGGACAGATGGCCTGCCTCATTGGCTGGGGCAGCCCATTCGACGCTGACGACCACACCTATAAGGTGTTCGGCACGGACAAGGGCGCAAACTACTCCGGCTACTCCAATGCCGCCGTGGACAGCTACCTGAAGCTGGCCCGCGAGACCTCCGACCCGGAGCAGCGCCGCCAGTATTACGCCAAGTTCCAGGAGGCTCTGGCCGCCGATCCCGCCTATGCCTTCATCTGCTACATCGACGCGAACTATGTCGCTGTCGACGGTCTGCAGGGCATCGCGGCGGATACCGTACTCGGCCACCACGGCGTCGGCATTTTCTGGAATGTTCAGGAATGGACGATCGAGAAATAACAACGGAAAAAAGCATCGGGAGGCTCGCAGAACCGGGCCTCCCGCATGTACGTTTTGACAGGTGATCCTATGGCAGAGCTACTGGAAGTAAAAAATCTGTCCGTCAGCTTTTTCACCCCGGCGGGAGAGGTCCAGGCCGTGCGCGACGTCAGCTTTTCGCTGCGCGCGGGTGAGGTCCTCGCCATCGTGGGCGAATCCGGCTGCGGCAAAAGCGTGCTGTGTAAGAGCATCCTGCACCTGCTGCCGCCGAGCGCGCGGCGCAAGAGCGGCACGATCGCGGTAAATGGCCGTGATATCACGCGGCTGCGGGAACGCGAGCTGCAGAAGCTTCGCGGCTCATTGTTTTCCATGGTATTTCAGGACCCGATGACCGCGCTGAACCCCAGCATGACCGTCGGCGCGCAGCTGGCGGCCGCTGTCCGCGTCCATGCGCCCCGCCTGCGCGGCGCGGCTCTGGAGCAGCGCGTGCTCGAGCTGATGCGCCTTGTCGGCATCGACCGGCCGGAGGAGCGGCGTGGCCTGTATCCGCACCACTTTTCCGGCGGCATGCGCCAGCGCGTCGTGCTGGCCATTGCGCTGGCGGGCGACCCGTCGATCCTGTTTGCCGACGAGCCGACGACCGCGCTGGACGTGACCATTCAGGCCCAGATTCTCGATCTGCTGCGCGAAATTCAGCAGAAGCTCGGCACGGCAACGGTTTTCGTCACGCACGACCTCGGCGCCGTGGCGCGCGTGGCGGATCGTGTGGCCGTCATGTACGCCGGGAAGATCGTGGAGCTCGGCACGGCGGAGGATATCTTCTACGATCCGCGCCACCCCTACACGCAGGGGCTCATCGCCTGCATCCCGCACCTCTGCCGCGACGGAGGCAAGCGGAGCGCGCCGCTCCAGGAAATCCCCGGCATGGTCCCGTCCATCCGGGACATCGGGCCCGGCTGCGCCTTCGCGCCCCGCTGCGCGTTGGCCAAGCCCGACTGCTTCGCGGAACGCCCCCCGTTCACGACGTCCGGCGGACGCGGTACGGCCTGCTTCAGGGCCGCCCCGTCCGAAAGGAGCCTCCCATGACCGCACCCACAGACGGCATCCCTCTGCTTGAAGTCCGGAGCCTGCACATCCGCTTCCCGGCCATGAAGCGCCACTTCTTCGACCGCCAGCGCTTCGTACACGCGGCGGACGACGTTTCCTTCACGCTGGAGCGGGGCCGGACGCTCGGGCTCGTCGGCGAGAGCGGCAGCGGCAAGACCACCGTGGCCCGGGGGGTCATGCGCCTTGTGAAGCCCGCCTCCGGCGACGTCCTGCTCGACGGGGAAAGCGTCCTCCCCCTGCACGGCGACGCCCTGTCCGCCTTCCGGCGGCGGGTCCAGTTCATCTTTCAGGATCCGTATTCCTCCCTGAACCCGCGCAGCCGGGCCGGGGACATCATCCGCGAGCCGATGGAGCTTCTCAACGTCGGCCCGAGGGAAGAGCGCGGCGGCGAGGTACTGCGGCTCATGGAGGCCGTGGGCCTGCGCCCGGATCAGGCCCGGCTCTTCCCGCACCAGTTTTCCGGCGGCCAGCGCCAGCGCATCGCCATCGCCCGCGCGCTCGCCAGCCGCCCGGAACTCCTCTGCTGCGACGAGCCCGTCTCCGCCCTCGACGTCGCGGTACAGGCACAGATCCTCAACCTCCTGCGCAGGCTGCAAGACGATCTCGGCCTCAGCTACCTGTTCATCTCCCACGATCTCGGGGTGATCCAGTACATCTGCGACGACATCGCCGTCCTGTACCTCGGCCAGATCGTGGAAACGGGCACGTCCGAAAGCCTGTTCGCCAATCCCCTGCACCCCTATACGCGGGCCCTGCTCGCGGCTGTCCCTTCCGCCGATCCCCGCAGGCGGCAGGAGCCGGAGGCGCTCCCCTCCGGCCCGGCGGCAAGCCCGGTGGACCCCCCGCCGGGCTGCCGCTTCGCCCCGCTCTGCCCGTGCGCGCTGGACATCTGCCGTTGCGTCACGCCGCCGCTTGTGGAGGCCGCCCCCCGCAAGCG
>ERZ773193.2796-NODE-2796-length-17421-cov-33.796787_pt1 | contig 17421 bp, 17 predicted proteins | sample MGYA00511110_ERZ773193 | MGnify/ENA primary metagenome ERZ773193 (study PRJEB29015, sample SAMEA2737784) | human gut metagenome | biome: human gut; feature: human-associated habitat; material: faeces | place: China | collected 2012 ...
TGCAGGCCGCTGATCCAGCTGTCCTCGCCGTCGGGGTCGCGCACCTGGTCGATGACGTACACCGCATCGCCGCCGTCGGCGTAGACCGGTTCCTCAAGACTCAGCGGCTCCACCACCGATTCCAGCGCCGCCGACACCTCGCGGCGGGACAGACCGGTCTTCTGGGCGATCTCGTCCACAGTGGGCTCACGGCCCAGCTGCTTTTCCAGCTCCTCGCGGGACTGCATGGCCCGGTAGGCCGTGTCCCGGAGGCTGCGGCTCACCCGCAGGGCGTTGTTGTCCCGCAGGAACCGCCGTATCTCGCCAATGATCATCGGCACGCCGTAGGTGGAGAACCGCACCTGCTGGGCCGGGTCGAAGTTGTCGATGGCCTTGATGAGCCCGATGCACCCCACCTGAAACAGGTCGTCCATGTTCTCGCCCCGCTGCGAAAAGCGCTGCACCACGCTGAGCACCAGCCGCAGATTGCCCTCTATCATGCTCTGGCGGGCCTCTTTGTCCCCGGCCCGCGCCCGGGTGAGCAGGTCGCGTTTCTCCTGCTCGGACAGTATCGGCAGTTCGGCGGTGTTCACGCCGCACAGCTCAACCTTGTTGTACATCCCCTACCCTCCGGTTTCGTTTCAATTTCACCGGAAGTATGGCCGCAGGGGCAGGATAACATTCATTCCAAATTCAGGGGGCTACTCCCCCAGCTGTTCCCTCAGCTGCCGTATGATCCTTTTCTCCAGCCTCGAAATATAGCTCTGGCTGATGCCGATGGCGTCTGCCACCTCCTTCTGGGTCCGCTCCACGCCGTCCAGCAGGCCGAAGCGCAGCTCCATGATCTGCCGCTCCCGGGGCGAGAGCTGCTCCACCGACCGGCGGAGGCTGGCCCGCTCGGCGTCCTGTTCGAGACGCTGGCCCACCTGATTCTCCTCGCTGCTCAGCACGTCCGACAGCAGCAGCTCGTTGCCGTCGCCGTCGATGTTCAGCGGCTCGTCGATGCTGGCCTCCTGCCGCCGGTTGGAGCTTTTGCGCAGATACATCAGGATCTCGTTGCCGATGCAGCGGCTGGCGTAAGTCGCCAGCTTGATGCTCCGCTCGGGCGTGAAGGTGTTCACAGCCTTGATGAGCCCGATGGTGCCGATGGACACCATGTCCTCCGAGGGGACGCCGCTGCCCTCGTATTTCTTCGCAAGGTACACCACCAGCCGCAGGTTATGGGTGATGAGCTCATCCCGGGCGGCGGAGTCTCCGTCGGCCATCCGGGCCAGAAGGGCTTTCTCCTCTTCCGGAGTCAGGGGCGGCGGCAGACCCGGCCCGCCATTCAGATAATGTACTCCGCCCGTCCAGCTCAGTCTGGCCCAGAGGCGCTGCAAAAGATTTACAAATCGTTGAAACACAGGTGCATTCCTCCCACTGTATTGTCATTTACCCAGCAGCGCCGCCGTTTCCGCGCTGACGAGAGCCGTCCATCCGCCCGGCGGAGGCGGCATATCGCAAAACGCTGCGTATATTCCGTCCTGTTTTCTACCGTTTGACACAAGCGCGGCAGGCAGGGCGGGCAGCAGACAGTGTCCCGCGACGGTCTGACAGGGTACGAACCGCACGCCCCACTCCGGGCGAGGCTCTGCGCCGACGCCCGCGAGGCAGGCGTCCAGATATGCCCTCACCCCGGCGGGCAGAGGCACGGCATCCAGCCGCACCAGCACCACCGCCCGGCCCGAAAGCGGCTCCTGCAGATGGAAGCCGGTGTCGCAGAAGACGCTCAGCGGGACGACCTGCCCGGCCACCGACAGCTCCGCCCCAAAGCAGGCCGGGCCGCTGCGGCCCAGAACGTGCAGCACCCCCTCTACCACGCCGCAGACCCCCGCTGTGGACGCCAGCAGCAGCCCCGGCGACACCGGCAGATAGAAGCTGAGGTTGTTGCAGGCCGCACCGGGCAGGAAAAGCGCCCCCGTGAGGGTCAGATTGAGCAGGACGAACCACGCCGTGAGCCGGGCGGTGTTCCGCGCCCCCTGCCAGCCGTAGGCAGCGGCTACGCAGAGGGCGGCGGACGTACCTTTATAAGTAAGGGCCAGCGGCCAGGGGGCGGTGGGGGCCAGCAGGGCCAGCGACGACACTGCCGCCGCTCCCGCGCCGCCCACCAGCCGCAGCGGCGAACAGCACGCCCCGCACAGCAGCCCCGCCGCCAGCAGGAACGCCGCCCCCACCACGAAATTCACCAGAAGAAGCACATCGAGATAGATGACCGTCCGCACAAGCCCCACCCCCTCTTTCTAGGGTAGCAGAGGGGCGGGAGAAAAAGGGTCGAACCCTCTCAGGCGCTTTTTTTGCAAAAACCCCTTGCAAACTTCCCCGAGATGCGGTATAATACATCTCGCGGCAAGTCCGCTGGAAATTGAATATCTGCCTCTTTAGCTCAGTCGGTTAGAGCACCTGACTGTTAATCAGGGTGTCGCCTGTTCGAGTCAGGCAAGAGGCGCTTTTTACGGCGAAGAGTTTTCTTCGCCGTTTTTTTGTGTGCTGTGTGTAACCAAACTGTAGCCTTTTTCACATTATTTTCAAAAATTAAAGGTAAATTAAAAAATGTCCTCTTGAAGAAATGGCGTATTTGTGTTACACTACATCCAAGCTGTAATGGTATTTTTGGAGATTCTGGCGTTTTTCCCCCAGCGTTTTTTGGCTCTGAGGGGCGGCGGCAGAGTGATTTACACGCATTTTTTCTACTTTTCTGTCCGTTTTGGCTGTTTTTCCGGCCATTTAGCCTTGTGGCAAGGGGGAAAGTATGGTAAAATAGTGTAAAGATGCCAAAATGGCAGCTTACTTAACTCGTGATGTTGCCGAGTGCGCACTCGGTTGCATAGGTTTTCCTGGTTGCGCAACCGGGAGGGGACCGATTATATTCGTTTTATTCATTTGAAGGGAGTAATTCATTATGATGATGCCTGCAAACTTCTCTGCTGTGAACGCAGAGGTCGTCTACGGCGGTGCCGTGGCTGACTACCTGCCCAGCGCTTGGACTTCCGCTAACGTCAAGACCCTGTCCACCAACGTCCTGACCATCCTGAGCAACAGCTTCACCAAACTGCTGGTGAATGCTACCCTGGGTACCATGTTCAGCGGCAACTGGGGCGACGACGGCGTGAAGCTGTTCGGCGACAACGGCACTTTCTCCGGTCTGTACAATGTTAACCGTCTGCCCGGCGGTGAGGCTCAGACCTTCGGCAACAAGATCATGACCACTCTGGGTCTGGCTGCTTCCGTCTACACTCTGGGCACCACCCCCGTCAAGAGCTACGCTGGCGCTCAGAAGGTTATCTCTGTCAATACCGTTACTGATAACTTCTAATCAGATTTCCTGATTTAAGTCCAGCCTAAAGGGGCGGCGAATCGAAAGATTCGCCGCTCCTTTTTGCTGCCTTTCTGTTACCAAACTGAGACTTTTTTCACATTTTTTTCAAAATTTAAGGGTTTATTAAAAATTGTCCTCTTGAAGAACCCGACAGAATGTGTTATACTATGCCCAAGGTTTGGGAGACGGTACGTCAAAATCCCCTCTCCGGGCCGGTCAAAATGATCAAAGGGTAGGCGCTCCCTTCTTTTGATAGCAGCTACTCTCTGCCCCGCTTTGCCGCAGGGCAGTGCGAGGCAGAGAGTTGTATGCTGCTTTATTGGAGAAGCGGGTGAGGCGTCAGGAATGGAAGCCCTTTCTTCTTCGCCAAATCGTCCTCAGCCACAAGGCGGGCGTTTTGAAATAGAAACCACAAAGGAAGCATCTATGCGTTATACCTATGTCCGGCAGCACGACACCACAGACTGCGCTGCCGCCTGTCTCGCAATGGTGTGCCTCCATTACAAAAAGGAGATCACCATCACCCGACTGCGGGACATGATGGGTACCGACCTGAAAGGCACAAACCTGACCGGTATGGAAAAGGCAGCGCAGGAGCTGGGATTCAGCACCGCCGCCGTCCGCGTAGACCGGGAAAACTTCCTCAGCGAATTCACCACTCCCTGTATTGCACAGGTCATCACCGACGAGGGTCTGGCCCACTTTGTGACGGTCTTCAAGAAGACCACCATCAAAGATGACGGCGAGCGGCGTCGGCATATGCTCCGGCAGGAAGAGGAGCGCAAGAAGTGCGCTGACGAAGGAAAGAAGTTCAAATGCCGCGACTACGTCATCATCGGCGACCCGGCAAAAGAGCTGAAAAAAATCTCACTCGATGAGTTCTACAAGAACTTTACCGGTGTTCTGCTCCTGATGACCCCGACCTCGGAGTTCAAGGCAGGCAAGCAGAAACAGGGCAGCATGGTCAAGCGTTTCCTCGACCTGCTGCTGCCGCAGAAGAAGCTTTTCTTCTACGCCATCCTCAGCTCGGTCATCATGACCGTTCTGGGTATCGCATCCTCGATGTATAACAAAATACTGATGGATGAGATACTCCCCTACGGCCTGAAGAGCCTGTTGGTGGCTGTTATTCTGGTGTTCAGCATTGTGAGCGTCACCAGCGCACTCATCAGTATGGTGCGGCAGTGGGTGCTCATCTATCTGTCCATCAAGGTCGATATTCCCCTGATGCTGGGCTACTTCGGGCATGTTTTCAAACTGCCCATGAAGTTCTTCGCCACCCGCAAGACCGGCGAGATCACCACCCGCTACTCCGACGCCAGCACCATCAAATCGGTGTTCACCAGCATTGCGCTGAGCGTCGTGATGGATGTCGTGATGGCCTGCGTCACCGGCGTCATCCTCTTCCGGATGAATGCCACCCTCTTCTCCATTTCGATTTTCACCACCCTGCTGAGCATCCTGCTGGTGTTCATCTTCAAGCAGCCCTTCAAGCGCATCAACGAAGAGACCATGCAGCAGTCTGCTATCCTCAACAGCCAGATGATCGAGAGCCTTCGCGGCATCGAGACCGTCAAGTGCAACGCCGAAGAGGACCGTGAGCTGGAAGCTCTGGAGCGGGAATACATCAAGAGCCTGAAGATCAGCCTGCGCTCCAGCAAGATCAGCACGGTGCAGTCCCTGATCTCCACCCTCATCACCACCATCCTCGGCATGGTCACCTCTTATGTGGGTATCATGCAGGTGCTGAATGGTGAGATGACGCTGGGCGGCTATATGGCATTCAGCACTCTTTCCTCTTACTTTACGAACCCGGTCAGCGAGCTGGTCAGCCTGCAGATGTCCATCCAGCAGGCGCAGATCTCCATCAAGCGTCTGACCGAGATCATGGATTATGAGTCCGAGCAGGACGAGACCCGCGAATACACCGAGATGGAAAAAATCGACGGTGACATTGAGTTCAAGGATGTCTCCTTCCGCTACGGCAGCCGTTCCCCGGCCCTGAGCCATGTTTCCTTCACCATTCCCTATGGCAAGAAGGTGGCCCTCGTGGGCAGCAGCGGCAGCGGCAAATCCACCATCACCAAACTCCTGCTCAAGTATTATGAGCCGGAAAGCGGTACCATCAGCGTAGGTGGCGTCGATCTGGACGAGTACAGCAATGCATCCGTCCGTCGTGCCATCGCTTATGTCCCCCAGAACGTCGAGCTGTTCAGCAAGACCATCTACGACAACATTCGCATTTCCCGACCGGAAGCCAGCCTCGATGAGGTCAAGGCCGCTGCCAAGAAGGCAGATGCCCACGAGTTCATCCGCAAGCTGCCGCTGCAGTACAACACCTATCTGGAAGAAGCCGGCAACGGTCTCTCGGGCGGTGAGAAGCAGCGCCTTGCACTGGCCCGCGCCTTCCTGAAGGATGCGAACCTCTATATCCTGGACGAATCCACCAGCAGTCTGGACTTTGGCACAGAGAATACCATCTTTGATATGATCTACAACCAGCTTGCAGACCGCTCGATGCTGATCGTCGCCCACCGCCTCTCCACCATCCGTGATTGTGACCTCATCCTGGTCATGGACCACGGCGAGATCGTAGAGCGCGGCACCCACGAAGAGCTGCTGGAAAAGCAGGGCAAATACTACGAGCTCTGGAGCCTGCAGCAGGGCATCTTCCGCGATAAGAAACGCGGGTCGAAGCCCGAAGCCCCCGTCTCTGCCGCCAAGGTGGTGGAGGACGAGGACGATGGCGAGTCCATCACCTACTAATTCGTTGCAGCTGCGTGCGCACGCAGTTACATAAATGGCTTTTTGGCTGGATGCGCATCCGGAAACTGAGCCGACTAAATTTGTTTTTCATTCATTTGAAGGGAGTAATTCATTATGATGATGCCTGCAAACTTTACTGCTGTTAACTCTGAGGTCGTCTACGGCGGCGCTGACCTGTTCTCCATCCTGGCTGACACCACCGCTCCTATCTGGAACGCTGCTAACGTCAAGACCTTCAACACCAACCTGCTGACCATCCTGAGCAACAGCTTCACCAAGCCCCTGGTTAACGCTACCATGGGTACCATGTTCTCTGGCGTCTGGGGCGATGACGACGCTACCGACAAGAAGGTTCTGTTCGGCGATGACGGCACCGTGAGCGCTCTGTACAAGAACAACGGCAATGACATGACCTTCGGCAACAAGGTCATGAAGACCATCGGCCTGGCTGCTTCTGTCTACACCCTGGGCACCACCCCCGTCAAGAACTACATCGGCGAGACCGTCGTTGGCATCAAGGGTGACGAAACCGCCATCTAATCAGTAACCCCTAAAATCTGAAGTGTGTTTCGTCCGGCTGCTCTCGGGCCGCCGGATGATAATGCCTCGTAATGGTATGCCCGGAGGCACCTGCCTCCGGGCATACCTTATTTTTTTATAAAATTTACAGTTTGGCTCTTTATTCCGCACCGCCAAACCGTTATAATAAATTGATGCCTATATTCATCATGGGATGAGTAATAGGTGATAACAAAATATGAAGCCACCCGATATGCGCAGAGGCTTCCCCCTGCCCTGTAAAGTCTCTCCCTTTGGGAGAGACTTTGCGAGAAGGTCAGGCTTCAGCCTCTAACTTCACGTTTTGTTATTGCCTATTACAAGCAATGAAACCAAGAACAGGTGGTATAAAATCATGAGAGAGATCCAGACCGCAGAAAACAAGACCCTCAAGCTGACCAATGTGGTCAGCCGCCGCATCCAGCCCGAAGAGTTCAACAATATGCAGATCGTGCTGACCCAGATGCACAACTTTATCAAGAGCAACGGCGCACAGCCCCTCGGCCCCCTCGTGCAGTGCATCAAACTGCCCGCCGGCCCCAACCCTCAGCCCGAAATCTATATGATGCAGCAGGCCACCCAGCTCATCCCCCGCATGGAGGCCGGCTACTCCATGGACGCTGTGCTCCGCGTGCGCAACTGCCTGTACGCCCACTACGTCGGACCCATGAGCCAGAGCGGCCTCGCCTCCCAGAAGCTGAACATCATGGCTTTTGAGCACGAGCTCGAGCTGACCGGCACTGTCTACACCATCTTTGTCAATCAGGATGATGACGAGGGCGTTGTGGATACCTTTATGGAGACGAAGTAATATGACGACGACCATCCGCGACATCAACGAGCTGCAGGACCGCCGCATCATGATGGAGAAAAAGCTGCCGCCTTTTGGCTACGCGCTCATTCTCCTGACGGCTGCCCTCATCCTCTTCCTCGTGGTGTGGAGCACAAAAAACTACCGCACCTACGTCAGTCAGTCCAGCGGCTCGGTGCAGGCCGCCAACAAGACCTACATCATGTCCAGCTACTCCGGCTCCATCACTGAGCTGAACATCGCCGAGGGTACCTACGTCAACGAGGGCGACCTCATCGCTCACATCAAGAGCACCGACCTCGATATGCAGCAGGACAGCATCCAGAGCCAGCTGGACATCTACAAAAAGCAGAAGAGCCAGTACGAAAAGCTGGTCAAGTCCATTCAGGACGACAAGAACTATTTCAGCGAGACGGACATTGACGACCAGCCCTACTACTACCAGTACGAGACCTACAAGAGTCAGGTTGCCCAGAAGGCCTTCGACGCCTCGCCCTATCAGGCCGCAGGCTACTCCGACGAGCAGATCAAGGCCCTGATGGAGCAGAACCAGAGCGAGGTGGAGGCCCTGTATTACTCTACCCTGCAGTCGATCTCTGCCAGCCTGACCAGTGTGCAGAGCAACATCGACAACCTGCAGAGCCAGATGGACGCCCTGAGCACCGGCGCCAACGACTACTACATCTATGCCCCCACCTCCGGCGTCATCCACATGGACACGCCCTATAAGGTGGGCATGGTGCTCAGCGCCGGCACCCCGCTGGCCACCGTCGCCAGCGAGAACAGCGACCTCGAGGTGGTGGCTTACGTCACCCTCAGCGACCGGCCGCTGCTCCATGTGGGCGACCCCTGCAAGATCGCCATCACCGGCCTGTCGGAGTATTCCTACGGCACCCTGACCGGCACCGTGACCTCCATCGACAGCGATGTGACCGCCAGCTCCTCCGGCTCCTACTACAAAATGACCATCACCCCGGACAGCACCTACGTCATCAGCAACAGCGGCGACAAGGTCGATCTGTCCAACGGTATGAGCGTCACCGCCCGCGTGGAGTACGACAAGCTGACCTATTTCGAATACGCGATGGAAGCTCTGGGCGTTCTGTTCCGCTAAGCGCTCACATCAACGCCCAAAGAGGTACGAAAGAATGAAACTGAACCTGAAAATGCTGGCCGTGAGCACCGCTCTGCTGGGCCTGCTGGCCGCCGGCGCTGCGCTTCCGGCCTCTGCAGCCGGTCCCCTGAACGCGGCCGCTGCCCTCTCTCTGCCCTGGTCCGCTGCGGCTGTGGAGAGCGTCGATACCGGCACTTACGCCTCCACCATGACGGTGGGGACGCAGCAGCAGCTCTCGCCGGTCATTCTGCCCGCCAAGGCCGCACGCAAAGCTACGGTAACTTTTATGTCCAACGACAGCACCATCGTGAACGTGACGTCTGAGGGCGTGGCGCAGGCGGTGGGCGTCGGCACGGCGCAGGTCATCGCCAGCGCAGACGGCGTGAGCTGTGTCTACACCATCACCACCGAGCTGGATGAATCCATGATCGTCAAGGAGATGGACATCACGCTGGCCTCCAGCACCATCGCTGTCGGCGAGACCACTTCCCTGTCGCTGGGCGTGCTGCCTTCCAGCGCATCGAATTACGCCAGCGTGAGCCTCAGCTCCTCCGATCCCGCTGTGGCTACTGTCAACAACTTCGGCAAAGTCACCGGTGTCGCCCCCGGCACCGCCACCATCACCGCCACCTGCGGCGATGTGAACGCATCGGCCACTGTCAAGGTCGTCAACAGCGGCGTAGACCGTCAGTCCATCGACCTGAACACGAGCTATGTCGTCCTCAAACCGGGCGCCAGCCGCACCATCACCGGCAAAGTGACCCCGTCTTCCGCCTCCCAGTCCCTCACCTTCAAGTCCAATGACACCAAGGTGGCCACTGTGAGCGCCAAGGGCGTCATCACTGCCGTGGGTACGGGCGCGACCTCCATCGTCGTCTCCAACGGCACGGCGTCCGCTTCGGTGACGGTCATCGTCAACCGGAATGCTTCCAGCTCCGGCAATGGCGGCGGCAGCACCGACGACAGCAACGGTGAGGTCATCACCGACCCCGTCGTGGAGGCCATCGAGGCCGACGGCACCGACGAAGTGACCTTCGCACAGCGCGATGTCCCCACCATCACCGGCGAGATGCTGAATGCCCTCCGTCTGAACGGCAAGACCCTCGTGGTCGAGGCCGATAACTACACCATCCGCATCGCGGGCCGCGATGTGAAGAGCACCTCCGCGCAGGTGAGCACAGCCCTGAGCTTTGCCCCCTCTGAGTATGGCGTCACCTTCACCCTCAACGGCGGCGAGGCTCTGCCGGGCGTCGTTCAGGTCGAGATGACCGGCGACAACGCCGCCTACACCCGCGTCTACCTGCACAATGCCGTCAAGGGCAAGTGGCAGTTCCTCAACAGCTACAAGGATAATGTCCTCGAGGCGGACACGGCGGGCGAATACCTGCTGACCACCCAGAATCTCCGCTTCGCCCATGTGGACATGACCTTCTTCATCGCGGGCCTTGTGGTCATCGTGGGCATCATCATCGCCTACATCGTCATCAAGAAACGCTATTGGTTCTGGTAACTCTCTGAATCTCAGATAAAAAGGAAAGCCTCCCCAGCCAGGGAGGCTTTCCTTTTTTGTTCTATTTACTCCACCGTCACGCTCTTGGCCAGATTGCGGGGCTTATCGACGTCACAGCCGCGCAGGACGGCCATATAGTAGGCGAACAGCTGCAGCGGCACGATGAGCTGCAGGGGCATCAGCAGCTCATCATAGTCGTCCAGACGTACCACATAGTCCGCCACGCCCTCCGGGACGACAACGTCCTTCGTCGTGAAGAGGATGACCCGCGCACCGCGGCTCTTGGTCTCCTTGGCGTTGGAGATGGTCTTTTCGTACACCTGCTTCTGGGTGGCCAGCGCGATGACCGGCACACCGTCGGTGATGAGGCTGATGGTACCGTGCTTGAGCTCACCGGCAGCGTAGGCGTCCGAGTGGACGTAGCTGATCTCCTTGAGCTTCAGGCTGCCTTCCAGCGAGAGGGCGTAGTCGAAGCCGCGCCCGATGAAGAAGCAGCTCTGGGTGTTGACGAAGCGGCTGGCGAGGTACTTTATCTGCTCACAGTCGGCCAGACGAGGCTGGATGACCTCACCGGCGCGGAGCAGCTCGGCGGTCAGGCGGCGGGTCTCTGCCTCGCTCAGACGGCCTCTGGCGTAGGCCAGACGGAACGCGAAGAGGTAGAGGGTGCAGAGCTGCACCATATAGGCTTTGGTGGACGCCACGGCGATCTCCGGGCCTGCGTAGGTGTAGAGGACGTAGTCCGCTGCGCGGGCGATGGAGCTGCCTACCACATTGACGACAGCCAGCACCGGCACGCCCCTGCTCTTGGCGAGGCGGAGGGCGGCCAGCGTGTCGCTGGTCTCGCCCGACTGGCTGATGATGATGACGAGGTCGTCGGGGTCGAGGATGGGGTCACGATAGCGGAACTCGCTGGCGATGTCCACCTCGGCAGGGACCCGAGCCAGCCGCTCGATGGCAGTCTTGCCCACCATACCGGCGTGCATGGCCGTGCCGCAGGCCACGAGGTGGATGTTCTTGATGCTGCGCAGCTTCTCATCGCTCAGTTCCGGGATGCGGAGGTCGGGCATACCGTTCTCCACGCGGGGGCTGACGGTGGCCGTGATAGCGGTAGGCTGCTCATGGATCTCTTTCAGCATGAAGTGGGGGTAGCCGCCCTTCTCAGCGGCTTCTTCGTCCCAGTCGGCGGTCAGCACTTCCCGCTCCACCGGCTTGCCGAAGGCGTCGTAGAACCGGATGCCGTCGGCCTTGACCACCGCCATGTCGCCCTCCTCGAGGACGCTGTAGCGGCGGGTGTACTTGAGCAGGGCCGGAATATCGGAGGCCACGAAGTTCTCGCCCTCGCCCCAGCCCACGATGAGGGGGCTCTCCTTCTTGACGGCGTAGATGGTGTCCGGCTCTTCCCGGAACAGCACGCCCAGCGCATAGCTGCCCCGCACCATCGCCAGCGCCTCCCGCAGGGCTGCCAGAGGGCTCTGCTTGGGCTGGGCGCAGCAGAAGTAGTCGATGAGCTTGACCAGCACCTCGGTGTCCGTCTCGCTCTCAAAGGTGACGCCCTTGGCCAGCAGGTCGGCCTTCAAAGGGCCGTAGTTCTCGATGATGCCGTTGTGGACGATGCTCACGCGGGGGGTGGAGTGGGGATGGCTGTTGACGTCGCTGGGCTCGCCGTGGGTAGCCCAGCGGGTATGTCCGATGCCGCAGAAGCTCTCGGGCAGGTTTTCTGCCTCCAGCTTGCGGCGGAGCACTTCCAGTCGGCCCTTGCTCTTGACGACGTGGATGCCGCCTTCCAGCGCCAGCGCGACGCCGGCGGAGTCATAGCCGCGGTATTCCAGCTTTTCCAGACCGTTCAGCAACACTTCCTGGGCGCTGCGCTTACCCGAATAACCTACGATGCCACACATACAAAACACCTCCATGCCGACAGCACGGCGCGAACGCACACGGCAGCTGTCAGCCTCTTACAATCAGTCTATGTTCTTGTATGGCTTTCTTTGAAAGGATTCTGTTGCGGTATTGCTGCCGTTTTTTGCCCTTCTCTGCGGCTGGTATAAGCCCTGGAAGCTATCGCTCCCGTTTCAACCGGAGGAACACCCGCCGAAACTTTCGATGGTCCCTCTCCTCGTCACCCTCACGGCTGTCACCCGCGTGGCCCGGCGCTTTTTCGTCAACTGAAGTCGTCTATCCCCTCTTTCTGCTCTTTCCGCCGCCTTCCTGAAAACAAAAACAGCTCCTTTCGGAGCTGTCAGACGCCGACGGAAAAGGTCAGCGGTATTGTATCACAAAGTCCCACATCCGTCAATGGACGCCCAGCATTTTGTGGAGCCTCGGCTGCCAGACCACTTTATAGAGCATCAGCATATTGTGGAGCGCCCGGTCATAGAGCAGGAAGGCTGCATTGCCCATGGCCAGCGTCACCAGCGAGACGGCCATCGCCGTAGTGCGCAGCTCTTCGGCGATGCTGCCCGCCGGGACCAGCAGCAGCACCAGCCCGTACATCGCCAGGATCCCGCCGTTGCAGAGCAGCAGCTTGCAGACAGCCCGCAGCAGGGCCGGGCGTATCCGCTCGAAATAAGGCTTTGCCAACGGATAGTACCCCAGCAGGAACACAAAGGTGAGGGCCACTTCCTTGTCCGGCACGAAGAGCAGACTCAACAGGCTTACCGCGCCATAGGCCGTCAGAGCCATGGTCTTCCCGCACTCCACGCAGACTGTGGCGATGAGGAAGCTGGCCACCGCCGGAGCGATGAACATCGCAATGGGAAACACAGCCCCCAGCAGCATCAGGACCACGCTGAGCGCTGCGGCCATGCCGCAGTAGGCCATGGCCCAGCTTTTACTTTTGCGTCCCTTCATGGCAGCTCCCATTGTACCGGCTGGCTCTCAGCGTCCAGCGGCTCGATGGCGTGACGGAGGCCCAAGATCATGATGTTGTCCAGCAGGGTGCGGTTCAGCTTGACGTCCAGCATCCCGTAGGCGCGGACGAGGTCGTTGACCGCAGCGAGGGCCTGCCGCCGGGCGTTTTCCCGGGCGGCGTTCCTGTCGTTGATGCCGTTGACGAGGAAGACGTTGTAGCGGCCCTTATCTTTGTCCCGGGAAAAGCTCTCCGCTTTGTCCAGCAGATAAGCGGCCCGGCCGATGCAGCTGCCGATGTAGTGCATACTTTTGCGCTGATTGGGGTCGTCGGTGGCCAGCACCGAGTAGAGCGCGCCGTAGAGGTTGCCCTTCGGCTCTGCGGCCAGCAGATAGTTCTTGGCGTTCAGGGTCATCTGGACGTTGGCCTGGTCCCGCTCCTGTACGAAGATGCGCTCCAGTGCCGGGTTCTCGGCGGCGGCCTTCCGGTAGGCTCGCCGCAGCAGGACGGTGTCCACCACCCGCCGTACTTTTTTATAGAAGGGCAGGTCGGCCCACTGGGCATCCTGGATGCGGTGCCAGCTCAGCAGGACTTCCACCTGTGCGGCCAGCCGGATGCCCTGGGTCTGGCACATCATCTGCCGCCAGACCAGCGTACCCGGCTCCCGCATCCGCTTACAGGTGGCCGGACGGCCCGCCAGACTGTCGGCCAATACCGCGAACAGGACGCCGTTGTAGCGCAGACCATAGCAGGAATACAGCCCATAGGTGGTGTAGAGCTGGCGGCGGACGCCGCGCTGATACCACTGATAGGTGTTGTAATCCCGGATGGTCAGCTCCGGCAGATAGGGCCGCATACGTCCCTTCATTCTATTCATTCCTTTCGCGGGCCGCGCCGGGCGCAGCCTTTCTTGCAGGGGAAGACCGCTTCCCCACAGCTGTAGACTAGTATAATCTATTTTTCGTCAGCGTTCAACCGTTCTTTTGTAAATTTAATCAGAAAAGACCGCACTGGAATCGATTTCAGTGCGGTCTTTGGGTGCATCTTATTTCTTTTCGAAACGACCCGTGTGGCCGGGCTGGGTGCGCTTGCCGTCAAAGCCGCTCTTGGGCATGGGCTTTGCGGGGCGGTTCTCGAACTTGGGGGCGTTGTAGTACATATACAGCTGGCAGGGGATCATGCCGTTGTACATCTTGCGGCGCTTGTTGGCCCGCTTGCCGTAGTGGTGTTCAAAATCCATATCGGCAGTGATGGCGTAGACACCGGCGCAGGGGTGGGCCTCCATCTGCTGGCCGAGGGTGCGGGCCAGCTTGGCGGCACCCTCGATGGTGCTCATGCGCTCACCGTACGGGGGGTTGGTCAGGACGATGGCCTCGCTCCTGGCGGCGAAATCGGCCACATCGGCCACCTCGAAGTGGCAGCGCTTCTCCACGCCGGCCAGCTTGGCGTTGGCGTTGGCCAGAGCCACGGCGGCGGGGTCGATGTCGTAGCCGAAGGCCTCAAAGCCCACGTCCAGCTTGGAGTCGGCCAGAGCCTTCTGGCGCTGCTCGGCCCAGATGGCGGCAGGCACGAAGCTGTAGCGCTCGGCGGCAAAGCGGCGCTTGAGGCCGGGGGCAATGTTCATGGCCTTCTGAGCGGCCTCGATGAGGAGGGTGCCGCTGCCGCAGAAGGGGTCTTCCACAAGGCTGTCGCGGCGGACGCGGCCCAGATCGGCGATGGTAGCGGCCAGTGTCTCACGGATGGGGGCCTCCATGGAGTTGCGGCGGTAGCCGCGCTTGTGCAGGCCGTCGCCGGTGGTGTCCAGCATGATCTCGCAGACGTTCTTGCGAAGCATGAAGCGGATCTTATACTCCGCGCCGGTCTCGGGCAGGCTGGTGGTGCGGTGGCCCTGCATCAGGCGCTTGACCACAGCCTTCTTGATGATGCTCTGGCAGGCCGGCACGCTGGACAGCTGGCTGTTCAGCGAAGAGCCGGTGACCGGGAAGGCCGCGTCGGCGGGCAGCAGCTCTTCCCAGTGGATGGAGTAGACGCCGTCGAACAGCTCGTCGAAGGTGGTGGCTGTGTAGGTGTTCAGGAGCAGCATCACGCGCTCCACGGTGCGGAGGTTGAGGTTGGCGGCGGCTATCATATCCGCGCCGCCCCTGAAGGTCAGACGGCCGTCGCTGACCCGGATGTCCTCGGCGCCGATGCGGCGCAGCTCAAAGTTGGCCGTGGACTCGCACCCGAAAAAGCAGGGGGCGATGAGTTCAAATTTTGCAGGCATTCTGGTTTCCTTTCCTGTCGGGTGCGGCGTGCCGCACCAAAAAACAGGCCCGCCCCGCTGGGGGCAGGCCCAAAGCTTCTTCGTCTTGTGCGGACGGCTCAGCGGCTGCCGCGGCGTCCCCGGGGTGCGTAGCCGCCGCCCCGGCGGTTGTTGGTCTCGTGGTCGAGGTCGGCCATCTTCTCTTCGCTCTGGCTCTTGAAGCGGCTCATCATGTCCTCAAAGCTCAGGTTGTCGCTCTTGGCCGGGGCCTTGGGCTGCCAGACGCGGGGCGCTGCGTCCCGTGCCGGGCCGCGTCCGCCCTGGGGACGGCCGCCCTGACCGTTGCGGCGGAAGCCGCCTTCCCGCGGGCCGTTGTTGTTGGGGCGGGGGCCGCGGCCTTCACGCGGAGCGCGGGGTGCCGGCGGCAGCAGCCGCTTGATGGACAGCGCGATCTTGCCGTCCGGTGCCACATTGATGACCTGCACCTTCACGGTGTCGCCGTCATGCAGCACGGCTGCAATGTCCTGCACATACTCGTTGGACACCTCAGAAATGTGGACCATGCCCACGCGGCCCTCCGGCAGCGCAACGAATGCGCCAAACGGTTTTACGCCGGTGACACGGCCTTCAAAAATATTCCCTACCTCAATCGCCAAAACTCAATACTCCTTGTTGACTAATGTGTTTCCCGCCGGCCGCAAGCCGCTCGGGGCGCGGCATCAGTTGCCCGTCACATCCACAAAGATGCGCTCGTTGGCCGCCGCATAATTGTAAGAGTCCCGCGCGACCCACTCGGTCACGTCGTCCGAGTCGCCGCTGAGGATGCGCTGCATCTCCTCGTTCTGGGTCTTCTGCTGGTCGATCTGCTCCTGCAGGGTGTCCAGCTCCGCTTTCTTGGAGCTGAGCGCCACCTGATTTGCGATGTACGCCGCCAGCATACTCAGCAAAAGCAGAAGGAAGAGCAGTTTCAGCACAGCGCCCACGACGGACGCCTTTCTCTTCCGCTTTTTCCGGCTCGGATTTGCCATAACACAGTGCCTCCCGTTTTCGGACAGCAGGCCCGATGCGCCTGTACTCTCACTTTGATACGTTTGAATTATACAACATACGCCGTGGTGTTGGCAAGCTCTTTTTCTGTTTTTTTGCAAGTCTTTTTTCGTTCCGCCGTACTTTGGCGGCGGCGCGGGCAGCTTTCCACGGGGCGATGCACCGGGCGGCGAGCTGCACCGGCCCCAGCAGCAGTTTCCCCGCAAAGGCTTCGGCAGCGGCGAACAGAGGCCGCAGCGCTGCCTGCACCGCCCCGGCGGCGCAGAACGCTGCCAGCGCCATATAGCCCCGCAGCTGCCCGGCCTGACTCTGGGAGACGGCATAGCTCTGCAAAGCCATCAGCACGGCTCCCACAAAAAGCATATCCGGCAGGAACGCGGCCCTGCCCCGGGTGGGCAGAACGGCCCGCACCGCGCCCAGCACACCACCCAGCACCGCGCAGGCCGCCATCTCCTGTCCCACCGCCCCGGGCGAAAGCGCCGGGCCCATCACCGGACGAGACGGCGCAGAAAGCCGCCCGGCGTATGCTCTGCGGTGTATTCCAGCGTGTCCACCCGGCCTGTAAGCTTGACTTCGCCTTTGTCGAGGTCGAGGCTGGTGACGCTCAGCTCGGCCCCGGTGAGTTCCAGCGTCCCTTTCGAGGTGAGCATCGCCGCCCCCTCGGCGTCGCAGCGGATGACCCGCCGCACACCGGTGACGGTCAGCTTGTTCCGCCCCTCCAGGATGAGGTCATGAGGCAGAGCCTGCTCCGGCTTTGCGTCCTGTTGTTTCATGACATTCCCCTCCCCTTTTCTGCCATCTTATGCAGGGCGGGGCGGGGTCATGCCGGATTTACTCGGCTTTCGGGGCGTCGTGGGCGGCTGCCAGCACGTTGTCCTGCTCGATGATCTCGTACATCTCGCGGGCCACGTCCTTGGTGCGGGGCTCCACGTCGGAGAGGACCTTCACCTTGATGGGCCGGTTGCCGAAGGTGACCTCGATGATGTCGCCGGCCTTGACGGCCTGGCTGGCCTTGGCGGTCTTGCCGTTGATGAGGATGCGGCCCGCGTCGGCCACCTCGTTTGCCACCGTGCGGCGCTTGATGAGCCGCGAAACTTTCAGATATTTATCTAAACGCATTTCTAAACTCCTTGTATCAACCTCTCAGTCTCGCTGTCGCTCGACAGCTCCCCTAGTAGGGGAGCCTCTGGC
>ERZ773193.2804-NODE-2804-length-17374-cov-7.119926_pt1 | contig 17374 bp, 18 predicted proteins | sample MGYA00511110_ERZ773193 | MGnify/ENA primary metagenome ERZ773193 (study PRJEB29015, sample SAMEA2737784) | human gut metagenome | biome: human gut; feature: human-associated habitat; material: faeces | place: China | collected 2012 ...
GAGGAGGAGTCCCCATGGAATTTATTCAGACGATCGGCAAGCTCATCGTCCGTTACCACAGCTTTTTTGAGGAAGGCATTGTCAATACGCTCATCATCGCCGCATTCACCGTGTTTTTCGGCACGATCTTCGGCACGCTCATGTCCAGTATGCGCATGAGCAAAATTCTGCCGCTCAAGTGGCTGGCGGTCGCTTACATCGAGTTCATCCGCGGGACGCCCCTGATGGTGCAGCTCATGTTTATTTTCTACGGACTTCCCATGGTCGGCTTCACGCTGCCGGACATTTCGTGGATCCCGAACTTTTCGCGTTTTTCCGCAGGTATCATTGCCATGAGCATCAACAGCTGCGCCTACGTCGCCGAGATCATTCGTTCCGGCGTGCAGGCCGTGGACGTCGGGCAGATGGAGGCCGCGCGCAGCGTCGGCTTCAGCCACAGCCATGCCATGCGCCTCGTCGTGCTGCCGCAGGCGATCAAAAATATTCTCCCCGCGCTCGGCAACGAGTTCGTCACGGTCATCAAGGAGTCGTCCATCGTTTCGGTCATCGGTCTTGCCGACCTGATGTTCCGCACGAACGACGTCATCGCTCTGACCTTCAAGAGCCTTGCGTGCCTTGCCATCGCGGCGCTGTGCTACTTTGCGATGACCTTCACCGGCGGCCGCCTGATCGCTCTGGCAGAAAGGAAGATGAATCATGGCAAATGAGAAGATCCTTCAGGTCGTTGACCTGTGCAAGAGCTTCCATAAGCTCGACGTGCTCAAGCACATCAGCGTTGATTTTGAAAAGAACGAGGTCGTGTCCATCATCGGTCCCTCGGGCGGCGGTAAGTCCACCTTTATCCGATGCCTGAACCTCTTGGAGCAGCCCACCGCCGGCAAAATTTACTTCGAGGGCGAGGACATCACGGCCAAGGGCTTTGATGTGAACAAGCACCGACAGAAGGTCGGCATGGTGTTCCAGCAGTTCAACCTCTTCAACAACCTGACGGTGCTTGAAAACATCACGATCTCGCTCACGAAGGTCAAAAAGCAGTCGGAAGAGGAGAGCAAGGAAAAGGCCCTCAAGCTTCTAAAGCGCGTGGGACTTGAGGACAAGGCGAACGCCTATCCCTCCCAGCTCTCCGGCGGGCAGAAGCAGCGTATCGCCATCGTGCGGGCGCTGGCGATGGAGCCCGATGTGCTGCTCTTCGATGAGCCGACCTCCGCGCTCGACCCCGAGATGGTCGGCGAGGTGCTGCAGGTCATCTCCGACCTCGCCCGCGACGGCATCACGATGGTCGTCGTCACGCACGAGATGGGCTTTGCCCGAAAGGTCGGCACGCGCGTGCTCTTCATGGACGGCGGACAGATCGCCGAGCAGGGCACGCCCGAGGAGATCTTCGAGCACCCGCAGAACGCGCGAACCAAAGAGTTCTTATCCAAGGTCATCAACGTCATTTAACAAAACGAAAATTAAAAAATTTACGATATTATTGGAGGAAAATTAAAATGCTTCACACGATCAATCCCGAAAGCCTGTTCCTCAAGCAGGAAGATGTTATCAAGGCCGGCCTTCTCGATATGAAACAGATCTTGGCCGTTACGGAAAAGACCTACGCGATGCTCGGTCAGGGCCTCATCAAGAACCCGCCCAAGACCAACACCAGCATTCCCGACAAGGAAAACTGGCAGTCGTTCTTTAACGCCATGCCCTGCTACATCGGCGGCGATGTCAACATCGGCGGCATCAAGTGGGCGGCGGAGTCCAAGAAGAACGCCACGATCCCCGGCATCCCCTACGGCATCGACATTTCCATTCTGAGTGACCCCGAGACGGTGCTGCCGTTCTGCATTCTGGACGGCACGCTCATCACCGCGATGCGCACCTCCGCCGTCGGCGGCCTGATGGCCAAGTATGCCGCCCCCTCCAATGCGGACACCGCGTGCCTTGTCGGCGCGGGCGTTATCGGCCGCACGATGATCTCCGCCGTGCACGAGGCGCTGCCCCAGATCAAGACCATGTACCTCTGCGACATTGATGTCGCCAAGGCCGAGGGCATCGCGAAGGAGTACGGCGACAGCCTGGGCGTCGAGATCATCCCGACGAGCGACGGCAAGGCTGCGGCGCTCAAGTCCCAGCTCATCGTCGGCGAGACCACCGCACCCAAGCCGTTCATGGGCACCTCTTGGCTGACGCCCGGCTGCGGTCTCGTCTCCATGCACTCCAACGAGGTGATGGAAGACGTCTTCCTCAAGGCCGACGGCATCGTCGCCGACTACTGGACACAGCTCAAGCAGCACACGAACCCGCTGTCCAAGCTCACGAAGGAGGGCAAGCTCGATGAGAGCCAGATCATGGACCTGAGCGAGCTGGTGCTCGGCACGAAGAAGCTGCGCACCTCGGACGATCAGTTCGTCGCCGCCGCGTCCATGGGCCTCGGCGCGCTGGACATCATGATCGCCTATCAGCTCTACCTGAACGCGACGGAAATGGGCATCGGCACCAAGGTGAACCTTTGGGACAAGCCCCTGTGGGAATAAGACACGTAGGAGGGAACAAAGATGAACGCATTCAAGAAATTTGCGGCGCTGCTTCTGGCGCTTATGATGATCCTGTCTCTTGCCGCCTGCGGCAGCAAGAGCGACGACAGTGCGCAGGGCAGCTCGGACGGCGATGCGTCGTCCGATGACACCGCCAAGTCCAAGATCGAGCAGATCAAGGAGGCGGGCGTGCTCGTGATGGGAACCTCTGCCGACTATCCCCCGAACGAATTCCACACGGAAGTGGACGGCAAGGACACCATCGTCGGCTTTGACGTTGCTATCGCGCAGTACATCGCCGATGACCTCGGCGTCGAACTCAAGGTCGTCGACATGTCGTTCGACAACCTGTGCATCAACCTCGCCAAGGGTGATTTTGACATTGTCATCGCCGGTATGGCCTCGACCGAGGAGCGCTTGAAGTCCGTCGATTTCTCTGACCCGTACTTTAAGCAGCAGCAGGCCATTCTGATCCGCGCGGAGGATGACGCGCTCTACAACAAGCCCGAAGACCTGAGTGGTCACAAGGTCGGCGTGCAGAACGGTACCATTCAGGTACCCATCGCCAACGAGCTGGCGGGCGAAGAGAACGTCGTCGGCCTCGTCAAGGCGCAGGATCTCATCATGGAGCTCAAGAGCGGCAAGCTCGATGTTGTGTACATCGACTACACCGCAGCTCTCGCATTCGCCGCGGCGAACGATGACCTGACGGTCAAGGACATCGGCATCGAAAGCGACAGCGAGGGCCAGTGCATCGGCGTGCAAAAGGGCAACGAGGACTTTGTCGCCTACCTGAACGAAAAGATCGCTGAAATGCAGGAGCAGGGCCTCATCGACCAGTACGTCGCCGAAGCCCAAACGCTGGCGGGCATCGAGTAAAGCCCGTCCCCCTTGCATGATATGAACAGCATCAGCATACCCTCTACCAAGAGAATTGGGGAGGATATGCTGATGCTGTTTCATTTTGACCGCAGGAAGAAGTCTGAAAAGGAGAAGAAGCCGCCGCGCTTTCTGGTGCTCCGGCGCAAATGGCTGACGCTGGGCGCGGCGGTGCTGGCCACCGCGGCGATCTTTGCCGCCGTCAATTATCCCGCCGCCGTCAGCGCGTCGGCCGCCACGCGCCAGCTGCCGATCTACTGTGTCCAGCGCGACCAGAAGGTGTGCTCCATCTCGTTCGACGCGGCGTGGGGCGCGGACAACACGCAGAAGATCCTCGACGTGCTCAAGGAGTACGGAGTCACCTGTACCTTTTTTGTCGTGGGCAACTGGGCGGATCAGTATCCCGAACAGGCCAAGGCCATCGTGGACAGCGGCAATGAGCTCATGAACCACTCCAACGCGCATGATCATTATAATTCCCTCACCGCCGACCAGATCATCGCAGACGTGAACACCTGCAACGATAAGATCGAGGCGTTGACCGGCGTCCGCCCGACGCTCATCCGCTGCCCGTTCGGCGAGTATGACGACCACGTCATCTCCACCATCCGCTCGATAGGCATGGAGCCGATCCAGTGGGACGTGGATTCCCTCGACTGGAAGGGCATTTCGGCGGGTGAGATCACGAAGCGTGTGACGGGCAAGGTGCAGAGCGGGTCGATCGTGCTGTTCCACAATGCGGGCGAGCACACGCCTGAGGCGCTGCCGGATATCCTCGACTACCTGCTCGCCGAGGGGTATAAGATCGTACCGATTTCGAAGATCTTGCTCACGTGCGACTATACCATCGACCACGAAGGCCGGCAGTGTCCGGCAGAGGCAGCACAGTGAGCGCGGTGTACTTAATAGTATGTGAAAACGAAAAAGAAGGGGAGTTCTCTTGCAAAGAGAACTCCCCTTCTTTACTCGATTTTCTGGGTTGCAGGCTCGTGCCTTTACGCGCCGATGATAATCGGGACAAACGCCGCGCAGGTGATGCACATCAGCATGCCCGTGCAGAACGAGTAGGCCATGGTCTCGGGATTGCAGTACTTTTCCACAAGCGGCAGGCACAGGTCGGTCGACGCTGTGCCGGGCAGCGTGATGGCCTCGATATAGCCGATCTTGCTGGCGATGAGCGGCAGGAAGATGAGACCCATCGTCTCGCGCAGCACGTTGTGCAGAAACGAGATCGCGCCCGCGACCGCGTGTCCTGCGCCGGAGATGACGCTCGGTGCCATCGTGTACCAGCCGAAGCCCGCGCTGATGGCGAGCCCTTCGCGCAGCGTGACGGGGGAGAGGAGCGCATAGACAACGCCTGCGAGCAGCGAGCCAATCACAGAGAAAATGGGCACGAGCACGACGCCCAGCCCCGCGCCGCGCATGACGCGCACGATGCTGCCGTCAAGTCCCATGCTGAAGCCCACCGAGCCGAGCATGATGCAAAGCCCTATGACGAGCAGGGTGCTGGAGACTTCTTCAAAGCGCTCGGGCACCATGAGCTGCGGCAGAACAAAGTAGCCCAGCAGCATGCCGCAGACGACCATCAGGCAAATGATGATCGAGGACTTGATGCCGGAGGTGTTGACCCCGCCGCCGCGTTCCCCGGCGGTGTTATCTTCCGTGCCGACGGGCAGGGCGCGGCGGTTGAGATGCACGATCTTGCGCGCGGCAGTCGCGCCGAGCATACTGCCGACGGCGGTGAGCAGTGTGACGAACAACGCCTGCACACCGATGCTGCCGAGGCTCGACGTCACCTCCTCGTCTGCGCCCATGCGCAGCCCCATGAGGAAGATGAGGAGATAGATGAAAAAGCTCGTGAGCTTGTCCAGAAAATGAAAGCGGTCCTTATGGCGGCGCAGCTTGCCTGCGATGAGGTAGCAGGCGATCATAATGGACCAGTAGAGTGCGAGCATTGCCATGAGAGGGGACCATCCTTTCGCCGCGTGGCGGCAAAGATAGAAAAAGGGCGGCGTGTGATCCGCGCCGCCCTTTGCTGCTTTGGGATAGGGAAATATCAGGCGAGGGTGTTGACCCAGGCGGAGTATTTGGCGAGGTTTGCGTCGCGTTCGCTCGCGTCCGCGCCCTTGGTGAGGATGTAGACCTTGATCTTCGGCTCTGTGCCGCTCGGGCGCACGACGATGTGCGTGCCGTCGCAGAGCTCGAAGCGCAGCACGTTCGAGCCCGAGAGCGCGATCTTCGTGACTTCACCGCTTGCGGCGTCGCGCGCGGTGCCATCCGAATAATCCTTGTACGTCGCGACCTTGACGCCCGCGATCTCGCTCGGCGGCGTCTCGCGCAGGAACTTCATGAGGTTTGCCATCTTCTCCGCGCCGTCGAGGCCCGGCATGACAAGGTTGTGCGTCTTTTCGCCGTACCAGCCGTACTTTTCAAAGAGCGCGTTAAGCGCGTCGAAGAGCGTCATGCCCTGGGAGTAGTACCACGCGGCCATTTCGGTGAGCAACAGCGAGGCCGTGACTGCGTCCTTGTCGCGCACATAGTGGCCGATCATGTAGCCGTAGCTCTCCTCGTAGGAGAAGATGACGGTGTTTTTGCCCGCGCCCTCAAGCTCGTTCATCTTCTCGGCCATGAACTTAAAGCCCGTGAACGTGTCGTAGCAGTCGAGGCCGTTCGCCTCCGCGACGGCGCGCGCCATCTCGGTCGTCACGATGGTCTTGAGCGCGGCGGCATTTGCGGGCAGCTTGCCTGCGCGCTTCATCGCACCGATCAGATAGTCGAGCAGCAGCACGCCCGTCTGGTTGCCGGTGACAGGCTCGAACTCGCCCTGCTTGTTGCGCACCATGATACCGACGCGGTCGCTGTCGGGGTCGGTGCCGAGGATGAAGTCGACGTCGTTCTTTTTGGCAAGGTCGATGGCGAGGTAGAAGCCCTCGGGATTCTCGGGGTTCGGGGACACGACGGTCGGGAAATTGCCGTCGATGACCATCTGCTCGGGCACGCATAAAAGGTGCTTGATGCCAAGACGCGTCAGCGCCTCGGGCACGAGCTTGTGGCCACAGCCATGGAAGGGCGTGTAGACGAGCTTAAAGTCGTCGGCGACTTTTTTGACGGTATCATAGTCGTTGACCATGCTCATGACGTTAGCCATGAAGCGCTCGTCGCAGTCCTCACCGAGCATCGTGATGAGACCCTTGTTGACGGCTTCATCGAAGTCCATCGACGTGACGCCGGTGAAAATGTCGATGTGCTCGAGCTCCTTGGCGATGGCCGCGGCGTGCTGGGGCGGCAGCTGCGCGCCGTCCGACCAGTAGACCTTGTAGCCGTTGTACTCCTTGGGATTGTGCGACGCGGTGACGTTGATGCCCGCCTCGCAGCCGTATTCGCGCACGGCGAACGAGAGCTCAGGCGTCGGGCGCAGGGACTCAAAGAGCTTGACGGTGATGCCGTTGCCCGCCATGACGCAGGCCGCGGCGCGCGCAAACTCCATCGAGTGGTTGCGGCAGTCCATGCAGATGGCGACGCCCTTTTTCATGGCCTCTTCGCCCTCAGCGCGGATGACGTTGGCAAAGCCCTGCGTCGCCCAGCGGATGACGTGGCGGTTCATGTTGTGAAGGCCAACGTACATCGTGCCGCGCAGGCCGGCCGTGCCGAATTCAAGCGGGCCGTAAAAACGGTTTTCGATCTCCTTTTCGTCGTTTGCGATGGCCTTGAGCTCGTTTCTCTCGTCCTCGCTCAGCGCGGGGGAGGCGAGCCACTTTTCATATTCCTGACGGTAATTCATTGCATGTCCTCCTGTTCCGGAATTTCATCAATGGGGCGGATCAGATTTTTCGCGTCCTCGAGCATCGAGGACGGCACATAGAGCCACGTGCCGCTGCCGGGCATGCCGAGCACGATCTTGCCGAACGAGCCCTCGCCCTCGTATTTGCGCAGCACGGGAATGTCATACGAGCGGAGCATGGCGCAGAGCATGTCCGTCTCGGCATTCGTGTCCATCGCGACGGTCAAAAGCGCGGGTTCCTCCGGCGTGCCGTCGGCGGATTTGGGCCAGCGCTGCAAAAGGTCGTTTTCTGTCTTGCCCCAGGTGAGCTTTACTTCATCCGACATGGGCGTTGTCCTCCTTTATGTTGATGATGGGTCATTTGTGGTATTTGGTTCCGGCCTCGATCTGGTAGGCGCGGTAGATTTGCTCGAGCAGCATCACGCGCGCTAAGTGGTGCGGGAATGTCATCGGCGACATCGAGAGCCGCAGGTCGGCTTTTTTCTTTAAGTCCTCGTCAAGGCCGAAGCTCGACCCGATGAGGAACGTCAGCTGCGACGCGCCGCGCGCGGCGAGCTGCTGCATCTTCTGCGAAAGCGCTACGCTGCTCATCTCCTGTCCCTCGATGCACATGGCAATCAGCGCGCCGCCCTTGGGAAGATTCTGCTCGACGAGCGCAGCCTCCTTTTTGAGGGCTTGGCGGATCTCCGCCTCGCTCGGCTCGTCGCCAAGGCGCTGCTCGGGCAGCTCCAAAAGCTCTAACTTGCAGCAGCGCGAAAGGCGCTTTTCGTATTCCTTGACGGCCTGCTCGTAGAAGGCCTCCTTCAGTTTTCCGACGCAAAGGACGGTGATCTTCTGCATACGTGTACCTCGCTGATGGTGTCGCGCGGCGCGGCGGCAAGGCGGACGCTCAGTCCGCTCGATTGCAGGGCGCGGCCGACGGTGTATTCGGCAAGCTGGGGAGAGTTGTTCTCGTCGCTCAAGTGCGCGAGCAGAATGTCGCTCGTGCCCGCGCGGACGCACTCGATGGCGAATTCCGCCGCAGCGTCGTTCGACAGGTGCCCGTACTCGCTCAGGATGCGCTGCTTGAGGTAGTAAGGATAGCCGCCGTTTTTGAGCATTACGACGTCGTGATTCGATTCGAGCAGCAGCATGTCCGCGCCGAGGGCGGCATCGTGCGCCTCGTCGGTGACAAAGCCCGTGTCCGTCAGCACGGCGAGCGAGCCTGCGTCGCTCTCGATGCGGTAGCCGACGCTCTCTTTCGCGTCGTGCGACGTGCGGAACGAGCGGACGTGCAGGTCCTTGATCGTAAACTCTTTGCCCGCGGCAAAGGCGCGCAGGCGCGGCTCGGGGTATTGGATGGCTGCCGCGGTGCCGAACGTCACATACAGTGGGGCAGGACATTTTTTGGCGAGCGTCGTCAGTCCGCGGACGTGGTCGATGTGCTCGTGCGTGATGAGGATGCCGTCGAGATCATCGAGCGTGAGATCAAGCACTGCGAGCGATTGCGTGATGCGGCGGCAGGAGATGCCCGCGTCGATGAGAAGGTGGGTATCGTTGTGACAGACGAGCGCAGCGTTGCCGGCGCTCGAACTGGCGAGGGTGTAAAATTCCATGGGTCGATTCCTTTATCTCTATTCTTCAAAATCATACCACAGCCGCGCGCAATAGTCAAAAAGAAAAAGCCCCCGTGCGGGGGCCTGAGAGGGAGAAGAAAGCGCTGTCAACCGGCGGGGAAAGCGAGCCCTGCCATGAAGCCGTTTTCGCCGGTGCAGACGATGTCGCCCGCGGCGAGCACGCCGTCGCAGACGTACAGGTCGGCCTGACAGGGGAGCGAGGCGTCAGGATAGTTGGTCACAACATAGGTGTAACGCGAGAGCGTCTGCCCGCAATAGCGTGTGAGGTCAAAGCCCTGCGAGAGCTGGAGGTCGTTGTAGCTCAAATACGGCTCTTCGAGCGTTTCGCCCAGCGTGACGCTCAGCGTTTCGATCGGCTGGTCGTTCACCTCCCAGCCGAGGGAGGCAAGATACGCAATGCGCTCTTCATTTGTTCCGGCGGCGATGACGGGCGGCGGAGACGAATGCCGGCACGCACGCAGCGCCAGAAAGAGCGAGAGCAGCAGCGCGAAGATGAGCAGAATTTTTACAACGCGGCGTTTGGAGCACTTGGCGGTGATGATGAACATGAAGCGACCACACCCTTTCGATAAAAGCTATTCCACCGAAAGAAAAAGTATGCTACACTGATACTTCAGAATGCAGAAAGGCGGGAACCACCATGGCACAGCAGAGACTCGACAAGATCATCGCCTCGACCGGGCGCTATTCGCGCCGCGAGGTCAAGACCCTCGTGCGCGAGGGTCGCGTGCTCGTCGACGGGCGCATCGCGGCCAGCGCGGAGGACAAGTGCGACCCCTTGACCGCGCGCATCAGCGTGAACGGCGAAGAGCTTTTTTATCGCGAGCACACGTATGTGATGCTCCACAAGCCTGCGGGTGTGCTTTCGGCGACCGAGGACGGACGCGGGGAGACAGTGCTCGACCTGCTTGCGCCCGAGTATCGAAAGATCGGCCTGTTTCCCGTCGGGCGGCTCGACAAGGACACGGAGGGGCTGCTGCTTCTGACCGACGACGGCGCGCTCGCGCACGACCTGCTCGCGCCGAAAAAGCACGTCGACAAGGTCTACTTTGTCCGCACCGACGGCGCGCTCGACGACGCTGACTGTAAAGCCTTTGTGCAGGGCATCACGCTCGGCGACGGGCTTGAATGCCTTCCGGCAAAGCTTGAGATTTTAAAGAGCGACGCGCAGAGCGAGGCGCTCATCACCATCCACGAGGGCAAGTTCCACCAGATCAAGCGGATGCTGGCCTCGCGCGGAAAGCCGGTCGTTTACTTAAAGCGGCTGAGCATGGGCTCACTCACGCTTGACGAGGGGCTTTCCAAGGGCGAATACCGCCTGCTCACGGCGGAAGAGATCAAAAACCTGCGGGAAAGTGGGCAATTTGCCCAAGGAAAAGCGGGCGCGGACAAGTAAGCGTTTCTCCTTCCTTTACGGAATGCCTAAAAAAGAAGAAAAAAATTGTTGAAAAGAGAAAAAAGTTCTTGCAATCGTCAGACGAAGAAAGTATAATAGTCCCATCAAGTTGGCAGAATGCACAAACTCCCTAATAAATCAAGGAGGCACGGAATATGTCCGGTAGGATTTTTCAGAACATCGTTTTACAGTTTAAGGAAACGACCGATACGGTCATTGGCGTGATCGACTCCGAGGGCACGGTCATCGCCTGCACCGACCTGCCGGAGATCGGCCAGCGCTGGCCGCATCTGGTGCAGCCCATCAATGAGGCCGAGGGCGCCTGCACCGCGCTCGAGGGCAAGACCTTCAAGGCGCTCGAGGGCTGGGGCGGTCAGTTCGACTTTGCGGCCTTCACCCGCGGCGAGGACGCGCTCAGTTCGACGGTTTGCAGCATGGCGACCGTCGCGCTCAACACCGCCAAGAGCTATTACGAGGAAAAGCACGACAAGACGTCGTTCGTCAAGAGCATCCTCTCCGACAACATTCTGTTGAGCGATATCTACGTCCGCGCCAAGGAGCTGCACGTCGAAGCCGAGCTCAACCGCGGCGTGTTCGTCATCCGCCGCACGGACGACAAGGCCGACGCCGTCCCCGTCGAGACCGTGCAGAACATCTTCCCCGACCGGCAGACGAGCTTTGTCCTTTCCATGGGCGAGGACGATGTGGTGCTCGTGCAGCAGCTCGGCGACAATGTGGAGATGAGCGACCTTGAAAAGACCGCCGCGCAGATCGAAGAGACGCTGCGCGTGAACGGTGAGAGCACCGTGGTCGTCGGTATCGGCACGGTGGCGACGCACCTGCGCGACCTCGCGAAGTCCTATAAGGAAGCGCAGATGGCGATCGAGGTCGGCAAGGTCTTCGACACCGAGAAGTACATCATCAGCTATGAAAACCTCGGCATCGGCCGCCTCATTTATCAGCTGCCGACGACACTGTGCGAAATGTTCCTGCAGGAGGTCTTCAAGAAGAACCCCATCGACGCGCTCGACAAGGAGACGCTCTTTACGATCAACAAGTTCTTCGAGAACAACCTCATCCTCTCCGAAACGGCGAGAAAGCTGTTCGTCCACAGAAATACGCTCGTCTACCGTCTCGAGAAGATCAAGAAGCTCACGGGCCTCGACTTGCGCGAGTTTGACGACGCCATCACCTTCAAGGTCGCGCTCATGGTCAAAAAGTACCTTGCCTCCCGCGGCATCGAAGCGTAAAGAAAAAGAATTTGACAAGGGCTGTCTTCGGACAGTCCTTGTTTTTTCACCATTTTGCGGCAAAAAAGTTGAAAGTTTACATAATTACCTGTTGCCATCGCGGACTTGCCGCGCTATAATAAAGACTGAAAATTTGCGGGATCGAGTCAAAACCTGCTGGAAACTGAGGGAAGAGCATGATACGCCTGAGCGATGTAGTAAAGGAATACGAGAGCGGCACGACGGCCTTAAAGGGCATTTCGCTTCGCATCGAGGATGGGGAGTTCGTCTTTTTGGTCGGTCCGAGCGGCAGCGGCAAGTCGACGATCATCAAGCTGCTCACCGGCGAGATCGTACCTACGTCCGGCCAGATCGCCGTCAACGGCTTCAGCCTGACGAACATTGCCGAGCGGCAGATCCCGCTGCTGCGCCGCTCCGTCGGCGTCATCTTCCAGGACTTCCGCCTGATCGAGAAGAAAACGGTCTACGAGAACCTGAGCTTCGCCATGCGCGCCGTCGGTTCTTCGCCGCGCGAGATCAAAAAGCGCATCCCCTATGTGCTTGAGCTCGTCGGACTTGAGGAAAAGACCGACCGTTATCCCAACGAGCTCTCCGGCGGCGAACAGCAGCGCGTGGCCATTGCGCGTGCGCTCATCAACAACCCCAGCACCATCATCGCCGACGAGCCGACGGGCAACCTGGACCCCGCGCGCTCGCTGGAGATCATGCGCCTGCTCGAGCGCATCAACCATCTCGGCACGACGATGGTCGTCGTCACGCACGAGAAAGATCTTGTCAATCAGTTCAAAAAACGCGTCGTCACGCTCGAACAGGGCATCATCACGAGCGATGGCGACGGCGTCGGCTATAATGCGAGGTAAGCTATGCGCAAACACGATTTTTCTTACTTTTTCGGCGAGGGCATGCGCAACATGTTCTCGCACGGATTCATGTCCTTTGCGGCCGTGGGCATCACGGTCGCCTGCCTTGTCGTCATGGGTACATTTTCGCTCGTGGCGTACAATGCGCAGGTGCAGCTCCAGCAGCTCGAGAGCGAGTATGAAATTCTCGCCTTCGTGGACGAGAGCTGCGACGATGCGCAGACCAAGGCCGTGGGCCGCGCCATTGAGCAGCGTGACAATGTGAAAGAATGTGTCTTCATCAGCAAGGAAGAGGCGATGAAGTCCTTTGAGGCGCGTTACGAGGGGGACAACATGTTCCAGAACCTTGACCCCGAGATCTTGCGCGACCGCTACGCTGTCTATGTTGACGATCTAAGCATTTCCGGCAAGACTGCGCAGGATATCTTCGACAATGTCGAAGGCGTTGCCAATGTCCGCGTGGACGAAGACATCGCGGGCGGCTTTATCACGCTGCGAAATGTTGCGAGCGTAGTGTGCATCGCGCTCATTGCCATTTTGCTGCTCGTGTCGGTCTTCATCATCTCGAATACCATCAAGCTCACGACATTCGACCGCCGCGACGAGATCGCCATTATGAAGATGGTCGGCGCGACGAACGGCTTCATCCGCTGGCCGTTCGTGTACGAGGGCTTTATGATCGGCCTTCTCAGCGCGGTGCTGGGCTTTGGCTTGCAGTGGCTGCTGTATGAATCGGTCGCAAAGAGCCTTGCGATGTCCGACCGGCTGCAGCTTCTCACGATCGTCGACTTTACGTCGATCTGGCGGCCCGTGGCTGCGATCTTTGCCGCCGCCGGTATCCTGATCGGTGTGGGTGGCAGCCTGACGGCTATCCGCAAGTTCCTGCACGTGTGAGGGAGGCGGACGATGAGCAGAAAAAAGATCGCACGCATCCTCCTAGTGCTGGCCGTCTTCGCGTCGCTGACGCTGACGGAGCTGACACCGCTTTCTCTGGTGCAGGATGCCTCCGCCGTCACGCAGGCGGATATCGACAAGCTCAAGGACGAGCTCAGCGGGATGAACTCGGAAAAATCGCAGCTGGAAAAAGAGCTAAAATCCATCCAGAACGACAAGAGCGCGGCGCTTGCGCAGAAGGAGAACATCGACAAGCAGATCAACTTGCTTCAGTCGGAGATCAAGGGCGTTGAGTCGCTCATCAGCGAGTATGAGACGCTGATCACGCAGACCGAGCAGGAGATCCGCGAGAACGAAGAGGAAGAGGCACGCCAGTACGAAAAGTTCTGCGAGCGCGTGCGCTCGATGGAAGAGCGCGGCACGGTGTCCTACTGGTCGGTGCTGTTCGACTCGGCGAGCTTTTCCGACTTGCTGAGCGCCATGGACTTCATCAGCGAGATCATGGACAGCGACCAGAAGGTCATCGACGATCTGCGTGCCCTGCGCGAGCAGATCGAGCAGAAGAAGGCTTCGCTCGAGACCTCCCTTGCCGAGCAGCAGAGCGCCAAGGAGACGCTCGTTGCCAAAAAGAGCGAGCTGAACACCCAGCGCGCTGAGGCGGAGAAGGTGCTTGCCGAGCTCAAGGCGAACGAAGCGCAGTACAAGCAGGTCCTTTCGGAAAAGGACGCCGCGATGGAGCGCCAGCAGGCGGAGATCGTGCGCCTTTCCCGTGAGCTTGCCGAAAAGAACGGCAACACCACTGTGACCTATGGCGGCTACATCTGGCCGTGCTCGAGCAAGTATGTCACCTCGCCGCTCGGCGCGCGCTACACGGGCATCGCGGGCGCGTCGACGAATCACGCGGGCATTGACATCGGCCGCGTGGGCTACACGACGCAGGCCGTCGCCGCCAAGGCGGGCACGGTCATCATCTCGGCCTACAACAAGTACCGCGGCAACTATGTGGTCGTCAGCCACGGCAGCGGCAACACGACGACGTATCAGCATTTGTCATCCCGTTCGGTCAGCGTGGGCACGTATGTCGCGCAGGGTCAGGTCGTCGGCATCACCGGTACGACCGGCGTGAGCAGCGGCCCGCACCTGCACTTTGAGATCACCGAGAACGGACAGATCATCAATCCGCTCAAGTACCTCACGGACTATATCAAGGGTTGGTAAACCGCATAACGCACAAGCTCCCCGCCATATACTGGCGGGGAGCTTTTTTGCGGGGAGGGGTCATTTTGCAGGGATTGGTCTGCTATCGGGACACGGGGGAGAAAAACGGCGCGCGCACGCTCTGCGGCGTGCGCTTTGACGCGGCCTACGCATCGCGCGGCGAGGGAATGCTTACTGCACTTTCGGCCAAGCGCGCAGCAAAATACCTGCAAAAGCACCGTGTGAGTTATGCCGTGTTTCCCAAGGATTATCCATATGCGGAGGTATTTGCGCGCTGTGGTGTCCTGCCGCCGCCCGAAAAGCCGCTGCGCATGGCAAAGGCGGCGGAGATCATCCGCCGCGCGATGGCGCGGCTCGGCCTTGCGCCGGAGCGGGCACGTATCGCGCTGTGCGCACCCTCGCAGAGTGCGGCGCTCGAAGCGGCGGCGCGCGAGCTCTCTAAAGATGTGCGCTATCTTGCACTCTGCGCGCCGAATGGCGAGCGCCTTGCGCGCACGCTGCGCTGGGACTGCGGCGCGAGTGTCCATACATTGCAGACGGACGAGAGGATCGCAGCCGACCTGAGCGTCTGCTTCGACGATTTCCCGCTGCCCGACGGCCTTGTGCTGCCGCTGGGGAGCGGTGCGGTTTCTGTCGCCTATGGGACGGAAAACCTGGGCGATGCAGCGATGATCTGGAATGAAGATCAGCTCATCTGCGCACTCTACGCCTCGCTTGCGCGCCGCGCGGACGAAATTTGGGTAAAAGATGTGAAAATGCCGCCCGATGGGGGAGAAAACGCAAACTTACCTTGACAACACGGGGCAAAATCACTATAATTATTTCGCTAAAATGGTATTCGTGTGCGCGCCGCGCAATTTTGCGGGCGCGAAAGAAAGGAACGATCTCAATATGGCGAACATGAAAAAAGAGTACAAGATGAGCGCGGAGCGCAAGGAAGAGCTGCAAAAGGAGCTCACCTACCTTAAGACCGTGCGTGAAAAGGAAGTGGCGGACCTCATCAAAGAGGCGCGCGGCTTCGGCGACCTGAGCGAAAACAGCGAATATGATGAAGCGAAAAACGAGCAGGGCAAGCTGTACTCCCGTATCGCTGAGGTCGAGGAGATCCTGCTGCACACCGTCATCGTCGACGAAAACGACGCGGGCACGAACGGCATCAGCATCGGCTGCCGTGTGACCGTGCAGGATGTGAAGTCCGGCCGCGAGCTGCCCGAGTATAAGGTCGTCGGCTCGCAGGAGGCCGACCCCATGCACCGCGCCATCTCCGAGGATTCCCCCTTCGGCAAGGCGCTCATGGGCGCAAAAGAGGGCGATGAGGTCACCGTGGAGGCCCCTGTCGGTGCCATCGTCTACCGCATTGTCAAGATCGAACGTTAAGCTGTATTATATAGAGTTATATAGAGTAGGAGTAAAGAAATATCATGGCTGAAGAAAATATCCAGACCAACGCTCCCGAGCAGGACCTCAGCGAGATCCTGAAGGTCCGCCGCGAAAAGCTCGCAGCGCTGCGCGCCGAGGGCCGCGATCCCTTCAAGGAGACGCGCTTCGACGTGACGCACCATGCTCAGGACATCAAGGACAACTTTGACGCGCTTGAGGGCAGCGAGGTCCGCGTCGCGGGCCGCCTGATGAGCAAACGCGGCATGGGCAAGGTCAGCTTTTGCGATCTGCAGGACAAGTCCGGCCGCATCCAGCTCTACGCCCGCAAGGACGAGATGGATGAGGAGGAGTACAACCGCTTCAAAAAGTACGACATCGGCGATATCGTCGGCGTCGAGGGCGAGGTGTTCCGCACCCAGCGCGGCGAGATGAGCGTGCGCGCCAAGAAGATCACGCTGCTCAGTAAGTCTCTGCGTCCCCTGCCGGAGAAGTACCACGGCCTGACCGATAAGGAAGCGCGCTACCGTCAGCGCTATGTGGACCTGATCATCAACCCCGAGTCCAAGCGCAACTTCGAAATTCGTTCGAAGTTTGTCGCGTATCTGCGCCGCTACCTCGACTCCATCGGCTTTATGGAGGTCGAGACGCCGGTTTTGAGCCCCATCGCGGGCGGCGCGAATGCGCGCCCCTTCATCACGCACCACAATACCCTCGATATCGACATGTACATGCGCATCGCGACCGAGCTGCACTTAAAGCGCCTGATCGTCGGCGGCATGGAGCGCGTGTACGAGGTCGGCCGCATCTTCCGCAACGAGGGTATGGACACCAAGCATAACCCCGAGTTCACCACCTGCGAGCTCTATCAGGCCTACACGAACCTCGACGGCATGATGGACATCCTCGAGGCCATCCTCTCCGGCGCCGCGAAGGAGATCCTCGGCACCTATCAGATCCAGTGGCTCGGCAAGGACATTGACCTGACCCCGTCGTGGAAGCGCGTCACGATGGCTGACGCCGTCAAGGAAGTGACCGGCGCGGACTTTATGGCGATCGAGGGCGACGCCGAGGCCGCCGTCGCGCTCGCCAAGAGCGTCGGCGTCGACATGGACGGCGTGGACAAGACCTGGGGCAACGCCCTGTACGAGACCTTCGACCAGAAGGTCGAGGAGACCCTCGTCCAGCCGACGTTCATCACCATGTACCCCGTCGAAGTGAGCCCGCTTGCCAAGCGCAGCCCGTCTGACCCGTACCTCACCGAGCGCTACGAGATGTTCGTCTGCGGCTGCGAGATGGGCAACGCTTTCACTGAGCTCAACGACCCGATGGATCAGTACGAGCGCTTCAAGGCGCAGGTCGAAAAGCGCGCCAACGGCGATGACGAGGCCGAGATGATGGACGAGGATTACGTCATGGCCCTCGAATACGGTCTGCCCCCGACGGGCGGCTTGGGCTTCGGTATCGACCGCTGCGCGATGATGCTCTGCGGCACCGACTCCATCCGCGACGTCATCCTCTTCCCGACAATGAAGACCCTGGAACCAAAGCGGGCTGAAAACAAAGCCGAAAAAGTAGCGG
>ERZ773193.2807-NODE-2807-length-17363-cov-3.728276_pt1 | contig 17363 bp, 10 predicted proteins | sample MGYA00511110_ERZ773193 | MGnify/ENA primary metagenome ERZ773193 (study PRJEB29015, sample SAMEA2737784) | human gut metagenome | biome: human gut; feature: human-associated habitat; material: faeces | place: China | collected 2012 ...
GGAGGAGAGTTTCAGTTTCTCTGTCTCTTCGTTGACGACGATCGTCCCGGTATAAATGTCCTTTCCGAAAACGGGATTGATGGAGGCGAACAGGTCGATCGGCTGTATGTCCTCCTGGGTCAGCCGGGCTTTGTTGAGGTTGAAGTAGAACTCCTGGTAATCGTCTTTCCACCACGAGAACTCTGAATTGATCAGCACTTCCTTGATGCGGCGGTGGGTGAGCAACTTGGCTTTCAGCTGTTCGGCCCATTCGTACAGCTCGTCGTAGTTGTAACCATACATCACGATACGGAAAGAACCGGCTCCTTCGCGTACATCGTTGCTGAATCCCTGGTCCTGCAAACCGTAGACTTGCCAGCTCCCCCCCCCCAATTCAAGTGCTTTGCTGATGATTTTGCTTTTCAATGTGTACGGGAAACCGCTCCGTTCACTCTCTTTCGTAAAATAGATGCGGATACCGGCCTGGCGTGCGCTGTAGACGTTTGTTTGGAACTGTCGTATTTCTTTGAAGGTGCTGAGATAGGCTTCCATCCGGCTCATCAAGGTATTCATTTGTGGCAAGGTCGTCCCGTTCGGGAGCGATGCGCTGACAGACAGGACCGTTTCTTCGTTGCGGGTGAAGTAACTTCCTTCATAAACTTTTTGTACGAACAGGCGTAGGGTCCCACCCAACGTCTTATCGACGATGGGTTTGATCTTCTCCTTGTACGTCTCGTTGGAGGCGAATTTATTATATGTATCGATTAGCAGGGTGTCTGTTGCCGTGTAGACCTTCTTTTTGTCTTTCGTGTCGTATTCGATTTTTTCCGGTAACAGGAAAACCGGGATGCCGAATGCTAACAGTAAAATGAAACATGCCAATTTCTTCCATCCGCAAAGGAAATCGATCTGACATTGATAGTACCGGTTGTAGTAGACAGGGAAACGTTTGAGAAAGCGGTTCGTTCTTTTTCTGATCCGGCTTTTCCATGTATACTCGGTCTCTTCTCCGGATATGTTCTTTTTCCCGCTTTTTTTCCATTCCAAATTCATCTTATCGATTAGGGCGGGAACCAGGAAAAGCGCGATCAATAGGGAGACTCCTAAATTGATGATGACGACAGCCGCAAAATCCTGCAGATTGAGGTGTATCTTTTCATCTAAGAAAAAGATAATGACCAGTGCACCTATCGTTGTCAAAGTGGCTGCCAATATGGATAGGATTGCCTTTCGGTTATGTCGGTTCCGGATATGTTCCGTCATGACGATCGTGTTGTCGATCACCAGGCTGAGTGAGATTGTGACGCCTGCCAACGAATAAAGCTGTATTTCCAGTCCTGACAGATAATAAAGGATGACAGCAATACTGAGGTTGATCGAAAGGCTGATGATGATCAGTAACAGATATTTTATCTCGCGTGTGATCAGCAAGACAAACATCAGTAGGATCAGGACGGTGAGCCCCGTGCGAACATAAATCTTGTTCAGTTCGTCCTGAATGAATTCGGTCGCGTCATAGCTGGTATGTATTTCATAACCGGGTGGAAGCAGGGTACGGATATGTTCCATTTCGGCTCTTACCCGTTTGGCAAGTTCCAGCTGGTTCGCCGTCTCCTCGGCGCGGATGGACAGATAAATGGAATTCAAGCCGTTGATACGGTAATAACTCTGTGGAGCCTCTTCCTGACGGGTAACTTTTAGCAGTTGGTCCAGGCGGATCAGCTTGCCGTCTTTGTTCAGGACGGTTATAAGCGATGGGTTGAATCCGTCTGTTTCGTTTTCAGGAACCAAAGCGAGACGTATCCACTGGCTACTTTGTCCTTCTTTGCACGAAGTCGCCAACTGGGTTTCCACGTTTCCGGTTCCTAAGAATTCTTTTTGATAATACTGGCTGATCGCTTTCTGTATATCCGGGATGCTGATACCTAACGTTGCCAGCTGACGGCTATCATATTCCAGTCGCCATTCCATCGGGGTGGCACCGCTGACATCGATGCGGTAGATGCCGGGAATCCCGCTTAGGCGAGGTTTTATCTGGTCTTCGGCAAAGCGTTGTATGAATATGGGTGTGGCTGCCGCATTCAGTGTGTAGCTCATGAAAGGCCGTACTTCCTTGTCGTCCGGCCGGCTCATTTCCAGGACTGGATAGCTCAGTCCGTCCGGTAGGCTGGGCCATGTCTGTCGGATGATGGTAGACGCTTCGAAACGAGCGGCATCGATATTGGTATGCTTGTCCAGCTCGAGCGTGACATATCCCCATCCGTTGCCGGAAGTGGAATTGATCTCCTTGATCCCCTTGATGCGTGCCAACATCGCTTCGAGCCGCGAGGTCACTTCCATCTCTATCACGCGTGCCGAATTGCCCGGCATGTTATAGCTGATAGTCAACTGTGGCAGCGTGCGTGACGGCGACAGCTTGATCGGCAGCAGCGGTATAAAGGCAATCCCTGCCAGTGCCACGCAAAGGAAGGTGACGATGATGGTGAAAGAGGATATTTTAGGAGATGCACTCATTATTCATTTTTTGTTACAATCCGTATTTATATTCGAACTCGTTCGAAAGGGAAACTCCCGTTTCGAAATCGTGCAACGTCAGTTTTCGGATCTTATAATAGCTCAGCCAGTAGTTCTGTAAAGCCGAAATATAGTTCCGCTGCGCTTCCTGTTGGCGGTTCAGCGACAGAGTAAGACTGTTGATATCCGCTTTTCCGATCATGAAGCGTTGCTTGGTTTCGCTGTAGGCTGTTTCTGCCAGGTCTACCGCTTCTTCGGCACTCCCAATCAGGGCTTGCTGGATATTGAAGTCGCCGACTGTCATAATCACGTCTTCTTCTACTGTCAATTCTTTTTGTTTGGCGGATGTTTCGGTGACAAGCAGGTTGTTCTTGGCAATATTATGCTTCCCTTTTCGTACGCCCCAGTCTACCAACGGGACCGAAACAGACAAAGAGACGATTTCCTGCTGTTGCAGATTTTTGTAGGCGTCCTGTATGTTCTTGGACACTTGGTTGAATCCGACGCTGGCATTGATCTGGGCGTTGAACATCGCTTCTTTCTTGGTTTTGTCTACCTGCTGCTGGGCTTCTAATATTTGCTGGCGCAACTCCAGAAAGGTCGGGTTGTTTGCACGTGCCAATTCGAGTGCTTTGTCGACCGAGATTTCCATATTGCGCGGGCGGCTTGGGAGGCGCAGGCGTATTTCTGTATTCTTGTCGAAGTTCAAGTAAGAGGCGAGGCTGAACATGGCACGTTTTAGGGCGATTTCCGCATTTTTCAATGTGTTGCGTGCGTTTACGGCATCCAATTTCAGTGTCAGCAAATCCGCTCGGCTGATAGAAGCTATCTTATGCCGTTCCTGCCCTGTCCGGTACAGTGTGTCGGTCGTGGCGACATTTTCCTTGGCCAGATCATATTCCACCTGTGCCATTGCCAGAGCGAAGAAATAGGTCGTTGCTTGCTCGCTCATTTGCTCTACATTATATAATAGTTCTTTCTTGACCTTCTCGTATTTCAACGGTTCGATTTTCCGTTCCCATTTAAAAGCGTTATACCCCAATAAGTCTTGCTGGTAGCCGAGGCGGATCGGAACCGATGAGAACTGGTTATAAGTTTGGTCGCCGAAATAGCGCATATAATCCAAGTCTGTATCCAAATAGAATGTACCGCCTAAGAGGTCGAAATTCTGTTCGATCTCCAATTGCCCGCCCGCATAAAACGATTGTTGTTTTCTATATACGTCGATATCAGCCTCCGAGTCATATCGTTGGGTAAAATAACGGCGGTATTGTGCCGGCGTCAGATTTAGGGTAAGGCTTGGCAGACGGCCGGCCTTGTAAGTCCGGTATTCCCAGTAGCCGGCCAGATACATATTCTTGTATCGGAAAGCGTCCAGCGAACTGTCGGCCGCCAGTGTGATAGTTCGTTCCAGCGTCAGTGTGAGCTGCGCTTTTCCTCCGAACACGCATGCAAGCATCAACAACGTGATGACATATCTATAAATGAATTTCCTGTCCATAACTTCCAATTTTCAATTTTCAACATTCAAATTACCAACCTCATGTTTGCGATAAATGAACCAGTATATCAGTGGTATGACAAAAAGGCTGACTGCCGTACCGATCAGCATGGCCGAGATCATGGCGATGGAGAGCGGCTTTTGCAGTTCGCTGCCCATATCGAATGTGAAAAGCAGCGGAACCATTCCGAATATTGTCGTTAATGATGTCATGATGATAGGGCGCAGGCGCCGCCGTCCGGCTTCATGTATGGCTTCCATAAGAGGAACCCCTTCTTTGCGGAGTTCGTTGATAGCATCCAGTTTCAGGATGGAGTCGTTGATGATGATACCGCAGGTCACGACGATACCGATGGCACTCATCAGGTTCATGGTATGGCCGCATATCCAGAGCACCAGCAAGGAGGCTGCCACATCGATCGGAATTTCAAGCAGCACGATGAGCGGCTGCAGGAAACTTTCGAACTGGGCTGCCAGGATGAAATACATCAGTAGGATCGAAATGAACAAAATCACGACCAGCTCGTTCAGCATCTGCCGGTTGGAAAAGAAACTTCCTGAAAAATCGATATCCCAGTCTGTATCGATTTCTTTTTTTACATTTTCCATCAACTGTTCGGCATTGTCTATATCATAGAAACTGAATGGAATGTATTCTCCGTTCTTTCCTGCCGTGATCGTTTTCAAGTCCTCTCCCGGAGTGACACGCACCAGCGATTGCAGCGGGATATATCGTACGTTGCCTTCCGTATCAGGAACAGTGTTTACCAATGTTTTCTGTAAGACCTCGTTAACCGTTTGTTCTTCCCCGGCCAATGCGATTGGCAGATATTGTTGGTAGGAGCGGAGCGTTGCTACTTCATTCTCTTTGAATGCCGTTTTCAGCAACCGGTACACTTCGTTGTAGTCGACGTTATAAAGCAGAAGTTTCTGTCTGTCTATTGTGATATTTAATTGGTTGTCGAAGGTGATACCGACAGGAGTATGTCCTGTTTTCGCCTCGATTTGCTGTTCTATTTTATTCAAGACGGAGGCTTCCGGTGCTTCAGATTTATTGCGGGTGTGCAATTCGGCGACAATGTCGGCTTCACCTGTCACAAACAGCTTTTCAAATACTGTTTCGGGAGGCGAGAAGGATATCACTGCCATCGGGTAATGCGTTTTGATCCATTTTTCCACCGATTTTTGTAAAGGAGCGATTCCGGTTGGTTTCTCCGTCTTGAAATATAACTCGCTTTCGGAAACCGACATCTCGCGATCCCGGTTCAACAGGAATTGCTGCTGCCCGACATAGGCCGTGTGTTCTTGTACCTGATTGTCGATAGAGGCGAATAACTGGCTGACACGGCTCTGGTTTTCATCGATATGGATGTTTTCGTTCCATTCCACATGAGCGATCAGTTCGTTCTGGTCTATCTCCGGCATACGGCTTTTCGGTATTTCGTAGAACAGAAAGGCGCAAAGCGGGAGCGTAATGGCAATGAAAATCAGGCTTGCCGTTTTGTGACGGAACACAAAATCCACTCCGGTATCATAGAAGCGGTCCAATGTATGCTCTTTTACCAGATTGTTGATTCGTATATTGAAACCCTTATGTTTGATGTCCGGAATACTGTATACCAGTTTGTAGAGTACCGGCAGCAGCATGATTCCCGTGAAATAGGAAACCATCAGACCGACGGTGACGGCAAAGGCTTGGTCGAAGAAGATCGCTCCTGCTATTCCGCTCATGAACACAAGCGGAACGAAGACGGCAATTGTCGTAAAAGTGGAACTCAGCATCGGAGTAATTACTTCGGTCGTCCCTTTATTGCAAGCCTCTTCCAGCGAGTCTCCTCGTGTCCTGTATTGGGTAATGTTTTCCGTTACGATGATCGAACTGTCGATCATCATACCCAAAGCCAGGATCAACCCGGAGATGGAGATGATATTCAGCGACATCTTGCAGAGGTAGAAAAAAAGGAAACTGATGATCAGGCTCACCACCATACTTAACCCGATCACTGCCGGGCTCTTGATATCCCCTAAGAAAAGGATGGCGACGATACAGATGAAAAGGAAACCCAACGACAGGTTTTGTTTCAGGTTCGAGATGGTATAATCCAGCAATTCCGTCTGGTTGCGGCTGACACTGAAATCGATATCCGGATAGACGGAAGCAAAGTAATCCGTCACTTCTGCCAATGCCTCTTTCATGTTATCCATATTTTCATCCGCCTGCTTGATTACAGCCAGCGTTACCGCCCGTTTCCCGTTGGAAAGGGAAGCTCCGGTCTCTTTCTCCGGCACGACGGAAATGCGTGCCAAATCTTTCAGTTGAAAAATATGGTTATTTTTCCTGATATAAATATTCTCGACATCTTCCGGTGTGCGCAGCAGTGTCGAGAACTTGATATTGTACTCGTAATAGCCGTCACGTACGGTCATGCTACCCGGTTCTATATTGTTAGATGTCAGTGCGGCCTCCAGATCGTCAAGTGTGATCTCCGACATTTTCAGCAACTTCATGTCCGGAACAATCTGTAACTGCCGTTTCAGAATTCCGGTCACATCTACCATTGCCACTTCGGGCAACTGTTCGATACGACGTTTGATCACCGTTTCGGCAAACTGGCAAAGGTCGAGGAACGATCCTTCGTTTATTTCACTGTAAGCGCTGTCGCTTTTCAATGTCAGATTCAAGCAGAATACGGGAATATCAGTGGCACTGGCTTTGATTACCCGTGGACGTTCTACTTCACGTGGCAGGTAGTTCATAGCTGCGTCTATCTTTTCGTTGACTTCGATAAAAGCCAGATCCGTATTTGTTCCGAAATCGAAGTTTAGGCGTATGATGGCAGCACCGTCGCGTGTTTCACTGTGGATGTCGCGTAAACTGGCAACCTGCATTAATTGCTGGCGGATGGTTTTTACTACTGTGTTTTCCAATTCGCGTGCCGAAGTGTTCTGGCCGGATACCTGTACGGTGATCTCCGGAATTGCAATATCAGGCAGCAACGACACCGGAATGGTGAAGTAAGTAACCAGTCCCACGATAAAGCAAGCCGTAAAAGCCATCAATACCGCGATAGGGCGTTGTAGTAGAAACTTTATCATGTATTAGAACTATGATTTATAAATTATGATTTCTGAATTGTCAATTGTCCATTTTTAATTGTCAATTACTTTGACCGGTGCTTCGTGAGCCAGGTTAATGTTACCGCTTGTAATCACGATATCCCCTTCTTTCAGTCCGTCAATGATCGTATAGCTGTCGGCATTTTCCAAACCTGTATGTACATAGTTCCAGTATGCTTTGTCTTCCGTTAATGTGAATACAACCTGTTTGCCGGAACGGAGTACGACAGCGCTTTTGGGAACGACCAACTGTTTACCCAGCGAACGATGGATACTTACTCGTACATTCATCCCTTCGAACAACTTACCTTTATCGTTTACGGCAGCTTTCACCTGTACCATCCCGTCTTTGTCTACCAGCGGGTTTATTTCGGATATACGGCCGTCAGCCGTGACATCGGACAAGGCAAAAGGAGCTACCTCTACACGATCGCCTGTTTTGATAAGCGGCAGTTCGCTTTCCAAAACTGTGAAAGCGGCTTCCAATGTGCGGGTATCGATAATGGAACAGAAAACATCGGAGGTAGAAGCCGTATTGAACTGTTTGGCGAACAGGTTAGCGACGACACCGTCGAAAGGGGCGGTCAGGACTGCGTTTCGTTGTTCGTATTCGGCAAGCTGCCAAGAGATCAGTGCCTGGTCATACCCGCTTTTTACCTTGACTAACTGCATGGTTGCGGGCGGTACTTTTGTAGAATCTTCCAGTTTGTAGCCCTGTCCGATCAGTACGTCTTGCAGTTCCAGTTTGGCGCGTTCGAGTGCATCTTTGGCTTGCGCTGTCTTGTTGGCAAGGCGGAAGGTTGAGAGTTCTGCGAGTTTTTGCCCTTTCGTCACGCGATCGCCGTTCTTCACATATATCTTGGCGATCGGTTCTGCCGATTCGAATTTTAGGTCGACAAAGTTTCGGGCTGACAGTTTGCCGTTACTGATCAGTTCGTGGTTGAAATCAGTAGTATTCAACTTCATCACCGTCACCTCGTTTGTCTCATCCGGTAGAACGGTTTCTACGCTTTCTTCGGAACCTTTCTCTTTCTTTTCACCGGAGCAAGCCATCATCCCGGCCAGAATCAGTATAGCAAACAATTTGTAGTATTTCATATTTTATTGTTTTTATCAAAGTTGTTTCGCAAATATACAAACATATTTTAGTTACGAGCCTTTCGTAATTACTTTTTTTCTATTATCTTTTTTACTTCTTCCCTCATTTCCCGGATTGCCGTACTTTCCACCTTCGGTTCTTTGGTCAGCACAGCTCCGGCGGCAGCCCGCAATTTATCCACCTGGTAGAACTCCGGCTCTGCATATAGCTTTGCTAACAAATAATATGGATACAATCTCTCCGGCAGTATCCCGATAGCCTGAAGCAATTCTTCTTCCGCCTCCCGGTAATCTCCGAGCGTCTGCCGGTTTTTGGCGATCATGTACCGGATCATCGGGTCTCCGCTCAGCCGCTTCGCCCGTTCCAATACCCGTATCGCTTCGGCGTGTTGTCCCGTCTTGCTGAGGCATTGCGCCTCTTCAAACAAAAATTCCGGTTTATGCTTCAACTTGTCATGCAGCTCGTGATAATCTTCCGCAACCGATTCATACGCCTTGTTGTTGTAGATCATCTGCATCCGTCCCCATCGTTTATATGCCTCATATTGCCCTTTCTGCAAGATGAACAGACAGACGGAGGCAAGCGACAACAGACTTATCATCGTAATATGGCACACCGGTGATACGGATAGGGCAGATGATCTTGTCCGCGTCCCATCTTCCGTCACGCATATCGCCCCCAAAAACACCAACGCCACCCAAAACGACGGCAACTGCAACGGATAGGACGACACCGCGAACACCGCGAACGCCAACACGCCACCGGCCGCTCCCTGCTGCCTGTTCCGGATTCCATAGTACGCCATGTTCCCCAGCCACGCCACGAACACGATCAACCCTCCGACTCCCTGTTCCAGTCCGATCTGCAGGTATTCGTTGAACGCATATTCGGGACATCCCGCCACCCGTTTCTCCCGGTCTGTTGCGTTCCCTGTTGCGAAATACCCGCCTTGCACCTCCGCGTATGCCGCCGGGAATCCGCCTAACCCCGTTCCTGCAAGCGGCTGTCCGGCAATCGCTTTCACCGTCACTTTCCACATCAGCAATCGCCCGTCCGCCGAATCTTGTTTCATCCCGTAAACCCCGGCAATGGTACATCCCACCAATATCGCCACAATTGCAATAAAAGGAATTGTAGCATTCTTATACCTTCGACATACAGCTTTCGTCTTCTCCCATCCGATCCGTTCCGTCCAGTACACCCATCCGCAAGCCACGACCGCCGCCATCCACGCCGACCGACTCATTCCGGCAGGCAGGACAATCAGGATAGCTCCGGCGCATACCCAACCGAAATAATGCATCCCCTTTTGAAACCGCAACGCCGTCCACAGGCAAACCGACAGGATGACCGCCAGATACCCGGAATAGGGACCCGGATTAAAGAAAGAACCCGTCAGCCGGAAAAGCGAATGGTTGGAATAGGCATAGCCATGCAATTGCTGCATTCCCCAGACGGCTTCGACCAGTCCGGTGAGCATCAGCACAAATAAGAAAAAGAACTTCAGGCAAGGAGCCTCTGTAAGAAAATAGCGCAACAGAAACCACAACACGACCAACTGCCCGCCGAAAAGCAGTTTTTCGGGTTCGGGATCGAGCTGCCAGTCGTATGTCGCGAGCGTGATCCCGGCAAAGAGGAGCAACAATCCGTCCGGCAATGCAAACGGGATGCTTTTCCTCCCACCAAGCCATGCCGTCACAACCGTCCCGATCGCCATCAGCGCCATCGACAGGTGGAACCAGAAAACTTTTCCCATCACAATGCCGTTCGCCAATGCGCTGTCGCCGACGAGCGGCGTGGCGATCAGCATCGCTCCGAAAACAGATGCCAGTGTAGTCTGGATTCCATGCCTATGCAATTTGAGTTCCATGCCGGTGTATTTTATTTCCATGCTTATCCATTTTTATTCGATTTTCTTCATGAACCGATCCCAGCGGAGCTTGCCGGTGTACGGATCGACCGATTTCCAGACAAATGCCGCCTTGCCGACGATATATTCTTCCGGCAACAAGCCCCAATAGCGCGAGTCTTGCGAGTTCAGGCCTTTGTCACCCGCCATGAAATAATAGTTTTTCAAGAAGCGGTATTCCCGTATCGGTTCGCCGTTCAGGAAAACGGTTGAATCATTATAGTTGATTTCCGCTTTTTGTTCCCATGCGATCAGCTTGCGGTATAACAGATAATTTTCCCGGTTCATTTCGACCTTGTCACCGGCTTTCGGGACATAGAGCGGTCCGAAATTCCGGATGTTCCAACTGATGACGGAGTCGAACGGGAATGCCTTATAGACACCGTCTGGAAACTCTCCCGGCAACGTCCGCCCGATGCGTTCCTGCGAATCCATGTTTCCGAGCGGTTCGTTCGTGCCGTTTATCCGGAACCTTCCGTTCCGGATGGAAAGCGTGTCGCCCGGCAATCCGATACACCGTTTGATGTAGTATTTCAGGATATGCATCTCGATCTTGTCCCAGCCGTTGGGATGTGGGAAGTTGAAGACCAGCACATCACCCCGCTTGGCTTTCCGAAATCCCGGTGTGCGGTGTATCTCGGTCTGTTCCAGCCGCAGTGTCGCATTGAGGTCGAACAGCCGTGCGCCGAGCGTCGGTTTCCAGACCGCCACGAAATCCCCTTCGACCAGTTCCGGCTCCATCGAGTCGCTGGGGATGCGGAAGGAGGCGAGGAGGAAAACTTGGGAGAAGAGCCAAAAGGCGATCAGAACCACCAAAGCGAGAAATAGATTCAATAATATGTTAATCCATCGTTTCACAATCTATCTTTTAGATTAAAAAATATATTATTTTATATTCAGGTTGCTACAATCAATACCAGTCAATTTTATTATCTTCATCACAAACGAATATTCTTTGTTGCTTTCCCTGCGAGCATTTAATGGCCAAAAGGGCTTTTTGAGGCACATTTTCAAATTCGATAAAAACATCATTCGCTATTTTGGTATTGATAAGTTGCCAATTATTATTATCCCAATAATATAAAGAATACTCCAATCCTGGCTGAATAGAATTTCCATCACAACGACGAATATACGAAATTTTGGATATATTTACTGGCCGGCAAAAATCAAAACCGACCCAATCTTCTCCTTTGGCACTGAAATTTGTCAATTGATCACCATCTGCTATATTAGCTGCGTTGTTGCTTTTATCAAAAATCGAATTTGTACATTTGATAATGTTGCCTTGAATGATCGAATCATGTTCATCATAGAAATAAATTTCAGCCATGTCACACTGACTTGTATCAGAAGATGTAAAACGCCAATATCGATATTCGGCATTTTTATCAAGAAACACTGTGCCATTTGTTAAATTCCCTTGAGGTAATTCCGCTATTTTCTTTGTATGATCAAATTCCCTGTTTTCAGAAGTTTCGATAATACCTCCTGTTATTTTTTTTCTAATAGAAAATACATTGTCTCCCAAAGGATATTTTCGATTCAATCTGATCGTACGAAAAGCTGAAGTGTCTGGTTCTATAAATTGGATATGCTTCGAAGCAGAAGCCAAAAACGGTTTGCTGATCGGAATAGCATTGCCATTAGAGTCATACGCCAAGGCGATATAACAGGTATTCAGTCCCATTCTTTCGAAAACCACATGACTACCAGCTATTTTTCCCCAATAGACAGGAGTCCAATTATTTCCATCATAGATGGCTATAAATGGAGATTGTCCACTCTTCAATGATTCCTGCAACGGAATACGTATGTCAATCGTAGGCATATATTCAGCGGTAACATCTCGTATAAACATATTCCTGAGTTTGGGTGGGATATATTTCTCAGTTGCGATTTTCAGATACTCTTCATTGGGTTTGTACACATTGCGGAAAATCTTAGGGACTTTCAAATATGGATAATGAACTGTGCCCGGATCTGTCGTATGGGGCGCAAACTCCAAGTTTCCAAAACGCGTTGTATAAACTGTATTCCAAGAATGTCCATTATTACCTGTAGACCAATTGGGCGTAAAATCATAAGCGACAGGAATTCCTTTACTACGCATGATTAAGACAGCTCCTAAACAATACGTGGCACAATTAGAAAAAGGAAGTTTCAGTATGATATCAGGATCATAAATCGGAAGTGTCTTTAATAATCCAAAACTTTGAGGTGTGTTTTTCATTTGGTTATTCACTTCTGTTGCTGCAAAAATTGGATTTCGTTTATACTCGTCACACAAATATGCCAGATCAATATCTCCTTTACAAATATCGTAATAGGCATTCCTCCATTCGGTAAGCGGCTGCCCTTCAAAACATTTATAAGGTAATAGATATTCACAAAATTGTTCGAAATCCAGATGTTCGGCCCATTCGCATTCTCTCCATTGTTTGAAAGCTTCATCGATTGACTGAATAAGAAACTCCGAAGTGATAACCTCTATATCCCGTTTCTGTTTATATTTACTTTCAAATCTAAGACGAAGCGATTCGATATGTTTTTCTTGTTCAAGTTTGTCTTCTGATAAAGCAACGACAGAATCAATGGCGTGATAATAGTCCTCAATGCCTTTATCATAAGAAGTATGGTAAGGCATGTATCGAATCAGGTATTGGGCTGCTTCCAGTTTCTGCCGATCATCCAGTTTTGCGTAGTGCGACAAAACCGCTTCAAGCTCCCCTCTGTTTTCTCCGGCTTCCCGCAGAGCGTATTCCACATCGGTTATTTGTAAGCCGCAAGCAAAAAGCATCAAGTAGAAAGGCAACGAAAAAAACAGATATTTTGTAGTTGTTTTATATTGCAATCTCATATTCATTGTTTTAGGGGAGAAACTATATTTCAATCATTCTTTATCATGACAGGATGAAAGATATGCACTTCTAAATCTTCGGAAATCTCTTGATCTGTAATTTTATCTACAAAAAAAAGGATTCCATCATGAAGCTGACACCAGCCTGTATAAGGATTGAATGTGTTTATGGGCAGTTTGATTTCTTTTATTTTATTAAGCTCATTATCAAACAGACATAAATAAAAATCCCGTTCTCTGGATAATAATTCCAGGTTTTCGTTTTTACCGAAATCAATGGCATCCACATGCAAACGGGCATACATATCACATGTCGGAAGATACATGATATCAAAAAAATGAGGATTTTCAAATCCGTGTCTTTGCCATTCTGTATAATCTGTTTTGGATTTACACTTTTGAGCTTTATTGGAAGTGTAATCGCTATCAGCTTTGTACATTTTTCCAGATCCTGTGTTCAAATCGATCTTGTAGAGATGTGATTCTATCGGATAATTATATAAAATGTAATCATCCCGAAAGTTGACATTCGGTTCACTCATGTTCGCATACCCTTTGCTTATGTCTGGTTCCGCAATAGATGGAGATAAATTGAAAGTTTTTACCTTTTGGTTTTCTTCGAGGAAAATTTCTTTTACTTTGAATCCGGGTGGCGAAACAGACCTATCTTTTACCGTGCATAGCAGCGACTGGTGCAGGGCATTGTAATACAAACGAATTGTAGACATAGCATGATTCGTATTTATGATCAATTCCTCGTCTTCTTGCAAAGAATTACGGATTTGAATACGTTTCAACACATTCCCTTTCGGATCAATCAGGAATACGGATTCCGATTCATCAGCAACCCAAATGGAGTCTTTTTGATATGCAAAAATTCCAGTTAAACGAGTTATGGCGTTAGGACCACTTGTTTGTAACGGAATTTGAATGATTTTTTTCTCCAGAAGATCGATACAATCCAAAGCATGTTCCTTATGGTTATATCCAATCAATATATGTTTAGCACCTACTTGTACCGAAGAAGACAAATAATAGGACTTTAGTTGTAATACGTCAGAAGGAGGGAAAAAAAGTTCCTCCTTCTGTATTTCAACTAAGTCATTATCAACGGTCTTTATATTTTCTCTTCTCTGAGAGCAAGATATACTAATGCAAATTATGCATAAATAATGAAATAGTAATTTGTACATGGTTATCTACAATACGTTGGACCATAACATTCAGGACGTTCACTGTCTTTAAAACGGCATTCATTTCCGGAACTTGATGGACATGGAAACAAATGATAGTTTGATTTATTCTCATCCCAAGCTAAAGCCTCGACATTTTCCAATGCCAAGTCAGAGAGTTGAACCTCATTTTTGTTTTGCTGGTAGTTCCAGCCTGCGGCGGCGATCGCTGCAAAAGCGATTACGCCAAAAATTTTCGTTCCCATTTTTGTTTTATTTTAGGGATTTATAAACTTATGGTGATTGGTTCTACTGTTTGAAATCGAAGATCAAAAGCAATGGATTATCATCTTCCTTTGTTGTATTGATTATACTTCCGAATGGCTCAGACGGTGTGTATGTATTTCGCCATTCAACTACAGAATAGGCTTCCAATGGAACAACGATAGAACCATCCTTATTTGCATGATAAATAAATTGAGATATAGGGATCGTCAAACCCTTGAAATAAACATCATCTTTAATTGTACCGAAAGTATTCGATGATTTATTTTTATGGTCGAATAATGTCAATTTTTTATTTTTCTGATAGAAACTACCGAACATCGTGAATCGCTTATCCCTTATAAAACTATAAATACCATAGGCATAAGATCTTTTATTCAAATTGTCAAAAAAATCTTTAACGTTTTCATATTTCTTATCACTGAAAAAAGATGTAGGTATATTTTTCCCTTTAAAGTCGATATGGAGGAACGGATTCATATTTCCGCCTTCAACAGACTTGTAAATAGTATCATTGATCGGTTGAAAAAAATAAATAGAATCATGATCTTGATAAAAATTGTGATGAGCGAATATGAACAAGTATCCTGTTTGGTTTTTATCTACTTCTAAAAATGCGGAATCTTCTTTCCAATTTTTAATCCGATGCAATTTGTGACTTGTATCAAATCCGTTATATAAAAAAAATGTATTATTCACTATCGGCGAAATAGCTTGTGCATAGTACTTGAGATGAAATGTTGAAATACTATTTCCTGAATGATCATACGTTATTGTTTTTTGTTGATTCCTGTCCAATATTATAATATTTTCACCGTCTATCACAAAATCTGAAATCCCAGAATATTCATCTGGAGCTTCACCTCTTTTCTCTAAGCAAAGGGCTAATTCTCCTTCTTCGGAGAAAGCAAAAAGAGTTAGTCCATCAGAGATATAAATTTTATTATTTTCACACTTAATGTTCTCTATTTTCCCCATAAGAGTATCCGTCGGAAGCTTGAGCATTCGAAAATTCTCAAAGTATTCTGACAATTTCAACTCTGTATCTGAAGCTATGTCTACTTCTATGGCAGGAACGGATGTAAGCCTCTGTTCCTCAGGAAGGCAACCGAATGTGATAAAGACCCAACAAACAAGGAGCCAGACTCTCTGTTGATCATGAAAAAAAATAGACTTTCTCATTTGAAATAATTTGATGATTAGAAGTATTCAAAAAGATATGCCCAAATTTATCTTATAAGACATTATTTGCGAATTAAATTCTGACATATCTCTAATATTAACATTCTAACAAGCTGGTGATTGAGTACAATTATTACCGTTTAAAGGAGTACAACAGTATTCTCTATTCGCCTTTTGAGCCAATGCCTTATTGTTCTTTCCACTTTCATTTCTTGCCAATGCCTCGACATTCTCCAATGCCAAGTCCGACAATTCAACACTTTGTTTATTTTGCTGGTAGTTCCAGCCGGCGGCGGTGGCGATCGCAACAAAAGCGATTACGCCAAAAAATTTCTTTCCCATTTTCGTTTTGTTTTAGGAATTTATAGACTTATGTTTGTTTTTGAACCTTTCACCCGGTATCATTTCCCGAGACGGGTGATTTCTAACCCTTTTGTCGTTTGTTTCAAATTTACTACTTTTGCCGTTACCTCCTTCTTTATTTGTTATTGAATGAGGGAAAGTCCGGGAGTTTCTGCTAACGTTTGTGAGGCTGTAGGCAGGAACTCCTTTCTTTTTCCTGTTAATTGCTTTATTTTACCGGATAAATCTCACCATCAGCGAGTTAATATGTCTATTCTGTTCGATAGAATTCTCTTGATTGTTCCATAATGTTTCATGATTATTGCTCATTTTATTAATGATGAACAAATTGATCCTTTAAATACATAATTTGCAACTGTACTGTTTCACTGTCTTCGGATTGTTGAGAGAGCCTACACCATGATTGATCATTAATACAGAATATCTTATTGTCAGCGAAAAGAATATCATCCATATCATTTATAAATTTTTTAAATATGATGGTTTCTTTTGTTTTCGAATTAATTAGAACATACCTATATGGATTCTCTTTTTCTCCAAACATAAAATAGCATAACAATACAGAATGAGGAGAGGGAACAAAATCAAACATCATTGATTTCATATTTAAATCTTTGGGATTTTGATTTGATGCAGTTCGTATGTCTAATGGCACTTTCTGCTTCAAATCTATTTTGTAAAGTCTGGAAATGGATTTATTGTTTATAAGATAGATGCAATCGTCGTTTCGATCGTAATAGTAAATTTTATTTTCTGATTGTTCGATATAGGTAGACATAAATTCAAAAGACTGATCATCTCCATCATGCTCTAACAGCAAAGATTCTTGTTTTTCGATCGGCTTGTAAAGCCAAACACCGTTTCTCTTATACACCTTATTTATACAAGGTTGTATGATTAATAACAGATTGTCCATCCATGCAAAATCTCTCATAAAATATTCTATTTTATATGAATATGCATATTCTCCTTTATAGGTATAAACATTGACTTTGAAATTCATCATATCATAGATATGTATTAAATTCGAAGTAGAATCAACAGCTATTGCATTGTCTTTATGATATTCTTCTGGCCCTTGACCAATCCTATTGATGTGACTCACCAGTTTATGATCTTTTAAATTAAAAACGAAAACTCCCTCATTTTTAGAATCTTGAAAAATAAGTGTATCTGAATCAAAATAGATTTTTTTGATTCCTGATAATAAACATTCTTCTCCTGCATCTAAATTAATATATTCAACCCGTTCAAATATAGAAGAATAGTTTATGCTACTCTCTGCATGCTCTAAATTGATAAATATAGAATCGACTTTAGTGTCTATGCAAGATGAGCAAATTAATAATAGGACCAAGCTGATGTTATGTATTTGTTTTAAA
>ERZ773193.2809-NODE-2809-length-17351-cov-5.305331_pt1 | contig 17351 bp, 10 predicted proteins | sample MGYA00511110_ERZ773193 | MGnify/ENA primary metagenome ERZ773193 (study PRJEB29015, sample SAMEA2737784) | human gut metagenome | biome: human gut; feature: human-associated habitat; material: faeces | place: China | collected 2012 ...
CACTCCGGCCACTGAGCCGGCCGAATCCGCTCCCGCCGATTCCGGTGACGCTCCGCAGGAGTAGTCCGTTTCGATAGCGTAGCTAGCGCATACCAGCAAAGCTCCCCTTGACAGGGGAGCTGTCAGCGAAGCTGACTGAGGGGTAGACCTGCGCACACATGATGTGCACGTTTGTGGTCTACCCCTCAGTTGCCTCTGGCGACAGCTCCCCTGTCAAGGGGAGCTACTGTTTGTGTCGGATTATTGCAGCAGGGCGAGTCCGGTGTCGATGGTCTCCTCGCGGGTAAACAGCGTGCGGCCGGCGCGCACCGAACGCAATACTGAGCAGCGCTCATACACGGCGTTGAACACGCTATCGGCGTCCAGCACAATGAAGTTTGCTGGCTTGCCCGTTTCCAAGCCGTACATATCGCGCAGGCCCAACGTAGTGGCACCGTTGACGGTCAGGAACTTCAACGCATCGTCGATTTCTTCAAAGCTCATCATCTGTGCCAAATGCAGCACATAATCAAGAATGAGCATCATATTGCCATTGCCCAGCGGGTACCACGGGTCCTGCATTGAATCCTGGCCCAATGACACATTGACACCCGCCTCAGTGAGCTCCTTGACTCGCGTGATGCCACGGCGCTTGGGGAAGGTATCCTGACGGCCCTGCAAATACAGGTTCTCGGTGGGGGCGCAGGCGAAGTTGATATGCGCCGCCTTAAGCAGCTTGGTCAGGTGGAAGAAGTAGGCGTTGTCCGCCGATCCCAGCGAGCAGGTGTGGCTGGCGGTGACCTTCGGGCCAATGCCAGCCTTATACGCCAATGCCGAAAGCAGCTCCACGTAACGGGAATTCGGATCATCCGTCTCATCGCAATGCACGTCGATGAGCTTGTCGTATTTCGAAGCCAACTCAACTACCGTGTGCATGGAATGCTCGCCAAACTCACGGCACTGTTCGAAATGGGGGATGCCGCCCACGCAGTCGGCACCCATCTTGAGTCCTTCCTCCACCAGCTCGGCACCCGATTCGCCATGCGGGCCCTCGTAGGAGTACATGCCCTCCTGCGGGAAGCTGACGATCTGGAGAGTGACCGTATCCTTCAATTCCTCCTTAAGCTCCAGCAGCGCCTTTAACGAGGTCAGGTTCGGGTCGGTCACATCGGCATGGGATCGAATGAGCTGTACGCCATGCAGCATTTCTTTCTTAATGCCGATTTTCGCGCGCTGCTTGATCTCGTCGACCGTCAAGTCGGACTTGGTCTCACTCCATCGCTGGATGCCCTCAAACAAGGTTCCGCTTTCATTCACCGCACCGGGCTTGCGGGCCGTGAATACGTAATCAAGGTGCAGATGCGTATCGCAGAACGGTGGGCAGACAAGTTTGCCGCCCAGATCGACCACCTCAATGGCCGCCGGATCACCACCCTGAGCCTCATATTGTTGCGCGAGTCCGGGGCCGAATGCGGTGAACACACCATCCGTGACGAGAATGTCCTGCAATGGCAGGGTGCTTGCAGCCGTGCTTCCGGGTTCTCCGGTGGCGATATGTGCGTTGGTGAACAGTGTGGTAGTCATCGTCGCTCCTTCAACTGGTGTGTTGCCGAACGGTTACGTGAACCGACTGCCCGCGTAACCAACTGAGGTTATTGTCAACAGCACGCTTTGCGGTGAGGTTAACCGGAACGACCGGTGTTCCGCGGGGGAATGGACAGATTGTATGACTGTATCGATTCGCAGTGTGCTTCATAACACGCAGTTCAAACGAGCCGATCCTGTGGTGGAGGTCGAAGGCAAAGACCTCGATATGCCAGTGCGATGGGTGTTCACCAACGAGCGAGAGGATGTCTCCAGCTTCCTTTCGGGCGGTGAGATGCTGATTATCGAGGGCAACGCTCTGCTCGCCGCCGATTGGCACGGCACGCTAGGACAATATGTAGCAAGCCTGGCACAGGCTGGTGTTGCCGCTCTGGTGGTCGAACTGGTGGAGGGTGTGGTGCGGATGCCGGACGAACTGGTGTCTGCGGCCAGGCTGCATGGGTTGACGTTGATTGGTTTGAAATCTCGCGTACCTTTTGTCGACATCTGTCAGAGTGTCAATACCGCTATCGTGCACGAACAGATGCACTTGCAATTGGAGGTGGACACAATGTCCACTTCATTACGTGAGGGATTGTCCCGTACTGGCAATATCGAGGCTGTGGCCGAAACCATTGCGTCGCTGTTCGGCGAAAGCGTCGCCATTTTCGATGGTGACGGTCTGTTGGCCGCTCGAGCGGGTCGTGCGTTCGATGCCGGCAACGAATCGAGCGCCGTCATCGCCCTTGAAAGTCGCTCCCGGCCGGTGGGAGCATTGGAGATCACGCAACGCACCATGACTTTCGACGCCACGATGCGTCGGGCCATCGCCACCATCGTGTCTCCGGTGGCCGCCCTTTATATTGACGGCGGTGCGCGCATGGGCATGATGCATCATCTGAGTATGGGGCCGGCCGACGGCGTGCACGTCAATACATTTGAGGCGCAGGAAGCGCATGCGATGCTCGAAGCGCTGGGTTTTGCCGGATCATGCATCTATATGCCATTCGCTTTTCGGTTCAGATCGGTGGTGGAAGGCATCAACCATGTATCGACGATGGTCGAACGGTTCGAAGAACTGTCGGGATGCGCCGTCTCCTGCATGCTGGAAGGTGACTTGATGGTCGGATGGTGCTCCACCACCGATTCCTCAGACGGTGCGGCCGCATTCGGACGCCATTGCATGGATGCGCTTGCCGTACTGGAAGGCGACGGTATATACGTGGTGCATGGCCGAGTGGCATTGGACACGGTGACGCTGGTCGACGGGTTCGCGGTATTGCGTGACATCGCCAATCATGAACCGGCATACGGGCGAGTCGTAAGTACCATGTCCGCACTCGTCGACCGTTTCGTCGCATCCTCTGATATGGACAAGGCGATGCGCATGCTCGTGGTGCAGACCATCGGATTCGAGGTCGCCGCCTCCCCGCTGTTGCTGGACACACTGTGCGCCTGCTTCGACAACCTCGACAGCAAAACCGGCGCGTGCGAGCAATTGGGTATCAGACGGCAAACCCTGTACAACCGACTGGACAAAGTGACACAAATGGTCGGCGTCGACTATAACGACAAACCGAACTGGGTGATGCTGCTATTCGCCGCCAAACTCACGAAATCATGGCAAGAACAGCATGGTGAATAATACGGCAGTGCCACTGGGCAACCTGTCCACTTCTACGCCGAACTGGTTAATCGACGATTCACGTTTCAGCAAATACTCAAGGGCATAGTCGAGGCTATCGCGGCGCTGGTCGACCTGCTGCGAAACGGATTCCCACTTGAATCTCATTCAGTCACACGAACAGCACATCCTTGAAAGGACGGTGACATCATGAGTTCCGCAACGATTACTACATCTGCACGACTGATGAATTCCACCCCGCAAACTGAAGAACAGGCCATGGTCAGAAAAGTCGCGGTATCTTCCTTCCTCGGCAACTTCATCGAGTGGTTCGACTACGCCTCCTATTCGTACTTCGCCACCACTATCGCCCTGGTGTTCTTCCCAACCGACAATCACACCGTCGCCATGCTGCAGACCTTCGGCGTGTTCGCGCTATCCTTCATCCTGCGTCCAATCGGCGCACTGTTCTGGGGTAGCTATGGAGATAAGAAAGGCCGTAAAGCCGCACTGGCCCACTCGATTATGTTCATGTCCGGTGCGAGCTTCCTGATCGGCTGCCTGCCGTCTTACTCGGTGATTGGCGTTGGCGCGCCGATTCTGCTTCTTCTGCTGCGCATGGTGCAGGGCTTCTCCGCCTCCGGTGAATATGCCGGTGCGGCCACGTTCCTCGGCGAATATGCGCCCACTTCAAAGCGCGGCATCTACTGCTCGCTGATTCCGGCTTCCACCGCTATCGGTCTGCTCGCCGGTTCTACTCTGGCCACGCTGATGACCGCCAACATGAACTCTAGCGCGATGGTCGGTTGGGGATGGCGTGTGCCGTTCCTGCTGGCCGGCCCGCTCGGTCTGATTGTGCTGTACATCCGCGCCAAGCTCGCTGATTCCCCCGTCTACCAGTCGATGAACGATGCGCTTGAGTCCAAGGGCGCCGCCTCCGCCGACGGTCAAATCGCTGCCAAGAGCGGCATGTTCGCCCCGCTCGCCGAGTTGTTCCACAACCATCTCAAGGCTCTGATCATCAGCTTTGGAGCCTGCGTGCTGAACGCGGTCGGCTTCTACACCGTGCTCACCTACCTGCCGACCTATCTGTCTGACACCGTCGGCATGGACGCCCCCCAGTCCGGCACCATCACCACCATCTGCCTGGTCGCCTACGTGTTCATGGTGTTCGGCATGGGCCACATCTCCGACAAATTCGGCCGCAAGAAGGTGCTCATCGGCGCTTGCGTGGCGTTCATCGTCCTCACCGTTCCTGCCTTCCTCATCCTCAACACCTCCCAGTTCTGGCCCGTGCTGCTGGTTGAGCTGGCAATGTGCGCCACCCTGACCGCCAACGACGGTACCCTGTCCAGCTACCTGACCGAGACGTTCCCCACCTCCGTGCGCTTCACCGGATTCGCGTTCAGCTTCAATCTGGCCAACGCCATCTTCGGTGGTACGGCCTCGTTCATCGCCACTGGCCTGATTGCCCTGACCGGTTCGTCCATCGCCCCGGCCTGGTACATGGTGGGCGTTGCGGCCATCGCCTTGGTCGCGATGATCCTCTCCCACGAAAACACCGACAAGGATCTGAATCACATCTGATCTCCTCAGCTCCGGCTCCTTCCCCGAGGGAGCCGGGCGTATTCATCGACCATCCAATCCACCACCAACCTAAAGGAGTACTGCAATGGGTAGCAACCGCCGTATGGACCACATGACCTGGCCGGAATTCAAGGAGGCGAAGACTCGTCCCGTCATCGTGCCGATCGGTTCGACCGAACAGCACGGCCAGCATCTGCCCATCGGCACCGACGCGGTACTCGCCACGCGGGTCGCCGAAGATCTGGCGGAACGCATCGACGGCACCGTGCTGCCCACCCTGAGCTACGGATACAAGTCCAAGCCGCTCTCCGGTGGCGGGCCGCTGTTCCCGGGCACTATCGACATGAACGGCGTGACAGTGATCAACCAAATGCACGACGTGCTGAGCGAACTCATCGCCGATGGCTTCACCAAGATCGTCGTCATGAACGCGCATTTTGAAAACGAGGCGTTCATCGTCGAGGCCATCGATCTGGTCACCCGCGAAACCGGGGGAGTAGCCACCATCGTGGAAACCAATTGGTGGGATCCAGTTCCGCAGTCGGTTATCGACAAGGTGTTCGATGGATTGGTGTTCCCCGGCTGGGCATTGGAGCATGCGGCCGTCACCGAAACTTCGTTGATGCTCCACTATGCGCCGGAACTGGTGCACATGGACCGTATGGTCGAGGAAGCCGGTGCCACGGCGAAATCCTATGTCCGCTACCCTGTGCGCCAAGGTGACGTTCCCGCTCACGGCGGACTCGCCAATCCGGCCGGCTCAAGCGCCGAACGCGGCCGTCTGATTGCCGAGGCGTGCGTGGGTGCGGTAGCTGAGATCTGTGCCGAGGAATTTGGCGAGTAATCTCCCCTTGCTGACGCATTCGTAGTGACTCGGGTTGCAAAGGTCTGACCCTGATAGTACGGGGTCAGGCCTTTCCCATCCCAAGACGCCGCTAAGAATTCACCTGAGAGTCGCCTTCCTAGGCATGGCCATTCAATCGACGATTCTAGCGTGACTGGTGTGAGCAGGAATATGAAGAACCGGCGGTGGGCCGGCAAGCGATCGGGGATCGCTTTTGGTGCAGTAGCGCTTATCCTTACGGCTCTGGTGGTTCCTTATGCTTGTGCGGGAACCACGGGAGCCGTTCCTTTTTCCGGCGATAATCCATCTTCCGGCACCCGTACGGTGACCATCGCCGACATCACTGATTTTCACGGGCATATCGAACGTGGTGCGGACAACGCCACCGCCTTCACCGTGGCCGACAGCCATAATCCCGGCAATATGATTCCGGTATCGACCGGCGATTTGGTGGGAGGCTCCCCGTATGAGTCGGCGGTGGAGAAGGACCAACCCACGCTGGATATGGCCAAAGCGTGGGGATTGACGATTTCGGCGGTAGGCAACCATGAGTTCGACCGCGGTGTCGCCGATTTCAACAATCGTATCGCTGATCCCAGCAACGGCATCGACTGGCTGTGCGCCAACGCGTCTGCCGCCAATAAGTCGCCTGACGGACTGCTGAGCCATGTACGTGACTCTACGATTCGAACGGTGAACGGCAAGCGGATCGGTTTCGTGGGCGCCCTTACTGATGCGCTCGGCTCGGTGGCCACTCCGCAGATCACTCGTGATGCCGACCTTGACGAACGGGCGGTGGACGCGATCAATCGTGTGGCCCGTGAACTCAAGCGCTCCGGAAAGGTGGATGCGGTGGTGGCCTTGCTGCATGCCGATGCTTCAGCCGCCGCCGATATTGGGCGAGATGTTGATGTGGTATACACCGGTCACAGTCACGCGATTAAGCATGGTACGACCGCGGGTGGCGCGCCTATTTACGAGGCGGGCAGCTTTGGGCGGAACATGGCCGTGCAGGATTTGATCATCACCGGTGCCGGGCGTCGCGCCACGGTGCGAGTGGCCGACGTTGACCTCGGCAATGGCACCAGCCATACGGCGGTTGACGGCGTGCTGGGCGTGGATGGGCTTAATGCGCATCCGGCGCAAGCCGCTTGGATGTCTGCCGGTGCTGAGGAGAACGATGAGGTATCGCGCGCGCAGCATATTTACCAGGCGTCGGCAACATATGCGAACCATACCGGCAGCGCGGTGATTGGCACTTTGGCCTTCGGCGTGAATTTCGACAAACAAGGTTCGGACAAGCACGGGAATACGGTTGGTGTGCTGGTGGCGGACGCGAACCGAGAGTCAATCATGAAGCATGTGTATGCCGGGAATCGCTTGCCGGTAATCGGATTTTCGAATAATGGCAGTCTGCGGACTCCACGGCTTGATATGAATGGCGATGGCAAAGTCACCGTGCGCGAGGTGGATAGTCTCATGGCCTTGCAGTTCAAGGCCGCGCATGAGACGCTCACCGGGCGCGATGTGAAGAGAGTGCTCGCCGAGCAATTTCGCCGTGACGATGGGCGACTGGAGCGGCGCTGGCTCGGCATCTCCTCGAACGTGACGTATCGGTATGCCGAATGCGGTACGGCTGGTGAGAGCGGCAATGCCGATGCCGGCGTTGATACTGATTCCGGCGCTGATACCAACGCTGACGCTGACGAGTGTGCTGCCGACGAACATGCGGCGGTTCGTATCGCGAACCTCGCCGTTGACGGCCGACCGATTGCGGACGATGACCTGGTGATTATCGCGTCCAATTCATATCTGCTTCAGGGTGGCGACAGTTACCCCGCCTTCCGTGCCGGAACCAATTACGGCGAGCTGGATATGCCATACAGCCAGCCGTTGCATGAATATCTGGCCGCACATCAAGGGCTCACGGCAGTTGTTGCAGTACCGGTAGGGACTCAGGCGTAAGACACCAATTGCTGGGTGACTGAGGAACTATGGGGTGAAGTTATGAGTATAGGGCAGGAGAAAACGGCATAAATATGACGACGCTCCCCTCGCTGAGGGGAGCTGTCGCCGTAGGCGACTGAGGGGAGCTTGCGGTATAACCGTAAACTCCCCTCAGTCAGCCTTGCTGCCAGCTCCCCTCTCTGAGGGGCACCTGGCGAGACCCTTACTTGATGGCGTTCAGCCACTGCTCCTTGGTGGCCTTCTCGGCTTCGAGCTTGGCCTTCTTCTTCGGGTCGGATTCGGCCGCGATCTTGGCGTCGAGCTCGGCGAGCTGGGCGTTGAGCTGCTCCTCGAAGCTGGACTTGCGGGCGTCGGCCTCCGGATCGGTCTGCTTCCAAGCGGCATCCTCGATGGCCTTGATCTGCTTGTCAACGGCGTCGAGACGGTTCTCGATGCGGCGCATATCGTCACGCGGCACGTAACCGATCTGATCCCACTCTTCCTGAATCTTGGCCAGCTCCTGGCGGGCCTTCTTGGCCTCGGCGTCGGTCTTCACCGGCACCAGAGCCTCGGCCTTGACCAGCAGAGCCTCCTTGGCAGCCAGATTCTCCTTCTCGGAGGAGTTGATCTGATCGCGATCGGCCTGACGAGCGTTGAAGAAGGTGTCGGCGGCTTCGCGGAACTTGGCCCACAGCTCGTCGTCCTCGTTACGGCCAGCGCGGCCGGCCTTCTTCCAACGGTCCATCAGATCGTTGAACTTGCGGGAAGTCTCACCCCAAGCGGTGGAATCCTTGAGCTCATTGGCCTCGGCGATAATCGCTTCCTTGGCTTCCTTGGCGGCTGTACGCTCGTTGTCGCGAGCCTGAGCCCACTTGCGGCGAGCCTGGTTGAAGGTGGTACGGGCGACGGAGAAGCGCTTCCACAGCGCCTCGGCCTCCGGCTTGTCGATGCGCACGGTGGTGCGCTGGTGGTTCTGCCACTCGTCGAACAGGTTACGGAACTTGTCGGCGGTGGAGCGCCAGTTGGTGTTGTCGCCCAGAGAAGCGGCCAGTGCTTCAGCCTTCTCGACAATGGCGGTGCGCTCGGCAACGGCCTTGGCCTGGGCGGCCTTGCGTGCCTCGGCGATTTCGGTCTTCTTGGCCTCGCCGGCAGCCTTCAGCTCCTCGTACTGGGTCTTGAGTGCGGCAAGATCGCCCACGACGGCTGGCTCGGAGGTTTCTTCACCCAAGAGCTTCACGGATTCGTCGATTTCACGGGCCTTGATGTTCGGGGAAGCCAGGCGGGTGGCCAGCAGATCGAGCTTGGCCTTGAGATCCAGGAAACGACGGGCGTACAGTGCCAACGCCTCTTCCTTGGAGACATCCGGGAACTGGCCTACCTCGCGCTCGGCGTCGCCATCCTTGACGAAGACGGTGCCGTTGTCACCCACGCGGCCGAAGGCCTCGGCGGCCTTGACATCAGCCTCGGAATAGGCGGCGGTGGCGGCGGCCGGGGCGGCAGCGCGCGGCTTGGCCGCCGGAGTCTTCTTGGCGAAGGCGGCGGGGGAGGGCGCGTGCGGTTTCGGCATGGAAGCGGGGGACGGAGTCGGCGCCGGCGTGGCCGCGCTGGCCTCGGGTGCGGGTGTCGTTGCCTGCTCTTCGGGCGCAGCGGTGTTTACGGGTTCGGTGACAGTTTCGTCGGCCATGGCCAGCTCCTTAAAGCGTAGAATGCATAAGCGGGAGCGTCTCCCATCCCGGGCGAACCAGGAAGTTTTGACGCAACCCTCACCTATTATATTGATTTCGTGGCTAAAGGTGCATCAATATCAGGATTCCCGGAGTGGCTCCCCTCCGAACGTGTTGTGGAGCAGCGTGTTATCGATACGCTTCGTAAGGTTTTTGAGCTCAACGGCTTCATCGGCATTGAGACGCGAGCGGTGGAAACCGGCGCTTCTTTGCTGAAAAAAGGCGAGACCAGCAAGGAGATTTACCTGCTGAGCCGTTTGCAGGAGGTCGGTCATGAATCCGACACTCCGATTGAAGAGCGTTTGGGCCTGCATTTCGATCTGACCGTGCCGCTGAGCCGGTATGTGGTCGAGCACTCGGGTGCGTTGGCGTTCCCGTTCAAGCGCTGGCAGATTCAGAAGGTGTGGCGTGGCGAGCGTCCGCAGGAAGGCCGCTTCCGCGAGTTCGTGCAGGCCGACATCGACGTGATCGGCGCCGGCGACCTGCCCGACCACTATGAAGTGGAACTGCCGCTGGTCATGGTCTCCGCACTGGAAGAGCTGCGCGCGTATGGCCTCCCCAAGGCCACCGTGCACGCCAATAATCGCAAGTTGTCTGAGGGGTTCTACCGTGGCCTTGGCCTGACGGACGTCGAAGGCGTGCTGCGCGAGATCGACAAGCTCGACAAGATCGGTGCCGATGAGGTGGCCCGACTGCTCACCGAGACCTGCGGCGCCACCGAGGCACAGGCGCGCGCCTGCCTCGAATTGGCCGAGCTCACCGCCTCCGACGGTGCCGAGCTTGCCGCTAAGTTCGATGCGCTGTGCGAGGCTCACGGCATCGTCAAGGATTCCGAGGCCTACACGCTGGCTCGTCAGGGACTCGATACCCTGGCCATGATCGTCGACGAAGCCGCCGCCATCCGCCCCGGTTCCGTCATCGCCGACCTGAAGATCGCCCGCGGTCTCGACTACTACACCGGTTCCGTCTACGAGACCTTCCTCGACGGTGCCGCATCACTCGGCTCCATCTGCTCCGGTGGCCGTTACGACAATCTCGCCTCCCAGGGCAACCGCAAGTATCCGGGCGTGGGCCTGTCCATCGGCCTGAGCCGACTGGTCAGCTACATGCTGCACACCGCCGGCGCTCACGCCAACCGTGTCAGCCCGGCCGCCGTGCTGGTCGCTGTGTGGAATGAAGAGGACCGCCCGGCCGCCAATCGTATTGCGAACCAACTGCGTGCGCGCGGCATCGCTACTGACGTGGCACCCACCGCGGCCAAGCTCGGCAAGCAGATCAAGTACGCGGACAAACTCGGCATTCCGTACGTGTGGTTCCCGGCCACCGCTGCCGAAGGTGCGGAAGGCGCAGAGCCCGCTGGCGACGAGGTCAAGAACATCGTCACGGGCGAGCAGGTTGCCGCCGATTGCACGTCGTGGGAGCCGGATACTGTGGTTGCCCAGCAAACCGTCGAAATCTGACGTATTCGCGCGAAAAATCGAGGAGAAACAAGACAATGAGCCAGACGGCTTACAGAACACATCATGCCACTGAAGTGACCGAGGCCCTGGTCGGCCAGAAGGTCACCCTCGCCGGTTGGGTTGACCGACGCCGTGATCACGGTGGCGTGGCCTTCATCGACCTTCGTGATTCGACCGGCCTCGTGCAGGTCGTCATTTACGACGAGGATATGGCCCGCCCGCTGCGCAGCGAATTCGTGATTCAGATTACCGGCGAAGTGCGCCTGCGCCCGGATGGCAACGAGAACACCCATCTGGCCACCGGCAAGATCGAGGTTGTGGCCGAGACCATCGAGATCCTCGCCAAGTCCGACGCCCTGCCGTTCCAGGTTTCCACCGCTCTTGAGAATGAGTCCGAGAACAAGCTGCCTGGCGAGGACGTGCGTCTGAAGTACCGTTACCTCGACCTGCGCCGCCCGTCCATGCAGTACAATCTGAAGCTGCGTTCCGACATGGCTAAGGCCGCCCGCCACGCGCTGGAAGACATGGACTTCACCGAGGTCGAGACCCCGACCTTCATTAAGTCCACCCCGGAAGGCGCCCGCGACTTCGTGGTGCCGGCCCGTCTGGTTCCCGGTTCCTGGTACGCCCTGCCGCAGTCCCCGCAGCTCCTCAAGCAGCTGCTCATGGTCTCCGGTGTCGAGCGTTACTACCAGCTCGCCCGCTGCTACCGTGATGAGGACTTCCGCGCCGACCGTCAGCCCGAGTTCACTCAGCTCGATATGGAGATGGCCTACGTGGACCAGGAAGATGTGATGGCCATGACTGAGAAGGTCATCGCCGCCATCTGGAAGTCCGCCGGCTATGAGGTCCAGCTGCCGCTGCCGCGCATCACCTGGAAGGATGCGATGGACAAGTACGGCTCCGACAAGCCGGACCTGCGCTTCGGCAACCCGCTGGTGGAGCTGACCGAGTACTTCAAGAACACGCCGTTCCGCGTGTTCCAGGCCCCGTACGTGGGTGCCGTGGTCTTCAAGGGCGGTGCCGCCACGCCGCGTCGTCAGTTCGACGCTTGGCAGGATTGGGCTCGTCAGCGTGGAGCCAAGGGCCTTGCTTACGTGGTCTTCGGCGAAAACGGCGAGCTCAAGGGCCCCGTCGCCAAGAACCTATCCGATGAGGAGCGCAACGGCCTACGCGAGGCCGTCGGTGCCGAGGAAGGCGACGCCGTGTTCTTCGCCGCCGGTTCCCGCGAGTCAGCCCAGCTGCTGCTGGGTGCCGTGCGTGTGGAGCTCGCCTCCCGCGAAGGCCTGCTGGATCCGAAGAAGTTCGCTTTCACTTGGGTTGTGGACTTCCCGCTGTTCAAGCCCACCGACGATCCGGATGATGACGATGTGGCTGTCGGCCACTCCAAGTGGACCTCCATGCACCACCCGTTCACCATGCCTTCCAAGGATTGGATCGACAAGTTCGACAAGGATCCCGAGCACGCCATGTCCGACTCCTACGACATCGTCTGCAACGGTGAGGAGATGGGCGGCGGTTCCGTACGTATCCACCGCGACGACATCCAAGCCCGTGTGCTCGATGTGCTGGGCATCACCAAGGAAGAGGCCGACGAGAAGTTCGGCTTCCTGCTTGAGGCATTCAAGTACGGCGCTCCGCCTCACGCGGGTCTGGCCCTCGGTTGGGACCGCACCGTGTCCATCCTGGCCGGTGCAGACTCCATCCGCGACGTCATCGCCTTCCCGAAGGCCGGCGGCGGCCGCGACCCGCTGACCGGTGCTCCGGCCCCGATTTCCGACGAGCAGCGCGCCGAGACTGGCGTCGACTACGACCCGGACGCCGACGAAAACTAATCTACGGAGCGTATACCGCTTTTCCTCAGCACTCGACGTACTTCAGTGCGCCTTCGGCTTCGGACGGCGGTCTCCGCACGCGTAGATTAATTTTCGAGGAGTAATGCTCCGGTGCTATTAGCCGCAAATGGCCCTTGGAATAATTCCAAGGGCCATTTGCTTTTTGCGGGTGGGGCCCAATGTGCCAAATACCTGCCAAGGGGTGCCAAATACTCCGCCCGATGGCACCTCCGCCATGCGGCAAACCTCGCACCATGCGGTGTCCCCCTTGGCGTTTGCCGATTATCCTTCCATGGGGCGGTAACTTCCTCATGGGGCGGTAAACAACCCATGGGGCGGTGAAAACCCCATGGGGCGGTAGGTCAAAATGGCTTAATTCCGCGGTTTCACAATTTCTTCAAACCGCCCCATGGGCAAATTACCGCCCCATGAGGAGCGATCGCAACTCCGTATTTGATCAATGTTGTGATGCTTTGTTGTGTTTTGCTTGTTTCCGCCTCCTGTATTCCCCTTTGCGCGCATTGATGGTAAGGCTGCCGTCTATTAATACCCGGCATGAAGGTTGAGGACGGCCAGGAAGCGGTATTTGCATCGCGGTGGCAACCTCTTGTGCGAAGGCACGTTGTTTGGCGGTGTTCCACAGGTCATCGGCGAACACCTCGATGACGGTCCAGCCCAATTGCCGCAGACGTCGACGTTTTTGCTGGTCCCGCACATATTGTTTGCGGAAGCGACGGTGATGATCGCCATCATATTCAATAGCGACTTTGTATTGTGGATAAGCCATGTCAACGGTGTAGGTGTATCCGTTCTCTGAATCGGTAATGCCATATTGTGTTTGCGGTATGGGCAGGCCGAAAAGCATAAGCGCCAAGCGTGTACGAGTTTCCTGAACGGAATCCGATGGTTTTACGAGCTTCAGCGCCGCCTCACAACGCGCACGGCCAATAACGCGGTGAAAGGCCGTTAGTCGTTGAGTGAATTGTTCAATGGCATATCCATAACGTCTGATGAGCGCTTCAGCCAGCACCACTAATTCAGTGAGGTTGAGATATTGGGCAAACTGTATCCACGCATCCATGGGATGCATGCAGGTTACGCCGTTTGAGAAAGCGATACTGTTGAACTTTGCATTCCATATGCGATAGTCGACATTGTCCAATGAAGAGCGGGTCCCCTTGCTCCTCACCGTCACATAAAAATCCTTCTGCGGCAACGTGCTGTGCCTCGGCAACTCCACGCCGCATAATTCCAATGCGGTATACAGCGAGAAACACAACGTGCGTTTCGTGCGCACTTTGCCCAGCAGATTCCAACAGGCCGTGTTCTTGGCCGTGGCTTTGGCGTCAAGATCTTTGCGCAGATAGTTGTTGATTTCGCCATTGTGCGGCACTTCGCTGTATCCGTTCATGCGCCGAGCGTAGCGCATTCCACGGTGGCACAGGGGCAAAACCGAAAAATGGGGATAACTTAAGCGGCGCGAACCGGTTATCCACCGGCATATCGTGTGCCGCGCCCGGTTATCCACCGCGCTTCGGGAGTGTCGTCCACCGTATAACAGCACTCATCGTGTGCGAACAGCTAGCCACGCTCAAAATGCCTAGCGCATTTATACGAATACGACATGGGAAACGGCGAGACCAGCCCCACACAATACAAAGTGACCGCCAGCCATGCGCCCGACTGCGGCATACACGGCAGCAACGCCAACGACACCAAGGCCAAACATGGAATCAGCAGATAGGACAACACGTGCCCGCTTTGCCGTCGCAGCAACGTCTCAGCCACCACGCAGCAGGCAATCAGCGCACAGCAGACGCCGAGCGATGCGCGACTCAGCGAGAATGTATGCCGATGCCCAATGCCGCCTTCACGATGTCTGATGCGGAAATGAGACATCGACTGAGCAACTGTGTGGACATACTGTGAACACGTTGGAAACGTCGGTGTGCTATCCTCCCACTCATGTCTGAAACGAACAATGAAACAGCAGTGCGTTCGCGCGCGACAAGCACAACATCACCGAGCAAGGCCAAATTGACCCCGCTGGTTCCCGGCAAAGAGGACCCGAACCGTCCGCTAGTCGAACTGACCCACGTCGAAAAGCACTTCGGTGCTTTGCACGTCCTCAAGGACATCAACCTGACCGTCGCCAAGGGTGAGGTGCTGGTGGTCGTGGGCCCGTCCGGCTCAGGCAAGTCCACGATGTGCCGCACCATCAATCGCCTCGAGACCATCGATTCCGGCGACATCCGCATCGACGGCAAGCCCCTGCCACAGGAAGGCAAGGAGCTCGCGAACCTCAGGGCCGAAGTTGGCATGGTATTCCAGTCGTTCAACCTGTTCGCCAACAAAACCATTCTTGAAAACGTGACGTTGGCCCTCATCAAGGTGCGTCACATGGACAAGAAGGAAGCCGAGCAACTGGCCATGGACCTGCTCGCCCGCGTGGGCGTCGACTCCCAAGCCAGCAAGATGCCCTCCCAGCTCTCCGGCGGCCAGCAGCAGCGTGTGGCCATCGCCCGCGCGCTCGCCATGCGCCCCAAGGTCATGCTGTTCGACGAGCCCACTTCCGCACTCGACCCGGAAATGGTCAACGAAGTGCTCGACGTGATGGTCGAACTCGCGCATGAAGGCATGACGATGATCTGCGTGACCCACGAGATGGGTTTCGCGCGCAAGGCCGCCGACCGCATCGTCTTCATGTCGGACGGCCAGATTCTCGAAGAGAACACGCCCGACGAGTTCTTCGAGCATCCGCAGACCGACCGTGCCAAGGACTTCCTCTCGAAGATCCTCACCCACTGACGAACCCACTGAAAGACGGGTACGCAATCCAATGACATTCACCAATACGTTCAAACGGAAGGCTTGCCGCGTGATCGCCGCGCTCGCCGCCGTGGCCTGCACAATGTCGCTGGCAGCCTGCGGCGCGGACGAAACCGGCAAGATCCGCATCGGCATCAAATTCGACCAGCCTGGCCTGGGCTTCAAGAAGTCCGGCACCTACGTGGGCTTCGACGTGGACGTGGCCAAATACGTCGCCAAGAAACTCGGCTATTCCGAAGACCAGATCATCTGGAAGGAAGCCCCCTCCAAGCAGCGTGAGGCCATGATTCAGAACGGCGACGTGGACATGATCCTCGCCACCTACTCCATCACCGACGAGCGCAAGAAGGCCGTCTCCTTCGCTGGCCCGTACTTCGTGGCCGGACAGGATCTGCTCGTGCGCAAGGACGACAACTCCATCAACGGCCCCGAAGACCTGAACGGCAAGCGCCTATGCTCCGTCACCGGTTCGACCTCGGCCGCCACCGTCAAGGAGAAGTTCGCCTCCGAAGTCCAGCTCATGGAACAGCCCGGTTACGCCGAATGCGCCACCGCCCTGTTCTCCGGCATTGTGGACGCGGTAACCACCGACGACATCATCCTGGCCGGCCTGGCCTCCGCCTCGCGCGGCAAGCTCAAGGTGGTTGGCAAACCGTTCACGCAGGAATACTACGGCGTGGGCATCAAGAAGGGCGATACGCAGCTGGCCACCAAAATCAACAACGCCATCGTGGACATGATTCAGGACGGCTCGTGGGAGAACGCCATCAGCGATAACACCAAGGGCACCAACTACACGCCCGACGTACGCTACAACCCGCCCATCCCGGACGAAGGAGAGGAGGCCTGATGAGCGGATTCCTGGAACTCTTCAGCCAGTATGACGTGCTCGGTGCGTTTCTGGTCAATATCGAACTGACCTTGTGGTCCGCCCTGTTCTCCCTGATCCTGGCGATCTTCTACAAGCAGTTCAGCTGGAAGATGCTGTACGATTCGCTGATCGACACCGCAAAGACATCTGCGATGGTATTCATCATCCTGTTCGGCGCGTCTGCCTTCACCGGCATCTTCATGTCGCTCGACGGCGACCAGCTGATTGCAACCTGGATTTCGAGCGTTGGCATCGGCAAGTGGGGCGCGTTCGCAATCATGATGGCGATCGTATTCTTTATGGGCATGTTCCTCGACTGGCTGGGCATCGTTATGATCGTATTCCCGATCTTCCTGCCGATTATGGATATGTTCGGCTTTGACCGCCTGTGGATCGTCGCAGTTACGGCTGTTATGCTGCAGACCTGCTTCATGACGCCGCCGTTCGGCTTCGCACTGTTCTACATCAAGGGCATTGTGCCGCCGTCGGTCAAAATACAGGAAATCTACCGCGGCGTTATCCCGTTCATCCTGATTATCATCGCAGTGGTAATTCTGGTAACGGTATTCCCGCAGGTTGTATATTTCCTCCCGAATCTGGTAGCATCTTAATCTTTCTCCTGAGCCTTCCGGCAGACACCTGTGCCGGAAGGCTCATTTGCAGTAAGGAATAGCAGACTTTGGGTAAAAAATGCCTATGGACTGTGCAGAATATGGTGTTATACTGGATAAGTACGCAAAAACGTACCATTTGTTACCTGTGTTATTTCGCAGTTCGATGCGGTTTTCCTCTTACCGTATTACTGTAAAATGGGAAATGTGTAGATGTGTTTGAACTGCGGAATAAACTTCTGTCTGCCGGATTGTTGGAGTATTTGCCGGCGGCAGACCCCCCTCCGGGCTCTCTGATCTGTTGAAAATCAGAGAGCCCTTGCTTATTCTTGCGTGGAAAAATTCCGCAAATCGCTTGACTTCTCGAAAAATTTCGGGTATAAGATTATATTGGACAGACAAAAATTCGATGATATACTATTATATAATGCATGCCTGTTCAAAGCCTGAACGGTA
>ERZ773193.2817-NODE-2817-length-17311-cov-4.067397_pt1 | contig 17311 bp, 9 predicted proteins | sample MGYA00511110_ERZ773193 | MGnify/ENA primary metagenome ERZ773193 (study PRJEB29015, sample SAMEA2737784) | human gut metagenome | biome: human gut; feature: human-associated habitat; material: faeces | place: China | collected 2012 ...
ATACATTTATCTTTACCCCTTTCGGAGTCCAAGAATATGTCCGCACCTCCCTCTCCCCTCAAAGTTCAATTAGTTCCAAAAAATCAATAAACACAAAAAAATCCCATTTTGATGTTAAATCAAAGTGGGATTTTTATTTACATATTATTCCAAAATATACACTACACAACTTCTTCTGCCAAAGTCGTTAGCATTTGATCCGTAGCATAAATCAATTTTGTTGCCCTTAATTGCACCGCCTGTATCTTCGGCACTTGCAACGCCGTATGACCATGAGCCGTCGGCTGATGTTACATACACTTTTGAGCCAAGCGGAACTACGCTCGGGTCAACTGCAACTATACCATATCCAAGCGGATTGCCCATTGCCGAAACTGTATAACCGCCGTTTTCTGACGGAGAAGTTGAATAAGCAGTAGCAGTCATTGTGATTTTCTTCTTATATTTATATCCGTTTACAGTACCGCCGTTATCGCTTACTGTCGACTTTGTCGCAAAGGTGTCCTTAACGGTTGTATTCTTAGGTGCAGGTGTAGGTTCCATTGTACCTTTTGCAATAACCTTGTTACGCATTTCAGTTGTAACTTGTTCGTCTATCACCTCTCTTGTCGCCTCTTGACCATCTTGGTATGTAACCTTGTAAGTGATTGTTTTCACACCGTCTTGTCCTTCGTCAACGACTTTTTCCTGTCCCTTGATCAAAGTCGCATCATCAACATATTCAACACCTTTAGGAATTACTTCCGTTTCGGTTTCGTCTGTATGGCTCACCGATACAAGCTGGATTGTGTCACTGCTTGCAACAGTGTCGCCGTTGGCTGAAATTTGGTCATATTCACCCGGAATATATCCTGCCTCAACAAGTGCGTCCTTAACGTCCGCCTTTGTTACTGTTACAACTTCTTCCGATTCACCGACTTTAATTGTAACACGCTTACCACGCTTGATAACAATATTTTCATTATCCTCAACAGGCTTTTCTGTTGAAACATTAATCTTATCGGTATCCGAAACATTCACGCCATGTTCTTCAAGAGCACCCTCAACGCTTTCACTTCTTGTCTTTACAGTTTTTGTTTCATTTGTTCCCGCAAATTCGTTTATTTCCGTAATTGTGATTTCCTTCGCCGATGCGCTGTATACAGTACCGAATATTACCGTCATCATTGCCACAAGCGTAATAATTGCAATCGTACATCTTCTGTGCTTTGCTTTCAATTTTGCTTTTTTCTTTTCTTCGCGTTTTTCACGCAAATTCATTATCATTTCTTGTTTTGTCATCTCTTGTGTAGTCATAAAAGTTAAACCCCTTTCATTACTTGTCCCATAGTATACTACAAAATTGTTACATTGTCAAGCTTTTTATTACATTTTTATTACAAAATAATTTCAAATATTGCAATATGAATAAATATATTACTCGACTTTTCCCATATATTACTATTTATATGCACGATATTTACATATTATTACATTTATTTTTGATTAATGTTACAAAAATAAAGCAGGTATATACTTTTTCATAGTCGGAAATAATGGAAATAAAACAAATTGAAATGATTGGAGATTAGTAATGAAAGAATTGACAAAGAAAGTAGTTATTTTAAATAATTTTTCATCACCGTATGTGAGCCAAGCAATAATAATTCTCAAAGACTATAATCCAAAACTTGAAAGCAGAGCAATAGCGGACGCGGAAACAATAGTCAGTCGCTACATCGAACGAATACAAAAAAACGGACAACCAACAAAGGCTGTCCGCTCGAAATCTAAAATATTAAAAATATTGATTTGCTTAATTTTGATTGCGTCAATATGTTTTGCAATCAAATATCTTTCTTAAATTATTTGAAATTGCTGTCCATATAGTCAATGTATTCAGTATATTTTTGAGCTGTTGATGTCATCGAAGAATATGAGAAATCATAATATACCGCAATTCCGTTTTTCAATACGCATTTTCTGTGGTAAACAGTATCATCTGTTGTCACAGTAACTGCATACCAATCGTCACCGGCACGAGAATATGAAACTTCGCCGCCCGTTTGACGTGCATAGTCACGCATAAGGTCAGACGGGGCACCGCTCTTTCCCTCTTGCGAAACAGTCATAGTTGCACCGCCAAGCGCATCAGTTAAGTTAAGTTTTTGATTGCCTGCTGTCGGATTTGAATTAAAAGTAGACGGATAAACGCACGTCACACCGCTTATTGTCATTTTTGAATAACCGTTTTTGCTTGCTGAATTTGACGGCGATGATGTTGATGATACGTTGTTTGCTGTATCTGTTGGTGTATTCGTTGCACTTGCAGGCGAATTTGTTGAAGTAGGAGCAGTGCCTAATCCGTTATCGTTCGGAGCCATCATATTATAGCCGATAATCACGCTTACTATTGCGATAAGCAGTGCTACGATTATGAAAATCATAACACTCCCCTTACTTTTTCTACGTTTTTTATTACGGGCTTGTTTTGCCTCTTTTTCCTGTAAACGACGTTTACGATTAAGACGTTCAGCCTTCAGTTCCTCGATTTCTTTGCGTTTTGTAGTTTGGCTGTTCTGGTTGTTTTTTCTTACTGATTGACCACATCTGTCACAAAAACGTGTTCCCTCTTTCAGTTGTCTGCCACAATTTTTGCAGTACATAAAACCCCTCCGAAATTACTTTTTTGCTATCTAAACTATTATACTATATATTGTATATAAATGCAAGTAATTTTCGTAATTTTGTTACATATAGATTACACATTAAACGCAAAATACGAAATATTTTTGAAATATTTGTTATTTAAACGCAAAATTCCATATTTTTATTATAAGAAATTATCATAGCATTTACATTTATCGACAAATTCTTCCCTCTATGATATAATAACATTCTGAAATGGTTGCAAACCATGCTGACACCACCTTGAAGGGGGTGTGCATATGAGTGAAGCTATTGTTTATTTAACTTTGGTTTTACTGCTTTGTATAGTGATAATAAAAAAATAGTTACCTATCGTCCAAATAGGTAACTATTTCGTAGAAAATATTTCTTTCTACTAAATTATTAACATGCAGCATGGTTTGTTTACCATTTCTTTTATTATATTATCACACACAGCTACATTTGTCAAGCAAAAAGAACGGCCATACGACCGTTCTTTTATTACTTTATAAATTATTCAGTTACAGATGTTGTTGCAGGGGCTTTTACCAATACATTATCAATCTGCATTCCTGCATAGTATCTCTTTGTATTAAATTGCATACCTGCAAGACCTGCATTACTTACTTTACCGGCAAATTCGCCTGTCGTAGCTGTATCATTTGTATATGTTACACCGTCTACAACCGCATCACCACCGGCTTTTGGTGCTATTGTAACCTTTACACCTGTTTCAACCTTTTCGATTGTATAGTGATATAATACACCCTTTTCAAGTGTAACATCAGTTGTTCCGTTTACTGTCCATGTTGTAGTATTAGCAGTTTTCAACTGTAATACAAGCGCATACTTGTCTGAATCTTTCGCTTTCACAGCAAATCCTGATAATTGATTAGTTCCACCTGTTAAAGCCAAATCAAACTCAGCAATATAATCTTTATCCGCATCAACTTGAACTGCACTGCTTGTTATAGAAGTACCGTTTTCACCTGTTTTGACAGCTGAAATTTGAGTATACTTATCGTCATCACCGGCAATAGATACAGTATATCTACCTGTATTGCCCGATTTCCAATCACTTTCTGTTGCATTGTTATAATCATTCTGATAATAGATACCATTATACTTAAATACAGCAATAAGTGTTGTATTAGCAGTTAAATCAAATGAATATTGAGCATCTGTGCTTACATATGTTCCTGCTGTTGCATTTTCTGTTGATGTTGCCCAACCTGCAAATTCATAAAGAGCTGCAGGAGTAGCTGTTGCAACAATCTTCTTACCCTTATTCAACTGAGTATCTGTACTTGCAACACCGTTTACAGTATATGCAACTGTACCTTGGTCAGCATTTTGAGAAGTAATACTTAGGTTAAGTTTTTCAGCAGCAATAACTTTCAAATCAGCAGTTGCTGAAACTGTTGTTCCGTTTACTGTAGCTTTAACTTTGTAATCACCTGCTGTTGCTTCTTCTGCAACATTAACTTTACCGTTTGCAACTGTAATATTTTCTGCAGCTGCATCCTCTCCGTTTACTACAGCCCAATCAACAGCTGCTGTCATAACTCTGCCATCCTGGTCTTTTACAGTAGCTGTATAAGTAGCCTCTTCACCTTGAGCAAGAGTTGTACCTGTTGCAGGGTTAGCAATTTCAACTGTTTTTGCAGCATTAGCTGTCAAAGCAACATTTTCTGCTACAACTGAATCTGCAACTGTAAGTGTACCGTCTTTCTTGATTGCGTAATCATTGCTTTCAACAGTGTATGTATAAGTACCTGCTGATAAAGCTGTTGATGCTACACCTTGATCGTCAGTTGTTATAGTTGCAACAGTTGTATCACCATTCTTAACTACAATCTTTGCACCTGCAACTTTTGTATCTGCATTTGCAGCGGCTGCCACATTAAATGTAACTACTTTACCTTTTGTAATCTTCAAAACAGGAGCTTTATCAGCTGATGCTTTACCATACAAATCTGCACCGCCTGCATTGTCTGTAAACATTAGAGTAATTTTACCGTTCTTACCTTGTGCAGCGGCAGTAACGTCAGTTGTCAAAGCATTTTCGCCTACTACTGTATTAAATGAAGTAATAAGAGTTCTTGCATCAGCAAATCTGTCAGCAGCAGTACCTGTCATTGTTGTCAAGTCAATATTACCGTTTGTCAAAGCGAAAATTTTAGATGTTCTTGATCGATTACCGCCTTGTTTTACATTGTAAATCAATTCAGCTTTTGCAACACCTTCGCCTTCAGCCAATGTTGGCAATGTAAACTGTGCAAATGCTGTTCCTGCCCATGATGTATCAGTATCATTATTGAAATGCTCTAATCCCGTTTCAGTATTTACTGTTGTACCTTTGTTACTGCCCCATCCTGAAGTTGCAGTATTTTCAAGAGTTGCAATAGCCACTGTCGGATCTGCTGCATATGCAACTGTTACTGTTACAGGGTATGCAGGCATTGTGAACTTGCCTTCTGCTACAGCTACTGTTGTTTCGGCATCGTCTGTCTTTGTTACTGTAATTGTCGGATCAGCAGCAAGGTAACCCAAAGCAGGTGTTGCAGCTGTTATTGTAAGTTCTGTACCTTCAGCAACGCTTTTCAAATCTGTTGCGCCTGTTACTGTAGCAATACCGCCTGTTACTGTAGTAGTTACAGCACTCTTAACTTTAGCAGTTGTTGTTACTGTGAATACACCTGCTAGATTGCCGCTAACTGTAATTTCTTGAGGAGTTACTGTTAAATCTTTGTAATCATCTTTAGCTACAGCTGATACTGTATATGTACCGGCTTTAACACCTGTAAATGTTACAGCTGTATCTTCGATTGTACCTGTAATTGTATTTTCAGCTTCTGCTTTATCTGTAAGAGTTACAGATTTAACACCTGCGTCTACAGTACCTGATACTGCATAAGTAGGAACAGCTGTTGCTGTTGGAGCCGGTGTATCTGTCGGAGCAACTGTTTCTGCCGGAGCTTCTGTCGGCTCAACTGTCGGAGCAACTGTTTCTGCCGGAGCTTCTGTCGGCTCAGCTGTCGGAGCAACTGTTTCTGCCGGAGCTTCTGTCGGCTCAGCTGTCGGAGCAGCTGTTTCTGCCGGAGCTTCTGTAGGTTCAGCTGTCGGAGCCGGCTTAGCTGTTGCTTGAGCTGCACCGTTCTTTACTGTATAAGCATTAGCAAGCGGTGTCATAGTCTTTAGACTATCCCAAACCATTATCTTATCATTCGTTGTGAATGCATCTAAATCTGTTGCAGGAACTGTTGTAGCCTTGTTTGCTTCTAATTTAAGATTTACAACTTTCTTAACTGAATCCAATGTATTATCAGTTCTGTATGATGCTTGAACAAGAACTGCATCTGTATCCTTATCTGATGTCAATGTAACTGTGTTAGCAGTTTCATCAACGCTCATTGTAACCTTTGCAGGTATCGGAGCAGGTGTCGGAGCTGCTTGTGTTGTTGGAAGAAGTTTTCTTGGTTGATCAGCTGTTCCTGAATATGTTAGCATATTATCAATTCTTGCAACTGAACCTGTGTAAGAACCACCTTTTTCAGATGTTACTGCTAACAATGGAAGTTCTGTAACTGATGTTGCTGTATTGCCTGTTCCAACGTGGTCGCAATCAACTTGTGGTTTTTCTGTGAAATCTTCATCAGCTTTTGCAACCCAAATTCTAAATTTATCGCTTGAAACTATAATTGCAACTTTGTACCATTGATAAGCCTCAACTTGTTGACCGATTGTTATAACATTGCTACCGCTACCGATTGTGTAGCTTGAGGCTGTGTCATCAGTTGTAAGTACACCCATAACATTGTTGTATGCACCGTTCTTGTCAGTACCAGCTTGGCTGTTATCCTTTAGAATATAAAGTCTACCGGCACCGCCTGCCTTGTTTGAGCCAAGATTAACAGCGAATGTCATTACAGATGATTTTCCGTCTGCTAATGCCAAAGTATTTGCAGCAGAAACTACAGGACCTCTACCGGCACCTGAATAAGGACCACCTGCAAGTGTAAGAACTTTATCGCCAGCTGCCCAATCTTCTACTGAAACAGTTGTTGCTGTATCGCCGCCTGTTCTATTACCCATAGCAATAGATAGACCGTCTACATCTGTAATTGTTGTAGCAGTTTCGCCCATCGCTGTTGATGCAAGTGCTTTGCTGAAAGTATTATTAACTACCGGTGTAACTCCATCTGGAGCTGAAAGGCCAGGAGCCTGTGTCTTAACGTCCGGAACCGGCATAACTGTTGGAACTACAACAGTTGCATCACCTCTAAGACCATCTGTTGTAAGTGTTTCCGGAGCACCTTGGTAAATATGTAAGTTGTCAAGTGCAACTATACCACTACCACCATCACCTCTGTTTGAGCAAACATATATTGAATTAATTTCATTTGTTGAGTTTGTATATTCTACACCGTCAACAAGTTTATTACCTGACTTATCGATTACTGTTACAGTAGTCTTATCATTATTAACTGCAGCTTGTACTCTTACCCATTTAGTATCTGCAACCTCGACTGCACTTTCAGGATAAGCTACTAATTCTGATGTTGAATCATCATTAATTACCCATTTATCTGTAAGATATGGTCTAAGGTCAGTTTTCATAGCAGCGTTAGCTACTGACGCACCTGAACCTGAATTATACTTTGTACCTTGTTGTGCATTTACTGTATCTATAATACCTGCACCATCTCTTGTATCCTTAGTGTTTGTATCATTTGTAAATGCAAGTTGGTTTGAGTGCATGATTCTGCTCATACCATTACCACGAGTCATCATTGTATCATATTCAATAGTATATTGACCTGAAATAGTTTGACCCAAAGAATATGTCGACTTACGGTTACCGCCGCCGCTACCTTGGAATTTTAAATATTGGTCAGTTTCACCGTCATCAATGGTAACTGTCGGAACAATGTCACCTTTATCTGCTCCATCCGGAGCAACCCAACCATCTGCTGTTGAGCCATCAAGAGTGACTAAATCTGTTGCCGCGCTTGCTGTTACTGTCAAGCCTGCGAAAGCAGATGCTGACATAGCAGCGGCGCAAAGTAATGAAATTAGTTTTTTACTTTTCATTTCTTCTCTCCCTTTCTTTCCTTAACTTGTTTCCAAGTATTGTTTAATTTAGCAGGTACAGGATGTTGATTTAAGTAAATCTGCACAATCCTAACCCATCTATATGGTATATATTGTATCATATTTTTTTTGTATGTGCAATATTATTAAGAAACTTTGAATGAAAATATTGCACAAAAAAGCACATCATTTTTTATTCAAAATGCAAAATTCAAGTTGTACATTTTTTATTTTTGTAGATTATTTTTACCAAAAAAAGACCGCTTTCGCGGTCTTTTAAGCGTTATTATTTTGTAACAGTGAAATTGCTGATAGCAATTATTCTTGTTTCCGGTGAACTCTTATCCGCTGAAAATTCTATGCTTGCAATATCTCCTGCATTATCTGTAAGAGTTGTTGTTGCAGATTTTGTACCGTCTGTTACTGTTACAACCTTAGTTTCAGGGTCAATCGTTACAGTTACTGTTGTATATTCTGTCTTTTTATCAGGCAATGTAGCAGCTTCTAATCCTGCTGTTGCAGCTGTACCGGCATACAATGTACCCCATGAATAACACATTGAGAATATTGTTGTACCTGAAGAATTCTTGAAGTTAAGAGTCTTTAGCTGTCCTGCTCCCCATTTATTTTTCGAGTCAGGTGCCCATGTATGATCAAATTTAACTGTTGTTGCTTTATCAAGAGTTATTCTTGATCCGAATGTATATGTCTGAGTTTGACCTAAACCAGGGAATACTATAGCAGTCTTTCCGCCAAGAGTCATAAATTTACCTGTATAGTTAGTTGAACCCTCTGCCATATCTTCGTAATATTCATAACCGAATACTGTCAATATTGCTGTCTTTGTTACGCCGTTTAGCGTACCCTTAATTGTAACGTTCTTTGTCAATGAATCGCCCATTGAGAAACCGTCACCGATTGTAACAGTACCGTCTGTGGCTATTGTCACACCCGCCTCATCGCAAGACCATGTAACATCTGTATTTTTAACAGCATCCATAGGTGTTCCTGCCTCATCTTTGGCATTTTTAATCGAAACAGTCGATGTTGAACCCGATGTTGACTTAACACTTGCAGGTGATAGTGAAAGTTCAAAATCTGTAATATCCGCAACTGTTGGTGCGTCTACAAAATTAGCTACAATTCTTGAGTCACCGCGAAGTCTGAATGTATATTCATCATCCATTGAAAGTGTTGTTCCGCTTTCAGTCTTCCAACCACGGAATACATATCCTTCATTTGCTGTTGCCTTTAATGTTACAACATTGTTTAGAGGAAGTGTTTTCATCGTATACTCGCTGTCCGGAATCGGTGTTGCAGTTGGTGTTGGAGCCGGAGGAGGCACTATACTGCTTATTGTCAACGGAGTCATTTTTTGAAGTGAATCCCAAAGCATTACCTTACTTCCTGTTGTAACTGTGTAATCTTGTATACCTGCCTCTTCAAATGTTACAGGAGTTGTTGTAACCTTTTTAATTGTTCCGTTTTCTGCATATTGTGTCTCAACAAGAACTGCTGTCAATGCCTTTGTTGCAGTTACAACAGCTTTATCGGCAGTAACAGTCAATGTAACGTCACCGTCTGCCAAAGTATTTACTGTTGCCGTTTCATTATCTTTAGCCTCTGCAGTTGCTGTCGGAGCTGCTGTTGCAGTTGCCTCTGTAGGTTCTGTTGTTGCTGTAGGTTCTGTTGTTGCTGTAGGTTCTGTTGTCACTGTAGGTTCTGTTGTCACTGTAGGTTCTGTTGTCGCTGTAGGTTCAGGTGTTACATATGAAAGTGTAACGCTGCCCTTTGCTGTATCATTACTTCTTATGCCGATTGTATAGCTTGGAAGTTTTTGATCTTTTAATTTTGCAACTGAAAGGTTTGCTACTTTATTATCAAATGCAACCTTACTTCCGCCGAATAGAAATTGAGTAATCTTTGTCGGCGTAACTGTCAATTCTGTTGTTTGATAATTGTTAAGTGCAATTTCAACAGGTGTTCCGCCACCTACCGATACAGTTGCTGTACCTAAATCCATATCAAGAATATATTGTACGTTTGTAAGTGCAGTTGCCGATATTGTGCCAACTGTCTTATCTCCGGCAGTTATCACACCGCCTGAACCGATTGTGAACAAGCTAATACCTTCTGTACCGCCCAAATGTTTATCGTTATGACCCGTTACAAGATTGAATGTCATACCGCCGCCCGATACATACTGAACATCAGCTGAAACAAGGTATCTGCCTGTTGTACCGATTTCAGTTGAAAGGTCTTTTGAATAGTAGAACGAACCTTGGTTGGCACTGCCGTTTTTAGCACCGTCTGATGTGATTTCAACATATTTTGTTTTAGTTTTATCACTTGTTTCGTTAAGATATGCTGTTATTCCGGCACTGCCGATTTGTGTCCAATCATTAAATTCTTTCAATGATGATGTTTTACCGTCATATGTTGCACCGTAAAATCCGAATTGTTCATTTCCGTCTTTATCTTCATTCAACAGATACTGTTCTTCTACATCTGTCGGAATATATTCAGCCGAGTATTGTACATTTTCCGGGTCAACGGTAAGACCTGCGTCACCGCCGTTGTCCTTAGCTTTCCATACTGTTGCTGTGTATGTATCGCCTTCTTCAAGTTTTACGTCTGTCGTAAAGTGTGTAATTTCCTGTGTACCGTTGCCTGTTGAGTTATCAACCTGGTCTATAGCATAAATCTTACCCTTTTCCTCACCGTTCTCGTCTTTTACCGTAATAACGATAATACCGTAAGCGCCAAAGTCTATTTTTGCGTCTTGTACAAGTACCTTAGCATAATTCGCCTCACCGGCTTCGTTGAATTTAATATCTTTAATTACAACAGGATATTCGTTATCTGTCGGAACAACGTATTGCGGCCAAGCAGAGTTAGGCGCACTGCCAAGACTTGTGATTTCTGTTGAAACAAGGTTTGGTGTTTCGTCTGTAAAGTTATTTACAACAGGTGCCAAAGCAGCCTTTTGCGTTTCGTCTGTTACAGCCTTTGCAGCTTTAACGAATTCATATGCAAGATTTTCAGCACCTGCATCGTTAGGGTGAGTTTGGTCTGTTCCGCCGCCCTTAGCTGTTTGGAAATAGAACTTAATAGCACCCGAATCACCGCCGTTATCAGTTGTAATCTTATTATAGAAATCCAAACTGTATGAATTCAAATCAACATATGCAATATCTGTTGCACCTGCTGTCACCTTATCTGCAACATACTTTGCACCGGCTGTCGCAAAACCGTCCAATGTGTGCTGATATGCACCGTCTGTGAATGTGTTAATTCTTTCGATCGGGCTGACTATAACAAGCGTTGCACCTACGCTGTGACAAGCATTGTAATACTTATCAAGGTTTGATACATAACCTGTAGGTCCGTCACTCTTATGGTTGTGACCGTATTCAACGTATAGGTAGTCGCCTGCTTTGATACGATCCTTTACCATATTAAAGTGGTAGTTATCGGCAGCATTAAGACCGCCTTCACCTTCGTTTACCATTGCATAATTTCTCGGCAAATATTTTGTCAAGCCTGTACCTACACCTGTGTAGTTTTGAAGTCTGAAGAATGGCAATGAACAGTTACCGTCTGTAACTGTTGAGTCACCAAGCACCCAAAATACAGGGTATTCTTGTACTTTTTGAATTTCGATAGATGCGATTGCAGAGTTTTTACCCGCTACGCACACATTTACCATTCCGTCTGCTATAGTGCCCTTAGGCTCAGACTTTTCGTAGTAAATCGGAGTAGGTCTTACAGAAAACTCGACTGTCTTTGTCTGACCCGCCTCAACCTTTGTATCTGTGAATATAGGGTGCTTTCTTTCTGTGTAAAGTGAAATTTCAGCATCCTTTGTTGTATCAAGAGTTGTTACTGTTGCACGAACTCTGTAATATGCCTCATCATCTGCTTTTAGTGCAAAACGTGTAGGATAATATACGTCACCGGCATTTCCGAAGCTGTCCTCTCCCACTGAACCGATTGCGTCATTAAGACCTGTACCGCCACCGGCTTTAAGCTTTATAGCCTGTCCTTTTTGGTTACCGAAGCCGTCCAAACGGTTTCCAAGCTTGTATGAGTCCACGTCAATACCGAGAAAACCATACTCCTTATTAGTAACATAATTTGTGTCCGGTGTTACAAGTGTATAACCGTCTTCCGCATCTGTTCCTGCCGCACCGAAGTCGAATTTCCACTCTTGCTCAACGGTATCACCGTCAAAAATAGGTGTTGTTTCCGCACTTGCTGTCATAGGCAATACGATACTTCCCGCAATCATTGCCGTTGACAATGCCGCACAAAGCAATTTTTTAACATTGTTTTTCATAAAACCTTCTCCTTTTTTATAAATTTCCTCTCTCAAATTTGCCGTTATAAATTATATTATCATATTCTCTCAAAAAAGAAAAGCAGATTAATAAAAAAAGTAGTTTTTTTATTAAATCTGCTCTGTTTTTTTACTTTTTCTTTCTAAGCATTGCACCCTCGCAAACAGGCTGTGCCGTTTTAAATTTAACTATCTGCTCTGCGTGATTTGCAACTTCGATTTCATTACCGTTTTCGTCGCACATACTGTCAACCGTCTGTACAAAAAACGGTTTCATAGGCTGAATTATCTCTATTTCGTCACCCTTAAAGAAACGGTTTCTCTGTGTAATCGTTGCAATGCCGTTTTCCGCGTCATACGACTTGACTATACCGATAAGGTCGTAATCTCTGATATACGAACTTGACGTGTAAACCTGTGAATTTTCATCCGGCTTGCCGAAATAAAAACCTGTTGTATACGGTCTGTGACTGACCTTGCAAAGTTCTTCGTATTCCGCTTCATTAAACACATAATTTTCGGGATCGGCACAATATCTGTCAATCTCACGTCTGTACGCCCCGACAACCGTTGCAACATAATAAGAAGTTTTTACTCTGCCCTCGATTTTAAGGCTCGCAATACCGCTTTGCACAAGCTCAGGTATATGACGGATTGTACACAAGTCCTTTGAATTAAATATAAACGTACCTCTTTCGTTTTCAAACACGTCCATATATTCACCCGGTCTTGTTTCCTCGACAAGTTTGTAATTCCATCTGCACGGATGTGCGCAAGCACCCATGTTTGAGTCACGTCCCGTCATATAGTTTGACAAAAGACATCTGCCAGAATACGATATACACATAGCACCGTGTATAAATGCTTCAAGCTCCAAATCTTCAGGAATTTTCTTTTGAAATTCCGCAATTTCTTTAAACGACATTTCTCTTGCAAGCACGACACGCGTTGCACCCATCTTGTACCACTTTATTGCCGAGCGATAATTAATGTTATTCGCCTGTGTACTTACATGAATAGGTATTTCCGGTGCAAGTTCCTGCATCATATCAAACAACCCCAAATCCGCCACAAGCACTGCGTCAAAGCCGTAATTCTTTATATCTTTGACAAACTCCTCAAATTCTTCAATATCATCATTATGCGGAAGAATATTTGCGGTAAGGTACACTTTTTTGCCTCTGTCGTGAGCGTACTTTATACCCTCCTGCATATCTTCCTTTGAAAAATTTTCCGCCGCTACACGCAGCGAAAACATTTCACCGCCGATATACACCGCGTCCGCACCGTAATCTATCGCTGTTTTCAATTTCTCCAAGCTGCCGCCGGGAGCTAAAAGTTCTGGTTTCTTCATAATATATTCCTACCCTTTATTATTTCTTTACCGATATTGTAACACCGTCACCGAGCGGTAAAAGCGATGTTTCAAGCTCCTTATGCTCCATAAGCATATCAATATATTTTCTAAGACGTTTTACAATCGTGATTTTTCTTCTCACAACGTGGTTATCGTCCGCTGTCATTCCCTTGTAAAGCACATTGTCGGAAATAAGCACACCACCTTTTTTCAGCAATCGCACGCACTCGTCAAGCATATAAATATAATGTGCTTTCGGACCGTCAAGGAATATCATATCAAAAACTTCATCATCGTCAATATACGAAAGATAATCCTTTGCATCTGCCTCAATAACCGATATTTTTTCCGCATATCCCGAAGTTTTAATATTCTCCCTTGCAATACGCACCATATCTTCGTTACATTCAAGTGTTGCTATTTCGCAGTCATCATCTGTAGCCTGTGCCATTAATATAGAAGAATACCCAATCGCACAACCTACTTCAAGTATTTTTTTCGGTTTAACCGTTCTGCACATCACCGACAAAAACCTTGCCGTTTCAGGCTCTACTATCGGAACACTGTTTTCTTCCGCATATTTTTCAAGCGAGTGCATAAATTCATCATTATGCACTGTTTTCGCACGCAAATATTCCGTTATATACGGCGGAACAATCGCGTCTTTATCATATTCTATCATTTATCAAACCTCTTTATTGTTTTAAACTGTCTTGATTTTCAATCGCACTGTCATCGACTGAAATATTTTGCTCAGTACTCTGCATTGCCGCAAGATGTTCTTCATATGTCTTTGAGAAGATATGTGAGCCATCCTTGCCAAGTACAAAGTAATACGCATCGGTTGCCTCCGGATAAAGCGCCGCCTCTATACATTCTGTTCCCGGATTGCATATAGGGCCTATCGGAAATCCCGCATACATATATGTGTTATACGGTGAATCTATCTGCGTGTCGGCAATCGAAAGTACAGGCTTTCTTTCACCTAAAATATACTGTACCGTCGCACACGACTGGAACTTCATACCCGAGTTTCTTCTATTATAAAATACTCCCGCAACTTTTGCTCTTTCCGTTCCGCTGTCCGTTTCACGTTCAACGATTGACGCCATAGTTATAACTTCATCAACCGTCAATCCAAGCTCTGTCGCACGTTCATAATACTCCGGTTTAAACTGATTGTCAAATGCCGCAAGCATTAGGTCGATAATATCGTGTGCCGACATTCCGTTCGGAATTTCATACGTTGCAGGGAACAAATATCCCTCCATACGTCCGTCACGTTCAGGCAAGTTTTTCAAGAACGCATAATCATAATCGTCGGGATTTAAAGCCGCATAAAAATCCTGCCAGCTTACAATACCTGCTTCATCAAGTTTCTGTGCAATCTGCTTGATTTCATAGCCCTCCGGTATTGTAATTTTCGCAGCCTCACGGCTCGGCGTTATTATAAGATTAAGTATGTCACTGTAACTCATTCCGTCATCAATCGTTGCCGCACCCGGCTGAAAATTACCGTCATATCCGCCGAGCTTTGACTGCACCTTAAACAAAAGCGGATACTTTATTATGCCGTTGTCCTTTAACAGTTTTGCAACAGATGACGTACCGTCACCTTCTGCAACCTCTATTCTCTTACTTCCTTCTTCTATTGAAACACCAAGGCTGTCGCTTAATAGTATGCCCGTTCCCGCAAGACCCAAAACAACTATAACAGCTATGATTATCACAGGTACTTTCCATTTGCCGTAACCTGTTTCATGCACCTTTACTGCCATAAAAGTGTCCTCCTTATTAATACATATTACTGCTATTCTATAACAAAATACACTTTTCGTCAAGTTTTGCGTTTTTTTTGTCAATTTATACGATAACTTTTCTTTAATTTTTACATATTCATAATTGAAAATTTTGAGAAAGTATTATATAATATTAATATGAGATTATTTTTAAGGAGGAGTTATCAATGGGATACAAGGAAACCTACAACCGTTGGCTTACAAGCGACGTGGTTGATGATGACACAAAAGCAGAGCTTAAATCTATTGAAAACAACGAAAAAGAAATAGAAGAAAGATTTTATCGTGAACTTGAATTCGGTACAGCCGGTATGAGAGGTATTATCGGAGCGGGTACGAACAGAATCAATATATATAACGTAAGACGTGCAAGTCAGGGTGTTGCGAAATACGTTCTTTCAAACGGTGAGGACGCCGCAAAAGCAGGTGTTCTTATCGGTTACGATACACGTAATTTTTCACGCACATTTGCTGAAGAAACAGCTAAGGTTCTTACTTGTGCAGGTGTAAAGACTTATCTTTTTCCTATCGTTCATTCAGTTCCGGAAGTTTCATTCGGTATTCGCGAACTTGGCTGCAGTGCCGGCGTTATGATTACCGCCAGCCACAACCCTAAAGAATACAACGGTTACAAGGTATACGGCCCTGACGGCGGACAACTTCCTCCGGACGCGGCTGATGTTGTTGTTGCCGCAATCGACAGCTACGATATATTTGACGATGTTAAATTTATTTCGCTTGACGAAGCAAAAGAAAAAGGCTTGCTTGAAATCGTAAGCAGTGACCTTGACGAAAAATTCCTTGACGTTGTTCAAACACAACAGCAAAATCCCGAGGCAGTAGCAGAAGTTGCAGATACATTCAAGCTTATCTACACACCTTTCCACGGCACAGGCTCAAGACCTATCAAGGCAATACTTAACCGTATGGGCTTTAAAAATGTGCTTGTCGTTAAGGAACAGGATACAGAGGACGGTAATTTCCCGACTGTTAAGTCACCTAATCCGGAGGACAAGGAAGGTTTTGAAATCGCTATAAAAATGGCAAAGGAAAATGACGTTGACGTTATCATCGGTACAGACCCCGACTGTGACAGAGTCGGTATAGTTGTTCGTGACGCCGACGGCATATACAGAACACTTACAGGCAACCAAACAGGTGCTTTGCTTGTTGAGTACATACTTTCATCAAAGAAAGCCAAAGGCACTCTGCCTGAAAACGGCGTTGTTATCAAGACAATCGTTACAACAGAGCTTGCCGCCGCAATCGCTCATTCATACGGTATCGAAATTATGAACGTGCTTACAGGCTTTAAGTACATAGGCGAAAAAATGACAGAGTTCGCAAAGACAGGCGACCATACATATCTTATCGGCTTTGAAGAAAGCTACGGTTATCTTGTAGGTACTCACGCACGCGACAAAGACGGCGTTGTTGCGACAATGCTTATTGCAGAAATGGCTGCTTACTACAAAACAAAGGGTAAGTCACTTTACGAAGCACTTATGGATATATACAAGAAGTACGGATATTATTCAGAAAAGACAGTTTCATTTGTAATGCCGGGTAAAGACGGTATGGAAAAGATGTCACAGTTACTTACAGACCTACGTCAAACACCGCCGACAAAAGTTGCAGGTATGGACGTTGTACTTTACACCGACTATCAGTCACAAACAATTAAAGATACAAAGGGCAATGTTTCACCTCTTAAAGGTTTGCCGAAGTCAAATGTATTGAAGTACAACCTTTCAGACGAAAAGACTTACTTTATCGTAAGACCTTCGGGAACAGAACCGAAAATCAAGTTGTATCTCGGCACATTTGCAGAAAGCTTTGAAACAGCCGAAAAGACTATCGAAAAAGTTCTTGAAGATTGCAAAAAACAACTTGGACTATAAACCAAAATGCCTTTCTCAAAGAGAAAGGCATTTCAGATTGTAGACAAAACCGTTATGGTTTTGTCTACTTTGTTCTTGGGTGTTTGAGGTGCAACCTCAATTTATAATCATTTCTGGCGACCTGTGCGGCAGAAATGGCTTAAAATCTAAAGTTTCGACTTTGGAGGAACTT
>ERZ773193.2832-NODE-2832-length-17228-cov-3.440517_pt1 | contig 17228 bp, 10 predicted proteins | sample MGYA00511110_ERZ773193 | MGnify/ENA primary metagenome ERZ773193 (study PRJEB29015, sample SAMEA2737784) | human gut metagenome | biome: human gut; feature: human-associated habitat; material: faeces | place: China | collected 2012 ...
GGAAAGGCTGGACAGGCAGTTCGCGGCGACGGAGCCGGGGGACTTTGTTCGGCACATGACGGAAAAATACCGCATGGGCGCAGCCGTCGCGGGCTTCAACTATACCTTCGGCAGCAGGGGGGCGGGGAACATGGATGCGCTCCGCCGCCTTGGGGGGAAATACGGCTTTGAGGTATACGAGATACCCGCGCTGATGTACGGCGGGGAGCCGGTATCCAGCACCCGGATACGGGCCTGCATAGAGCGCGGCGACATAGCCGGCGCCAACGCCATGCTGGGCCATGAGCTTGAGCTTAGCTGCAAGGAAACGTCGCAAAACGGACGCGCCGTGCTTAAAGTGGCTGATGGGCTCGTGCTGCCAGCCCCCGGGAGGTACATTACGGAGGCGGAGGGAAGGCGGCTCGTATGCGGCGTTTTGCCCGGTGGCAGCATCGAGCCGGAGGAACCCTTTGGGGAGCCTAAAAAGCTGCGGTTTATCGACAGGATAGGCTGAAAAAGCTATTTACAACGCATTGACGCTGTGGTAAAATAAAAAGACCTTGAACCGGGGGCTGTGTTTTCCGCATCTCCAAGCGCAATACTCGGTTTCCGGCGATTTATAAAAAATATGGAGGAAGTAAAAATGACCAAAGCTGAAATCATCGCCAAGTACGCGATTCACGAGGGCGACACCGGTTCCCCCGAGGTGCAGATCGCTCTGCTGACTGAGCGCATCAACCACCTGAACGAGCACCTCAAGGAGAACAAGAACGACCACCATTCCCGCCGTGGCCTGCTCAAGATGGTCGGCCGCCGCCGCGGCCTTCAGAACTACCTTAAAAAGACCGATATCGAGCGCTACCGCAAGATATGCGCCGAGCTTGGCCTGCGCAAGTAATTGAGTGAGCATAAGAGCAGCCTTTAAGGTTGCTTTTTTCTTATTCGGCACAACATCTTGCGCCGCCCTGCGGGGAACGGCACGATTCGCCGAATTATTTATATTTTATTCACAGATTAGCTTTGGTATATTCATACGCAAAGGGGTATAATATCCTTAGAAAAGAAGCTGGCAAAGCAAAAAGCGAGGGAGGGCTTTTTATGAAGAAAAGATTATTTGCCATTATGTTGGCTCTGGCCATGCTGCTGGCCGCAGTGCCTGCGCTGGCGGAGGAAGTGGCGGTTGAACAGGATAATACCGCAGGAAATAAAATATGCGCCACCGATGGGTGCAAAGAAGCAGTAGAAGGTGAAGGCATCCTCTGCGCAACTTGCGCGGACGAAAATGCAAAATTGCAAAGTGAGCAAAGTCCTGTTGAAAAAAACAACAAGGATGATATGCCCGTTATTACAGATGACGCTAACCAGAATCAGCAAAACGACAAAAAAGAAACCAAGCAGGATGAGATACTTAAAGATCCTATTCAGCCAACAAAAGAACACGTTTGCAAGTTGAGTTATAAATTTGAAGGTTATCAAAATGACAAATGTGTACATCAAATTACTTGTGAAACTGAAAATTGCACAGAATATCCAAAAATTGAGAATTGTGTATTTGATACCGAGGGATGGAGCATTAGCAACCTCAATTACGATGCTGAGGGTACAGTAAAACCCACGTGCGAGCAAGGCGGCAAAGGTGCCGTAAAGTGTAGTAAGTGTGGTCATATATCCTATATGAATACGGCTAAACTCGGACATGATTTGGAACAAATAAATGAAAGTCAGGCAACTTGCACCGAACCCGCGCATGGAACTTACTGGAAGTGTAAGAGATGCAACGCTCTTTTTAGTGATGCTAATGGAAACAATAAAATCGATAAAATACCTACAACTGATGGTAGTAATCCGTTAGGTCATCAATATGAGTATCACTGGGGTACATGGGATTGCAAAACCAAGACGATTACAGCTTATCGCAAGTGCAGTCGTCCAGGGTGTGACCTTAATGAAAAGCCCACTACCATTTCAGTCAGCGAAAAAGACAGGGATACATGGTATTCCTGCGGCAAGAAATACACTACCGTATACTATAAGGTGGTAGCCAAGTACAGCGATAGTAAGGCCGAAGAGTATACCGGAAAGGCTGAATGTACCTATTCTACCTCGGATTATTGCCGTCCCGACTGGTACTATGACCCCTGCTACTACAACAACCCCTGCGGTCACTGGGGCTGCGGCAACGTATGCACCCGTTACAGCGATTGCGTACCCTGCCGGGATTACAGGACTACCTTCCGCGTAGGCGGATACAATTGTCTGGCTACACCTAAGACCGGCGATGTTTCCGTAATAGGCATGGCGCTGATATCCCTCGCGGGCGCCGGCGCTGCCATAATGGGTAAGAAGCGCAAATAAAAACAGGCGACTTTAAAGGCCCGTCCTAAAAGGATGGGCCTTTTTCTTGTTGCCATATGCCGGCAAATAATGTATAATAAATTGGTTTATAATAAGAGAGTATGAAAAGGAGCATGAACATGCAAGGCAAGACATTCACAATGGAGCTCGCCGGAAAGACCCTTACCATCGAAACCGGTAAGTACTGCGAGCAGGCAGGCGGGAGCGCATTCGTCCGCATGGGCGACGCCGTGGTTATGGTCAATGCAACGGTGGCCAAGCAGCCCCGGGACGGCGTAGATTTCCTTCCCCTGTCCATCGAATTCGAAGAAAAGATGTACTCCGTGGGCAAGATACCCGGCGGTTACATAAAGCGCGAGGGCCGTCCCTCTGAAAAGGCCATACTGTGCAGCCGCCTTATCGACCGTCCCCTCCGTCCCCTGTTTCCCAAGGGCTTTTACAACGACATTCAGGTAATAGCTACCGTACTGTCAATGGATCCCGACGTCCAGCCCGAGATACTGGGCATGATAGGCTCTTCCGCGGCTCTGGCCATGAGCGAAGCCCCCTTTGCAGGCCCTACCGGCGCTGTGGCGGTCGGCATGGTAGACGGCAGGTATATCATCAATCCCACCCTGGAGGAGAGGCATAAGAGCAAGCTGAACCTTACAGTTGCAGGTACCAAGGACGCTGTCATGATGGTGGAGGCCGGCGCAAATGAGCTTTCCGAGAAGGAAATGCTTGACGCCATACTGACGGCTCACGAGGAAGTAAAGAAGATAGTGGCCTTTATCGAGGGCATAGCGGCCGAGTGCGGCAAGCCCAAGATGGAAGTCAACATATATCATCCCGACGAAGCCTTCACTGAGCTGGTACGCGAGTACGCAAGAGACAAGGTGGAGTGGCAGCTTGACACCTTTGAGCGCAAGGTACGCGAGGAGCGCAGCGAGCAGGTAAAGCAGGAGGTCATCGAGCACTTCGCAGAGGAATATCCCAATTCCGCCGGCGATATAGACATGATACTCTACAACCTTACTAAGGAAATCGTAAGGGATAAGATAATCAACCGCAAGATCCGCCCCGACGGACGCGCACAGGACGAGATCCGCCCCATCTGGAGCGAGGTGGGCATACTGCCCCGCGTACACGGCAGCGGCGTATTCACCCGGGGTCAGACTCAGGTAATGACCATAGCCACCCTTGCGCCCCTTTCCGAGGGACAGGAGCTGGACGGCATTGATGACGTCACCTTCAAGCGTTACATGCATCAGTACAACATGCCTCCCTACAGCGTGGGCGAAGTACGCCGTGTCGGCAGCCCCGGCAGGCGTGAGATAGGCCACGGCGCACTGGCTGAGCGCGCTCTGGTACCCATGCTCCCCTCCGAGGAGGAATTCCCCTATGCCATGCGCTTGGTCTCCGAGGTAATAAGCTCCAACGGTTCCACCTCACAGGCCTCAATCTGCGCCAGCACTCTTGCGCTTATGGACGCTGGCGTCCCCATAAAGAAGCCCGTAGCAGGCGTTGCGATGGGTCTCATCAAGGACGATTCCACCGGCAATATCGCCGTATTGACCGACATACAGGGTCTTGAGGACTTCCTTGGCGATATGGACTTTAAGGTAGCCGGTACCCGTGAGGGTATCACCGCCATTCAGATGGATATAAAAATCAAGGGCATCGACGAGCAGATACTTACCCGCGCCCTTGAGCAGGCACGCAGGGGCCGTCTGTTCATACTGGACAAGATGGCAGAGACCATCAAGGAGCCCAGGGCAGACCTGTCCCCCTATGCTCCTCGCATCATGCAGTTCAGCATACACCCCGATAAGATACGCGAGGTAATCGGATCCGGCGGAAAGACCATAAACGGCATAATCGCAGCGACCGGCGTAAAGATCGACCTTGAGGATGACGGCCGGGTATTTATCGCTTCCCCCGATGCTGAAGCCGCAGCTGCCGCCAAGCGCATGATAGACGATATCTGCCGCGATATAGAAGTCGGCGGCGTGTTCCTCGGCAAGGTAGTGAACATACTGCCCATAGGCGCACAGGTAGAACTCAAGCCTGGTAAGAAGGGTCTGGTGCACATCAGCCGCCTGGCAAATCACAGGGTAGAGAAGGTTGAGGACGAGGTTCAGATAGGAGACGAGATACTGGTACGAGTCATAGCGATCAAGCCCGATGGCAAGACCTTACCCGCAAGGAGCTCCTGCCCGACGCGAAGAAATAATAAAACAGCTTGTGTGTGCGGGCGGATATTATTCCGCCCGCATGTTGATTTTTAAGGCGTATGTTCTTAAACTGCCTGTACCCTCATAGATTGTCTACATGGGGGGTACGGGGCATATGCGCAGAAAACTCAGCTTTTTAAGCGGATTGTTGACAAATATTTTCCTTGCGGCGTTGATAATAGCGATGTATCATGCTACACAGCCAGGCGGCGCGCTGCCGGTTTCGGCGCCTCAGTATCGTGGCAGCGGCGAAAGGGCTGCATTGCAGTTCGCGGTGAGCTGGAATGCGGCAGCCATACCGGATATATTGGATATACTAAAAGATAAAAGCGTCAGGGCTACGTTTGCCGTAAGCGGAGAATGGGCTGAAAACAATCCCGCGCTGCTTATGCGCATGGCCGCAGAAGGCCACGAGATAGCCTCCATGGGGTATTATCCCGACATGGATGGCAGAATAGGCTGGACCGTAAAGGACGTGCGGCGGGCCAACGAGGCGGTAAAGAAGATATGCGGCGCAGAGCCTGCGATATACTACGAAGGCTCGCGCAATACCGTAACGTCTACGCTGGCAGCAAAAAAACTGAAATTAACAGCGGTATCCTCGACGATAGACCTGCTGACGGCCAAGGGCACTGCCGCGGACATACTTTCCCGCCTGCCTGAAAAGCCTATTGAGGGAAGCATAATATTGCTTCGGCCTACGGCGGCCTGTAAGGAGGCGCTGGGCGGCATAATAAATGCGATAGAAGAGAAAGGAATTGGGCTTACATGCACAGGCGATGTGCTGGGCCTATCGGAATAGGGCAAAAGGTGATAGTAAGAGAAACGCTTCCAAACGGTGTAAAGCTCATAGCTCAGGAGATGACCGGATTCCGCTCGGTATCCATGGCGGTATGGATACAGGCCGGTTCGGTGTATGAAATAGGCGCCGAATCCGGCATATCCCACTTTATAGAGCACATGGTGTTCAAGGGGACAGAAAGCCGCAGCGCATCTGACATAGCGGCGGAGATGGACGCGGTGGGCGGCAGCATAAACGCGTACACCGCCAAGGAATGCACCTGCTTTTATGCTAAGGTGCTGGGTGAAAATATCGACCTTGCGGCGGACATGCTAAGCGACATAGCCTGCCGCCCAAGCCTTGACCCTGCGGATATCGAAAGGGAAAAGGGCGTCGTGTGCGAGGAGATACTCATGCTGGAGGATGACCCGGAGGACCTTGCCCACGAGACGCTGAGCGCCGTCATATACGGGGACAGCCCTCTTGCAAGGCCAATACTGGGCACACAGGACACAGTACGGGCATTTACGAGAGACGATATACTTTCATATATGGACAAGCGGTACATACCACAGAACATGGTGGTGTCCTGCGCGGGCAACTTTAAGATGGAGGAGCTGCGAGCCGCGGTGAATAAGCGCTTTGACAGGCGGGGTCGGGGCGACAGCTACGTACCCCCAAAGAACCAGCTCATAAAGGAAAAACGCTTCAGGGCGGTGGAAAAGGACATAGAGCAGGTGCATATATGCCTGGGCTTCCCCGGGTTCCCAGGGGATACCGAGGAGCAGTTTGCGCTGCTGGTGCTCAACAACGCCCTCGGCGGCAGCATGAGCTCCAGGCTGTTCCAGAAGATACGCGAGGAGCACGGAATGGCGTATTCCGTGTACTCATACCCCACGAGCTATTCCGATACCGGCTACTTCACCCTCTATGCCGGCACCGGGGAAAAGCAGGCCGCCAAGGTGGTGGAGCTTATGCTCAGGGAGATAGATTCCGTCAAGAAGGACGGCATAACCAAAGAAGAATTCGCCCGCAGCAAGCAGCAGCTGAAAGGCAATTATCTCTTAGGCCTTGAGAGCACTGCTTCCCGCAGCAGCTCTTTGGGACGCGGCGAGCTGAGAGGAAGGATATACACCGATGAGGAGCTTATTCGCCGTATTGAGGGCGTTACCATGGAAAGCGTCCAAGACATCATTCCAAGAGTACTGGACACAGAAAGAATGGCGGGAGCATTCGTTGGCAGGGTAAACAAGAGGGAAAGCGAAGTAAAGAGGATATTCGAGACGGCGTAAGCCGTATATAAAAGGAGCGCAGATGGCGAGGAGAAGAAAAGTAAGGTTCAGCGGAAGGTTTTACCTTACCATGCTGGTGCTGTTAGGCATAGTGGTGGCTCTGGTGCTGATAATACCCAGCGGCGGGGGCGGTACGCTCAGAAACGCCACTATGGAGGCAAAGCTGATGCCGGAGACCGTAATAATACGCAATGAGAGCACCGTAGCGGTGGACAAGTTCGATATGGTGGATCACCTTGTGGACGAGGGCGCCAGCGTAAATGCCGAGGTGCCCGTGGCGACGGTGTATAAATGGGGATACAGCAGCGAGCTTGCCCAGTCCCTCGTTACAATACAGCAGAAGATATACGAAAAGCAGCTTTCAATATTGGACGGCATAGAGTCCACCGAGCTTACCTCGGTAAACGGTCAGATAGCCGAGCTTAAAAGCAAGATAGCCTCCAACGTCTCAGAGGACGGCGAGGATGATCTGCTTGAGCTTGAGCGCAGCATGAAGGAGCTGCTGAACCAGCGTACCGTATACCTGAAAAATTCCGTACAGGCGGATGTTGAGCTGAATTCCCTCTATTCCGAGGAAACGGCGAAGCTGGCCCAGATAGCCGAGTACACCAGCACAGTGAACGCCAAGATGACCGGCCTCGTGAGCTTTTATTTCGATGGCTATGAGCTGGTGCTCAACGGGGAAAAGCTGGACGTGGTAAGCGCGGACGTCATAAAAAAGATAATCAACGGCGAAAGCGGCGTCAACGCCGCCACAAGCGAAAGCCTTCTGTTCAGGCTGGTAGATCCAAACAAATGGTACGCCGCATTCATAACCTCACCCTCAGAGGGAGCCAGCCTTATGGGGGGGCAGACATATACCGTGACCTTCGAGGGCATGAATGACGTAACATACACGGCTACCGCACTGGAGCCTGTGGTGTGTGACGGCGGCATAGTCAATATGCTGGAGTTTACCGAAAACATAGGCGAGCTGCTCAGCATTCGCGTGATCAAAGCTACGGTGACGGCCCAACTTGCCGGCCTTGAGATGAACGCCGCTGCGGTAAAATCCAAAAACGGCGAGAGCTACATAACCACAAGCACCGGCGATGTGCCTGTGACGGTGATAGCCCTAAACGGCGACAAGGCGCTGATAACGGGCGATGGCCTCGTAGAAGGCATGAGGTATAAAAAGTAGCGGTATAAGCGGCAAAGACCGAAAGGACGGTGGCGTATTTTGAGCATAAGGGACAATTACCTGACGGTGATGGAAAACATCGCGGCAGCCTGCGCTCAGTGTGGGCGAGGCGAAGGCGAAGTGAAACTCATAACCGTTACAAAATTTGTAGATACGGGGCGCATAGCCGAGGCGGTTGCCGCGGGCGCGCGCCATGTGGGCGAAAACAGGGCGCAGGAGTTCAGGGACAAGCTGGATTTTTTCAAAGAAAACGGCCTTGATGCGCATTTGATTGGACAATTGCAGACCAATAAGGTAAAATATGCAATAGGCAATGCAAGCCTTATACAGTCTGTGGACAGGCTGGAGCTTGCCAAAGAGATAAGCCGCCTTGCGGTAAAGGCGGGAATAACCCAGAATGTGCTTGCCGAGGTAAACATCGGCGGCGAGGCTCAGAAGGGCGGAATAGCTCCGGACGAGCTGAAGGACTTACTTTCGATAATTTCCGAGCTGCCCGGAATAAGGGTGAAGGGACTCATGTGCGTGCCCCCTGCTGTGGGAGAGGAGGAGGCGCGAAGGTACTTTGCCTCTATGAGAAGGCTATTTGAGAATATCGCATCGGCGGGTATTCCCGGCGTGGATATGCGGGAGCTTTCAATGGGCATGAGCGGGGATTATAAATCGGCCATAAAGGAAGGCGCTACCATGGTACGGGTGGGAACGGCCATATTCGGCGCAAGACCGGCGGCTGGGGCAAGGGCGTAGAGACAGAGAGACCCGAGCCTGACAATTACCACAGTGTTTTTCTCCAAGCGCCAATTAAACAATCTATTTTATTTAATTGAATGGAGGACAACATGGCAGGAATTCTTAACAAACTGATGGACTTTATCGGCATCGAGGATGTGGACGATGAAGGGTACAACGAAGATTACTTCAACGATGAGCAGCAGTCTATGGCTGAGGACAACGTAGTCAGCCTCGGCAACCGCGGCAGGAGAAAGACCGCCGCCGGCAATAACGTGGTAAGCCTTCCCACGGCGGCGCCCATGAAGATGGTGGTGTATCATCCCGTAAGCTATGAGGATACCCAGAACATCATCGACAACCTTAAGAGCCGCAAACCCGTTATCGTCAATATGGAAGAGCTTGAGATCGACTGCGCACAGCGCATACTGGACTTCATGGCGGGCGCTATCTATGCACTCGATGGAACCATCTACAAGATCTCCCGCGGTATATTCGTCGTAGCTCCCACCAACTATGACGTTATCGGCAACGATGACCGTACCGACGTTGACGTGATCTGATAAAGGCTCCCATTTCAGACTGTGCGGGGGTTATCCCCGCACAGGGCTGCAATTGCACAATTCAGAGGTAGCATGAAGAAGAGCGATATAATAGAAAAGCAATTCAACAGAGCCTTTTGGGGCTACGATATAGTCGAGGTGGACCAGTTCCTCGACGAGATAGTTAAAGAGCTGGAGCACATGGAGCAGGAGAACAAGCTCCTTGAACTGCGCAACCAGATGCTTCTCGACCGCATGGCGCGGGACGGAGTATCCCTTAGCGAGGAAGATAAAAAGTAACAAAAAAAGCACAACTACGAATAAACGGCCGGCACTGTCCGGCTTTTTGTATGTTAATTTTTAAGCCCCCTGCCAATACTAAAAGGACCATGCAAAACACAGGGAGGCTACAATGCTGCCAAACAGGACATATAACGAATTAAACGAGAGCTGCTTTTCACAGACCGAGCTAAGCGAGGAGGCGAAGCTTCGTGCGGGTCTTTCCGCCAGAAAAAACAGGCGAAGCTCGCTTCAGCTCACCGCCGACAGGAAGGCGCTTATTGCCATATACAAAAAAATGCAGGAAAGGGAGGAGCAATGGGGCGCCCTCGAAGCATTGTTTCGCGATTTTTATATAGTTGAGCGAGTATTGAACGACTGCGATGAAAGGCCCAGGCGCCTGCCGGTGCTGCTGCACGGCAGCCATGCCGGACTCCCGCGGATATACGATATAGCCGCCTGCATGGCCGGCAGACGGGACGGACGTATAGACGAGGCCACGGTATACGCCTTCATGGAGGCGTATCAGAGCGTAACGCCGCTGACGATGGCAGAGGTGGCGGAGCTGCCCAACATGCTCAATGCGGCGCTGGTAAAGCTGCTTACGCTGGAATGCGAAAGAGCCTTAGAGGCGGAGAATTCCATGGAAACAGCAAAAAGTGCGGCTGCCCAGCTGGAGAGGATAAAGGAACGGGCGCGGCGGGAGGCGATTATAGACAGGCTGAGTCTCGGGGAGGATCCGGTGCTGTGCGAATGCCTGTATGGCATGATGAAGGAGCACGACGAAGGGATAGCGGAGCTGATAAACGCAAAGCTGCAGCTGGAGGATAAGAGCATAGACGGGCTTTGCGCCAAGGCGGCGGCGATGCGGCGGCGCAGCACTCAGCGGGCGGATAACGTCATAAGGAGCCTCAGATGCATAGGCGGTATGGAATGGAATAAAGCCTTTGAGGACCTGAGCGTTACCGACAGGGAGCTAAGACGGGATCCGGTATACGGCAAGATGGACGGACGCAGCAGAAGCTACTACCGCGCCTCTGTGGAAAGGCTTTCGATGCGGCTGGGGGCTGCGGAGCAGGTTATAGCCCGGCAGGCAGTGCGCCTTGCCCAGAGCGGAGAAGGAAAAGAGGGTCAGGCGGGTTGGTATCTGTTTATGGAGGGCAGGGAACGGCTTTATAACGTACTCAGGCCAGACCTGCGCTTCAAGAAAAGCAGCGAGGACAAAAAGCTCTGGAAATTCGAGATTTTCAATATAACCCTTGCCCTGCTCCTCGTATGGCTTGGAGCAACGGCGGGCATAGCGCCGCTGATACTGGCCATTATTCCCGCGTGGACTGTGGCCTCCGGCATAAGCGTAAGGCTGTGGCTGAGGTTCAGCCCGCGCCGGGTGATACCCAGAATTGCGGAGAAGAACCTTACCGGCGGCAATAAGACCCTTATAGTGATACCTGCGCTTGTGACAGACGAAAAGGGCCTGAGGGCAGTATTTGAGCACATTGAGAACCATTATCTCGCCACTAGACTCAAGGGCTGCTATTACGCCGTACTGGGGGATTTTAAGGACGGCCCAAAGGAGCGCGAACGGGGTGAGGGCGGGCTTTTGCGAATGGAAAGGGAGCTTACGGCGCAGCTGAACAAAAAGTATCCTTCGGAGGATGAAGAACCGCTGTTTTACTGCCTGCACAGGCAACGCAGTTTTGCCGCAGCAGATGGCATATATATGGGCCGGGAGCGCAAGCGGGGAGCCATATGCGACCTTGCCAAGCTTATATGTGAAGGGGACAAGGAGCCTTTCTGCCTTATTACAAATGAACTGCCGGATGGTATAGAATACTGCATAACGCTGGACAGCGATACCATACTTCCCCCCGGAGCCGCAGCAGAGCTGATAGGCTGCATGGAGCACCCCCTGAACGCTCCGGAGATATTCGGCGGAACGGTGCGCCGGGGCTACGGAATAATAGCGCCGCGCATGGCATCTACATCGAAGGGCGCGGCAAAGAGCTTTTTTGCGAGGATAATATCGGGCTCTACCGGTGTGGACGGCTATTTTCCTACAGCGCCTGAATTCTATCAGGACGTGTTCGGCCGCGGTTCCTTCGGCGGCAAGGGAATATTTCGCATACGGACATTCATGGATACCGCCATGCGGTGGATACCCGAAAACACCGTGCTGAGCCACGATATGCTGGAGGGCTGTTTCTGCGGCTGCGGTTACGCGGGGGATATCGCGCTATACGACAGCGAGCTGGACGCGTTCATACCCTGGTGGAAGCGGCAGCACAGGTGGCTCAGGGGCGACTGGCAGCTGCTGCCCTTTTTGAAGGACTGGGTAAAGGACGCGGAAGGGGTGAAGCGGGATAACCCTTTAAGCTGGCTTTCCAAGCGCAAGATACTTGATAACCTGAGAAGGTGCATGCTGCCTGCCAGCGTGCTGTATGCGGTGCTGCTAATGCCGTATACCGGCGGGGGCTGGCATATAGCGCTGGCTCTTTTCGCCCTCTGCGACGGCTTTTTTACGGAGCTTATAACGCTGCCTTTCAGGGCGGCGTTTACCCGCAATGCCGATCCTTTGGGAATGGCGGCTGACATGCTGCTGCCGGCTGCGCGGGCGGGGTTGGACATAATGGCGCTGCCATACGCCTCAGCGCGATCAGGGGACGCCCAGAGGCGCACGCTTTACAGAATGCTGGTGTCCCACAGGCATATGTTGGAATGGCAGACCGCAGCTCAGACCGGCTCAAGGCCAAAGGGAATAAACGGCTACTATGGCGCGCTGTACATATGCCCGGTCATGGGCATAGTCATGGCCGCGGGTGCAATACTGGGCAAAACGCCGGCCATCGCGGCGCTTTTTGCCGCGCTGTGGTTAGCTATGCCGGCGGCAATATGGGCGCTGGACAGGAGGCTCCCCAAGGAGAAACCAAGACCTGACGAAAGAGAACTGCTTGAGGATATTGCGGAAAGGACCTGGGCGTTTTTTGAGACCTTTGCCGGCGAGAGCAGGGGATATATACCTCCGGATAACTTTCAGCAGGAGCCGGAAAAACGCCCCGTCGTAAATACGTCGCCCACAAATATAGGCATGGCAATGGCGGCGGCGGTGTCCGCGGCGGAGCTGGGGCTTATTACGGCTGATGAACTGGAAAAGAGGCTGTCCGGCACAATGGATACCGTGGATAAAATGCAGAAGTGGCACGGGCACCTCTACAACTGGTACAGAACTGATACGCTGGAGGTGATGCGTCCGCGGTATGTTTCTACCGTGGACAGCGGCAACTTCTGCGCCTGTCTTATTACAGGCTCAATGGCCCTTAAAAAATACGGCCGTGAGGATACGGCGGCGCGCCTTGAACGGGCGGCAAGAGAAACGGATTTTTCGGCGCTTTACGATGCGGAGCGGAAGCTTTTCAGGATAGGATACGATGGCGATGCCTGCGAGCTGTCAAATTCGTGGTATGACCTTCTTGCCTCGGAAGCGCGCCTGACGAGCCTTATAGCGGTGGCTCTCGGCAGCGTAAAGCCGGAGCACTGGTTCAAGCTCGGGCGTCAGATGGCGCCGGTGCTGGGCGGTACTCTGGTATCCTGGAGCGGCACGATGTTCGAGTACCTTATGCCGGTGCTGTTTACTGGGGCGGTACCCGATACGCTGCTTTACAACAGCTGCCTGAACGCCGTAAAGGCGCAGAAACGGCAGCGCTATGGCGGCGTATGGGGTATATCCGAATCAGGCTACTATGCATTTGACCGCAACATGTACTATCAGTACCGTGCCTTCGGCTTGCAGCGGCTTAGCCTTATGAGCTGCCGGGAGCGCAGCAGGGTAATATCGCCGTACTCGACGATGCTCGCCCTGGCCTTTGATCCCAGGGGCGCATGCGAAAACATAAGGCGGCTTACAGGGGAGGGCGGATTGGGCCCATACGGCATGTACGAGGCGCTGGACTATACCGAGGGCCGGTCAAATCCGGAAAAGGATCACGCCGTAGTTCAAAGCTTTATGGCGCACCATCAGGGCATGAGCATGTGCGCCATAGCAAACGCGCTGTGCGATGGGGCGATAGAGAAGTACTTTATGTCATACCCTGCAATGCGCGCGTTTGAAATACTTACAGAGGAACGCGCTCCGGCCAGGGGCATACGCATAAAACCGCTGCATTCGGCTGAAAGCAGGGTGCAGAGGAACGGCGCGCGAAAGGAGGCGCGGCCGCGTATAATACGCGAAAGGTACAGTATACCCGAATGCCAGCTGCTGACCAATGGCAGCTATACGCTGTTCGTGACCGAAGACGGAGACGGCTTTTCAAAGTGCGGCGATATAATGCTTACGCGCTGGCGGCCTGACCATATACGCGGCCGGAATGGCGTACGGCTGGTGGTGCGGAACGGAAGCGATGCATGGGATGTTGCAAGGGGCGCTGAAGCCGTGTTTTACCCGTACAGGGCGGAATTCAATAACGCCCGCGACGGCATATCCTGCCGGATGGAGATATGCGCGGCAGTCGGGCAGAACGGCGAGGTGCGGCGCATCACCGTAAAAAACACCGGCACAGAGGAAAAACATATAGAACTGGGGGCGTTCTTTGACGTGTGCCTGAGCTCGCAGGCGGCGGATACGGCTCACCCATCCTTCAACAGGCTGAAGGTGGATGCCCACATGAGAGACGGCGCGCTGCTGTTTGAAAAGCGGGGAAAGGCTGCGGGCTGGCTGTACGGCAGGCTGATATCAAAGGGACAGGTGAATTACTGTGCGGACAGGCTAAAGGCGCTGGGGCGGCTGAAAACACCGGAGCAGGCCATGATGCAGCCAATGCTGCAAACGGAAAACGCCGAATGTCCGGTATTGCCGTATTTCGGGGCGCGGAGCGAGGTGACGGTAGCTCCCGGCGAGGGACAGGAGCTGTGGTTTATCATGGGTTATGCCGAGAGCGAGGAGCGGGCGTTGGAGGACTGCCGTGAGCTTCAGGGGCGGCTCAACGATTGCTTCGCCATGAGCGAGGCGCAGACTGACGGGCTGCTGAGGGAGACGGCTACGGAATACGGGAAGGCGGAGCTATTTGAAAGGATCGCGGCAAGGCTGCTGCTGGAGATACCCATAAAGTACGGCGCCGTTGGGTCCGGGGGGACGGAAACACTGTGGAAGCACGGTATATCCGGCGACAGACCTGTGCTGCTGGTAGAAATACAGCGCATTACTGAGCTAAGGCTGCTGCGCTCCCTTATGGAGTTTTCGAAATACATGGCAAAAAGACTGCTGCCCGTGGACATTATCGCGGTGGGCTGCTACCCGAACGAATACCGGAACGAGCTGCGGGAGCGTATGGCGGCCATAATGGCAGAGGAGATAAGCTGCGGCAGGGCGCACCTTATCAACGGCTTTGAGCTGAAGGAGGGGGAGGAGGCGGCGCTGCGCTGCGCCGCTATGGTGGAAATAAAGGCGGACGTGAGCCTGAACAGGCAGTTTGCCCCCTCTGCCAGGAGGGAGGCGGAGCTGCGAAGCTATAACGGCTATAAGCATGGCTGCATAGACATAGGGCGGCCGGAGCTGAGCTTCGATAACGGCCTCGGGGGCTTTGATAAAAACGGAGAGTACGTCATCACCCTTGAGGCGGGGCAAAGCCTGCCTATGCCCTGGTGCAACGTGATAGCTAACGATACCTTCGGCTGCATAGTTACGGAACGGGGGGGCGGGCATACCTGGCGGGGAAACAGCCGGGAGCATAAGCTTACCCCATGGTACGATTCCCCAGCCGAGGATACGCAGGGGGAGTTCATACTGATAACCGATACGGTAAGCGGCGAGACGTTTTCGCCCTTCGCGAGCCTTATGCAGGGGCGGCGCATAATACGGCACGGCTACGGTTATTCGGAGTTTTTGTCAGGAGACTGCGGGCTTAAAACCAAGCTTACGGTGTTCGTCCATGAGCGGTTCAACGTAAAATACTCGGTGCTGAGTATAGCCAATCCCGGCAGCTCAAGGCGGGAGCTGAGTATAATGTACGGAGTGGAGTGGGCGCTGGGGCCGGTTCAGAGGAGGCATGGGATACACGCATACCCGATGGAATACGGCGTATGCGCAAGGAACCTGCTGGATAAGGACAACGACGAGGCGGCGTACATTGCCATCGTAAATGGTGAAGCCGAAAAGTGCTCTGACAGGGAGATTATATTCGGCCGGGGCTGGGACGCCGATGCACTGACTGGCGATAACAGCCGGAGCGGAGCATCCGCCCTGCGCAGCGAGGTGAACGTTGCCCCCGGGGAGGAGATACGGCTGGTGTTCGCGCTGGGCGAAGGCGGCGAGGACGAGATACGGCAATGCTTGAATGAGGACACGGACGCAGCCCTTGATAATGTCAGGACGCTGTGGAAGCGGAGGCTCAATGGCGTTGAGATACACACCCCGGACGCAGCCATGGACGCCATGATGAACGGGAGACTGCTGTATCAGGCCTTTGCCGCAAGGGTGCTGGCTAAATGCGGCTACTATCAGTGCGGCGGCGCGGTGGGCTTCAGGGATCAGCTGCAGGATATGCTTGCTGTGATGCAGACAGAACCCTGGCGGGCCAGACAGCATATACTGCTTTGCACCTCAAAGCAGTTTAGGGAGGGGGACGTGCTGCATTGGTGGCATTGGCCGAGCCGGGGCGTGCGCACCCGCATAACCGATGACAGGCTGTTCCTGCCCTATGTATTGTGGGAGTACGTTCACCTGACGGGCGATCAAAGCATACTCACCGAGCAGGTGAGCTACCTTGAAGGCAAGGCGATACCCGATGGGGTCAGAGACGTATACGATGACTTTGAGGATTCGTCTTATACCGAAAGCCTGTATCAGCACTGCGTAAGGGCGGTGGATAGCATAGGCTTCGGCAGCTATGGATTGCCCCTCATGGGCGGCGGTGACTGGAACGACGGAATGGACGAGGTGGGGCGCGATGGCGGCGAAAGTGTATGGCTGGGCTGGTTCCTGCTGGACGTACTGGACAAAATGTGCTGCTTAGCCGAAATTTGCCGCAGGAAAGCGGACGGTAAGCGCTTTGCCGAAAAGGCCAGAAAGCTCCGCCACTGCGTAGAGCAGGCGGGATGGGACGGCGCGTGGTACAGGCGGGCGTATTACGGCAGCGGCGAACCGCTTGGCGCAAAGGGGAACGTTGCCTGCGAGATAGACTGCATATCCCAGGCCTGGGCGGCAATATGCGGCGGTGAACATGCCGACGAGGCGGTGAACTCAATGCTCAGCATGCTTTACGACGATCAGGAGGGCATGATAAAGCTGCTCACGCCGCCATTTACAGGGCAAAGCTGGCAGCGTCCCGGGTATATCGAGGATTACATTCCCGGAGTGAGGGAAAACGGAGGACAGTACACCCACGGCGCCGTATGGGCAGTGCAGGCCTGCTGCAAGCTGGGCATGGGAGAGAAGGCTCTCGCGCTGTTCGATGCGCTGAATCCCATAAACCACGCGCTCACGCGGGCGCAGGCGGCAAAATACAAGGGGGAGCCATATGCCGTGGCGGGGGACGTGTATTCCGGGCTAAATGCCGGACGTGCGGGCTGGACGTGGTATACGGGGGCTGCAGCGTGGCTGTATAAGATATGCCTTGAGGATATGCTGGGCATACGGAGGGAGAAGGATGTGCTGCGCATAGCGCCTACGGTGCCATTTGAGGAGTACACTGTGAAATACAGATACGGCGAAGCAGTATACATACTGAACCTGAGCGGTAAAAGCCGGGGCACGGTAAAGCTGGAGGACGACGGAATGACGCACGAGATTACGGTGGGATGACAAAGGGAAAGGCCGCAGTCCAAATGGGCTGCGGCCTTTCAGTCTGTCAAAAAACCCCAGGGTTGATAAGGGGCCGCAGCCCCTTATGT
>ERZ773193.2839-NODE-2839-length-17182-cov-2.960997_pt1 | contig 17182 bp, 15 predicted proteins | sample MGYA00511110_ERZ773193 | MGnify/ENA primary metagenome ERZ773193 (study PRJEB29015, sample SAMEA2737784) | human gut metagenome | biome: human gut; feature: human-associated habitat; material: faeces | place: China | collected 2012 ...
ATGAGCAAGTATACGACAAATGAAGAAGAAAGCCAATGTCTGCCTAACCGGCTCGGTTTAACCCGTCCCGGGGAGATTGCAGAAGCAGAATTCGAAGGATTCCTGTTAGCTGAAATCATGCTGACCGAAACACTGACTACCGCCACTCGTTTCGACTGTCAATATATCCGCAATATACATAAACTGGCTCTGAAAGAACTCTACACCTTTGCAGGAAGATACCGGACGGTCAATATGTCGAAAGGAGGATTCCTCTTCCCTTCTGCTCTGTTTATACCACAGAGCATGCAATTTTTTGAAGATGAAATTCTGAAAAAATTACCCGATACTTATCCCGATAAGGCTTCTTTAGCCAAAGATGTAGCCATCGTCCACGGAGAATTGCTTTTCATCCATCCTTTTCGGGAAGGAAATGGCCGGACGGCCCGTATCCTGGCGAATCTAATGGTACGCAAACAAGGCTATGAAGGATTAAGGTTCGATAAAATACATTTCAGGGACTACGTCGTTGCCGTACAGCGGGTCAGCGAAAAAAATTATCTCCCGATGCAAAGAATTATAGAAACTATTTTTTGAGTTTTTCATTTACCCGGGCATAAATAGCCTGAACTTTTGCTTCCGGAATAAAAATCCCTTCTATACGGAAAGAAGCTATCATAGAATCAAGGATAAATTTTCGTTCGGTAGGACGTACCGGAGTGATAAAAACTGTGTTTTTCGATATCTTTTTCATGTTACAAATATACAAAAAATCCCCCTAAAAACCTCAAACAAACAGCATTTTTTATCGATTTTTCAGCTATCCGAAATCTTAAATTTCGACAATAATTCTTTTACAATTTGCGCATGAAGCTCTACTGAGAAAGGAACTGTCCACACCAGATCATTCTTTTCACACACCACTGTCAATAATCCCTCTGCAAGTAGATTAGACAGATTAATACTTTTTTCATGTTTCACCTTTTTCATTGTATGCCCACACTCCAAGATATAGAAGTGACCGATAGTCTACCTCTCAATAGTGGAGTCGGCAGTCCCAGAAATAAGAGGATAAACGTATCGCTCACATATCTCTACGCGACATACAGTTCATCTTTCTTATTTCGTAAAAGTTTTGCCGACTTCCTATTGAAAAAGATTAAACTTTACATCATGTTATTACAAACTTGGGTACAACTCTTTGTACCGAAACAAAGGTAATAACTATTTTTAGATAAAAAAGCAAATGAATTATACAATTTATTCATTTTAGCTAAAATTTTATTCTATCTACTTTGGACTATATTATTCCTATATAAAAAAAACCACGCTTTCACGTGGCTCCTTTAAACAGGAAAGGATTTATTTTTTCCGGGAATACTTATATTCCAATATAAATGCAATCAATAATCCGAGCCCTCCGAAGAACAGTACACAACCGCAATAGCCCGATTACCGGTTACGAAAGACTTTTTTGAAATAGTTCAATGGCTGAATTCGAATTCTTTAATCAGATACCCGATCCCTTTTTGTTTTAAAGCTGCAGCAGCTTGTTGTGCTTCTTCACGGGTATCGTATACACCGGTACAATAACGCACAACCCCATGGCTTAATTTCTCTGTAAACACAACCCGAAACTGATTGAGGACAGCAGGTACATTTTTAAATACGCCCAACTGCAAAGTAAAAAAACGGCCTTTTACCGCCCTTAATTCCCTCAACTGAGTCTCTCCGATTTTTTTAGTTCCTTCTTCAGCAGCAACAGCCATCTGGTTCGGATTGAATAAAGAGTTCGGTCCCGGCTTATAATTCGTACGCAATACTTTAAACTCGATTCTCCGATTCAATTGCAAGGCCGTTTCCCGTTGCTCTCCTCTCAAACGGCCGACAAACCTTTCGTTCAATACCTCCCCGACTTTAAAGAACGGATATTCACGGGCATCCTTTTCATTGATTTGGCGGGGTTAAGTTTCCCCGTATCCTTTCGCTTCAAGCCGGTCCCAATACACCCCTTTCCCGATCAAATAATCGACCACAGCCCGAGCCCGGTGCTCGGATAAAATCCGATTAGCTTCGTCGTTTCCCACCATATCCGTATGAGCGGACAACTCTATCGTTATATTCGGATTATCCTCCAGAATAGTCAATAATTCTTCCAGATTCTGTCGTGCCTCCGGACGTAACTCCCATTTAGCCACATCAAAATAGATATTAGGTATGACGATCGGTTTTTCTATCGGCTGCATCCCGATCTGTAATTCATAAAGCCGGTCGGCTTTTTCCCGATAAGTCGATACCAGTCCCTTCCCTTTCAGGAAACGGGGATGGTCGGTGACAAATACATACTCACAATCAGAAACGACTTCCATTTCTGCCCTTCCCAGTGAATCCGTCTCTAAATAAGAGACTTCTCCATTATCGGCAGTAACCGTAACATTTACTTTGGCTATCGGAAGTTCGGTCACTGTATTGACTGTCAATAAATTGATTTTCAATTGTTGCGGTATAAAACTAAAACGATAAATATGATCGTTTCGACCGCTTCGTCCCGAAGTAAGCAAACCGTCCTCCGTTCCCGGTTTAAAGGCAATACCGAAATCATCTGCAAAAGAATTTAAGGGTGCAGGCAAATGAATGATAACCTCCTTTCCAGCTACATTCCCCACTTTATACAAATCCAATCCCCCAAAACCATAATGCCCGTTAGAAGCAAAATAAAACTCTCCATTCTCTCTCACATAAGGAAACATCTCGTCCCCGGCCGTATTGATCAATTCGCCTGCATTCTGAGGTTGCCCCCATTTTTCCTCCAGCCTGTCCACATACCAGATATCTTTTCCTCCGAACCCTCCGGGCAGCTGATCGGTGACAAAATACAACCGTAATCCGTCAGGAGTCAATGCCGGATGTCCGATAGAAACAGAATCCCCGCAAATACCGGCTAAAGAAACGCTACCCCATTCTTTTTTTTCGGTTTCCTCCCCGGAATTAGCGGCTTGCCGGATTACTTTATAAATACGGGTACCTACCTGGCTCTCTTTGATCATACGTGAAGAGGTGAAATAAAGTGTACGCCCATCGGGAGCAAAGCACATGACTCCTTCACTCCGGTTGGAATAAATAGAATCTTTCTGCAATTCCGGTTGCAACCATCGTGGTTCCTTAAAACGCTTTACCTTCACTTTACCTTGTTTATCCGTAGATCTGATTTCCTGCACATACCTCGTCCCGTAGATATGGCTATACCCTTCGCCGGTAACCGGGTCTGTCTTTATTCTCTTTTTTCTCAGATCGGGTTTGCGCGTAGAAGCCAATAAAACCCGGGTCGTATCCCCCGGCACATACACCGGAGCGAAATCGCTGTACCTGGAGTTAAACTCCCGCTTCAAAGCTATCCGGTAACGCCCTTGTTCTCTCAGATCGTTATCCACTTGTTCCAGATAATAAAGGCCATCGTTTCCTTTTCCATCACCGAACAATGCTTCTTGTTTACGATAATATTCCCTCGCCGTAGCGGTATCGTCGTTCATCACCGCAAGCTGAGCCACTTTCAGATAGATTTCAGGCATTTGCGGATTGGCTCTTTCGGCTTTTCTCAACCAGTTGTAAGCTTCTTTCAGCCGATTTACATTTTGATTTACCTGCCCAGCCTTTATCGCTGCAAGTGCCTGAAAATCTTTGGATTTTGTTTTATGATAAGCCTTTTCGTATTTCGATCCGGCCTTATAAAATCGTCCGGTCTCCGCCATACGATCCCCTCTCCTCATATAATATTTTGAAGAACAGCCCATCATTCCGACGAGCACACCACAAATAATCAGAAAAAATTTCATAACCACATCCAACTAACCGACATCTGCCCCGATTTTACAAAGCAGCGATCAATAAATTTATATCTCTGGCTATCAAGCCCAACTTATCCGCAATCACATTCTTAGTCAAAATTCCGTTATAAAGATAAACCCCTTCCCTTAACCCTGCATCCATCCGGATGGCATTGGTAAATCCTCCTTGCCTGGCAATATGCTGAAGCATAGGTAAGAAAACATTACTATAAGCGATCGAAGCAGTCCGGGCTACCCGCGACAATACGTTCGGAACACAGTAATGGATTACTCCTTCATAAGTATACACCGGTTTTTCGTGAGTCGTCGGACCCGCTGTCTCGATACATCCGCCATGATCGATAGACATATCCACGATCACCGCTCCTCTTTTCATCAACCTCACCTGGGCTTCCGAAACAACGGTATTCTCTCCGTTATCGAAACAACGCATAGCTCCGATAAGCACATCGGCCGAAGCCAACGCTTTATCCAATACCGGTTTATGAAAAACAGAGGTAAATACCCGCTGTCCCAAAACCTCGTTCAGCTTCCGGAGACGCTCGACCGAATGATCGAAGATTTTCACGGTCGCTCCCAGGCCTAAGGCTGCACGGGCAGCGAATTCACCCAAGGTGCCTGCTCCCAGAATAACGATTTCCGCCGGCGTAATCCCACTGATACCTCCCAAAACAATCCCTTTACCTCCCCGCGAATTATTAAGATATTCACTGGCTATCATGATGGCCGAATTACCGGCAATCTCACTCATAATCCGGACCACCGGATAATACCCCTCTCCGTCTTTCAAAATATCGAAACCGACTGCCGTCACTTTTTTCTGCATCATTTCGGTAATGGCATCCTTCCGCATGTCACAGAGTTTCAGAGGGGAAAGAATCACTTGCCGGTCGTGCATATAAACCGTATCCCCGGCAGAAACAGAAGTCGCCTTAAGCACAACGTCGGCAGTATACACTTCACCTAAAGTCTCTACGATCATAGCACCGGCATCGGCATATTCCGTGTCACCGTAATAGGCATTATTACCGGCCCCACGCTGGATCAACACTTCATGTCCCATAGAAACCAGGATATGAACAGATTCGGGAGTGAGACAAATCCGGTTCTCCCCTTTCTCCAGCTCGTTCGGTATCCCCAGAATCAATTTCTTCTGCCTTTTATCCTGAAAAACTTCTTTTTCCTGATAAAGAAACCATTGCTTATTAATCGTTCCCGACATTCTGCCTGTGTTGTCCATAGTCTTAAAAGTTAAATTTCCACCTTCAATTCACGACTTCCATCCGGATTTTCAGTAAAATAACAATCGACGATACCTTCTGGAAGCAGCTCGTCTATTTTTTCAGGCCATTCGATAAAACAACGGTCTCCACTGAAAAAATACTCTTCATAACCGAAATCAAGCGCTTCAGCTATATGGTTTACGCGATAAAAATCAAAATGATATAGGGATTTCCCATTTTTTGTCTGATACTCGTTGACCAGGGCAAAAGTCGGGGAACTCACATCGTCGGTTACCCCCAGACAGGCTGCGACGGCCTTTACAAAAGTAGTCTTCCCTACTCCCATCGGTCCGTACAAAGCAAAAATAGTTTTGTCTCCGACATAATCCAAAAATTCTGCCGCCACTTTATTCAGATCTTCGAGATGATTGATTGTCCATTTCATAGGCTTCTAAATCCATTAGTTCAAATAATATTTCTTAAAAAATTCAAGATAAACCTCTATATTCTTTTTGCCGGTCAATGTCTGCAAATTCACTTCAGTAATAATGAAATTCGTATAATCGACATTTCTCAGCGATTTGAATAATTTCCGGTTACCGATGACTGTCGTGAAATAACGCATCGCTTCTTCTTTGTTATTGAAACCGGACACCACCATACAATCGTGTTCTTCATCGAACTTCAAATTGTTCAAAGTCAGTCCTGCAAAATTGAATTCTTCGAAAATTGTTTTCAGCCGGTAGGGATCGATCGTATTGGGATAGAACAAAACGAACTTGTGTGCTACGCTCTTATTGTAAATATAATCCCCATCTTCAACCCCGATAGCTCCCGCACTTTTCAGATAATGATCATCGAAAAATTTCAGGTATTCTTCCAGGTATTCATTTTCCTGCATAGCTTTGAGATTATGGGGAGTGATCAGGAATACTTCATAATCTACCCCGGCCAGCAAATCGAACAATTTCTTATTTTTCAGGACTGCCGACATATAGTCCAACGCCTGTTTCTTATTACCGATATGCTTGACCACTATCAATTCCAGATCCCGGTTATAATCCCCTTTTTCGAATGTAAATGCAGGATCCACTTCCTGCAAAGCTTCTACAATGCGTTTCGTATTGACTTCCCGGAAAGGAACAGCCAAAACAAAATGATGATTCTCTTGTTCTTCATTGTTAAAGACATGGGCAGCAGTCCCCCATTTCCCTACAATTTTCTCACCTTGGTAACGATCCTCAAAATAATTCTCGGTAAAGAAATCGACATACTGATCGATATTATTCAATCGCTTCAGGATAGAGAAGTTGTCCGGCGATATAGCGAACATCCGGTAACTTTCGTTTCCCAGAATCTTCAACAAAAACTTATCCGTAGCTATTTTATACAAATATTCGGAAGCTTCCGAATACTGTCCGAACCGACGAACAACCAGCACCTCTTTTTTGTACCCGAGCTCTTCTTTTTTCATTTCATAACTTTTCCCTTCGGCCATTTCGGCAGCATGAATAAACTTCAAACGCGCTTTAAATCTGGTTTCCTGAACGGTTGTAAATTCCTGTGGCAAAAACAATACCACCCATTGTTCTTTTTCTTTCTCGATTTTATAAGTTGTTTCTTCTTTCCGGCTACGACCAGCCAGTACTTCTTCATCGAATTGCCAATTGCGGTTCGCCTGTAAAGAACGGACCTGAGCCATTTCCGCTTCGGAATACCGAACAGGTTTTTCTCCTACCGCTAAAGAAGCCAGAATGTCGCTAGTCACCTGCAGGATCTCTTTTCCGGGACGGGCTGCGATTACCTCTTCCAAAGCGTTCTTCGCCTCCTGGGGAGAACCGGTATTTACAACACACATCGCTTTCAGAAACAGCACATTTGCTTTCAATTTATTATCCGGGTACGCTTTCAGGATTCTGTCACAAATTTGTGCTGCTTCGTGGTAATAAACTTTTTGGTAATATCGGTAAGCTTCCTGATACTTTTTCTCTACCACTTTCAGCACATCTTCGACCTGACGGAAATAGTTCGGGTCTTGTAGTCCCCGGGCGAAATCACTTTCAGGGAAAAGAGCGGTCAGCTCTGTTTTATATCTTTCAGCCTCTGCCGCCTTACCTGCCTTGAGAGCGGTCGTGGAAGCCAGATAATAGACCATCGGCAGATTAGCGGTATTTTTAAAACGCTGAATATAAGCATCGAAACACTCTAAAGCCTTTTCCGGATCATTCAAACGGTACAAATAAATTTCGCCGGCTTTATAATAAGCTTCTTCGATCTGTTTTTCAGATGCCTGCAGCATTTCCGGTGTCAGGGGGAGATCCTGCAAATAATACTCCCTGCTCTTTACATCTTTCACTTCCCTTTCCCCTCCCGTCATCTCTGCTAATTCTTCGCCGGTTTCGTCTGCCAAACCGATACTTGCTTTGTTTCGTCTGCGCCAATTGTCTTCCAGCTTACGCCGTCCCCATTTCCGCTTAAAATCATTTTTCCCCAGAGCAATCGTCACGGGATTATAAAAATACCAATCCCCTCCGCGGTTACCCTGTGAAAAAGCATCTCCCCGGCTAAGCATATCGTTACGGCGATAAAAATTACGCTCGGCCTGCTCCCTTCGTTCCTGTTCTTTGCGAGTATTTTCCTGCTCTTTAATCGCAGTGATTTTATCGTCGATCAAGCGGTTTCTCTCTTCTTCCGGTAACACCGCTATCCGCTGCAAACTATCCTGCGTTTGTATAATTCTCAGATTCGTAACCAATTCGGTCAGATCGGTCAGTAAAGATTTTAGTTTTTCATAATCTTCATAACGCGAATCCATGACAAGCAAACAAGAATCGTAACAACTCTGTGCCTGCACATAGGCCTTGTTTTTGAAATAATAATCCCCTAATTTTACAAAAGACAAAGCCTGCTGATTATCGTTATCTACAGAGGCATGCACGGATTTCCAATACAAACCGGCCGCTCCTTCCTCATTTCCACGTTTATTTTCGATATTGGCCAAAGCATAATAAATCCGATCCTGAAATTCCTCGTTCCGGGAATCCCGCAACATTTTCTTCAATTTCTTTTCTACGGCCGCATCTCCTTCCTGATAGGCTGAAGCCATACCGATCCGGGCATTGAAGACCATTTCATAATTGAAATTGAACCGGGTAGCTTTTTTCAATGCCAGTTTAGCAGCCCCATCCTGATTTTCTTTTACATATAATTGAGACAACAAAAAATTGTAGCGCGGTTTACGTTTTATGCTTTTACAAGTCCTGACCAATCTTTCTGCCTCAGGAATCGCTTGTTCGTACATACCTTGACGCACATAGAAATCGGTTCTCGCCGCAGCAACCATCTCCCGTTGTTTCCGCTTTAATGTGCTCCCGTCGAGCCGGTCCATGATCCGGGCAGCCTCTTCGTAGCGTCCCATTTCCGTCAGGCTCCGGAATAACCAGATCGACACCTCGGTCATCAAGGCCTCGTCTTCGGCATATTGCCTTTGTATAAAACGAAAAGTGTTATTGGCCATCGTGTATTTCTTCTTATAGAAATAAGCTTTCCCCAATAACAGATAGCATTTATCCAACTGGTTATTAAATTCTTTTTTCTTTCGGAAGGTCTGATAATTTTTGGAATCTTTATTCTTTCTCCGCCTGGGTTTAGCCGTGATCGAATGTTTATCGATCGCTTTAGCCGCCTTTTCGATCGCGTAGTCCATATCGGAGCTGCAAATACTACGCGTCTGTTCGTCATTAGATACGAAAACAGGCAAAAGGTGGGTATAATCCTCCTTATGCCTGTTTTCCATATGCTTTATCCCGGACTTCAAAGCCTGGTCACCGTTAAAATATACGTTATAACGGGTAGTCAACTGGTGATAGTTACGTGAAAAGAAATTGTTTCTCTTCACCGAACAACCGCACAGCACCACCATCATCCCCGTTAATATATAAGAAGAATATTTCATTTAGACATGCTGTCCTATTGTCTGGTGACTCTCACTCTTTTTGCCGGGTCGTGATTTTCCTCTACGGCTTTCACAACTTCATCCGCCAACTGCCTGAACGCTGTTCCCGTAATCGAATCGGCATTCAAAGCTACAGGTTTACCTGCATCGCCTCCATCACAAATAGTCTGTACAACAGGTATTTCGCCCAACAACCGGAGACCTCTTTGTTCGGCCAGTTGTTTCGCCCCTTCCCGTCCGAAAATATAATATTTATGATCGGGCAATTCAGCCGGAGTAAACCAGGCCATATTTTCCACCAGGCCTAGCACGGGCACCTGTATACCCGGCGACTCGAACATATTGATTCCTTTGATTGCATCGGCCAAAGCCACCTGCTGAGGTGTACTGACTACAATAGCTCCTGTCAGGGCGACAGTTTGTACCAAAGTCAAATGAATATCGCTGGTTCCCGGCGGAAGGTCGATCAGCATATAATCCAATTCGTCCCAAAAACCTTGCTCCACCATCTGTTTCAATGCATTGGAAGCCATCGGCCCCCGCCAGACAGTGGCAGAAGCCGGATCGACAAAGAAACCGATAGATAACAATTTTACGCCATATTTCTCTACCGGCACAATGAAATCCTTTCCGTCGATCTGCTCCATATAGGGCTGAGCCTCTTCGCAACCGAACATTTTCGGAATAGAAGGACCGAAAATATCCGCATCCACCAAACCCACTTTATATCCTTCAGCAGCCAAAGCAACCGCTAAATTGGCCGCCACGGTAGATTTTCCTACTCCTCCTTTACCCGAGGAAACAGCGATTATATTTTTTACCTTTTCCAGGGACAACGGTCTCTCCAAATCCTGAACAAACAGGTTTTCGATCTCTACCTCCGTATAAGAAGTTTTTTCTTTTATCAGGGCTTCCGCTTTTTTCTTCACCGACCCGACAAACGGATCGCCGGCTTTCTGAAACACCAGCCGAAACAACACTTTCTCTCCCTCGATCCGGATATTTTGCACCATATCCAGTTCCACAATATTTTTAGAAGTACCGGGATACTTCACTTCTGTGAGAAGATCCCTGATTTCTTTAAGTTTTTCCTGCATCATAACATTTAAAAATTTAATATCCCTTTAGGGGTAACGAAAATAGTAAAAATAGCCGATTCGCCAAAACGACTCTCCGTCCAGATTAAATCCGGGTATTATATTTCCTCAGCCTGGCCCTTAAAGTCGGATAAGCCGGACATACTTTGCCGACCAACTTCCAAAATGCAGCCGAATGATTCTTCTCTACCGTATGGCATAACTCATGCAAGATCACATAATCGATAATTTCATCCGGTAGCTTCATCAACTTGATATTGAGACTGATATTATTGTCAAAAGAACAACTACCCCAATTGGAAATATTGTTCCTGAACGTAACCCGTCCGTAACGAAATCCGAATTTTTCGGCATAGTTTCTGATCCGCTGCGGCAAATATCGACGGCATTCCATCGTATAGATTTCCAGCAAAAACTGCTGAACGATTTTCTCTACTTTACTGAAATCGACTTTTTTAGGAATAAACAGGGTTATTTTTTCCTGTTCAAGCCGATAAGAAGGCTTCGGTTCCTCGGTCTCCACAATCCTCAGCACATGCAACTTCGTCTTAATTTCCGCCCCTATTCCCAAACCGACTCCGGTGTCTTCCTCATAAACTTTCATATCTTTCCGGTTTTTGAGAATCCACTCCCGATTCTCTTCCAGAAATTTCTCCACCTGTTTCCGGCTCACGCCGAAAGGAACACTCACCCAAACCCCACGCCCCGGAGCCATCCGAATACGCAAATACTTGATATTCGCACTCCGCCGGACCTTTATTTCACCAATACCCGCAAGTTCCAATACCTCCATGATCTGAAAAACTATTTTTCATTAAAGAACAATAAAAGGAGGATGCCTTCATCGCATTCTCCTTTTATTCTTTTCTCTACGAACAGCTTAAGCCTGCTTTACCAAATCGCTTAATTTTGTAAATGCACCGTCTACAGAAGCAATCAAATCCTTTCCGATAGTCCTGTAATATCCTTTTCTATCTGCTTTCGCCACTTGTTTTCCAGCATTTACACGTTGTCTTAAATCATTTCTGGAATCTATAATATGCTGTACTATTTCGCTGATATCATCCATACTTTTACCTACAGCCAGACAATTTAAGCTATCGTCAACAACAGCAAAAGTCAAACAATCGATGTCTTTCTTTAATCTTCTAATACTTGCCATAATTTTCAAGAATTTAAATTTTTTCAAAAATAAGAAAAATCCCAGAGATTTCTCCCCTTTCTTCAACTTTTTTTTAGCTCTTAGCTCACGGGGACGCGGGCAGCAGGCTATAGCCCGTCCCCGTGAGCTATTTTTAACAAGTGATCGACAGCTTCCTCCACCGTAGGCTCCGTTCCCAGTAATTTTACAAATAAGCTTCCGATAATAGCTCCGCTACTATAACGGCAAACGGTCGACAAGCTCTCGCCATTAGATATGCCGAAACCGATCAAACGTTTATTTTTCAAATTCAAACGGTCTATTCTTTGGAAATATTCAATCTGTCCGGCTGTAAACCGATCTTTCACTCCGGTCGTCGAAGCCGAAGAGACCATATAGATAAAACCGCCACAATATTCGTCTATCAGACGGATCCTTTCATCCGAAGTTTCGGGGGTAATCAACATAATCACCGGAATATCATATTTTTCACAAAGCGGTTTAACCGACTCCAGGTATTCCTGAAACGGCAAATCCGGAATAATCATTCCATCGATCCCGATTTCCATCCCTTTTCGAAAAAGGTTTTCTATACCGTACCGCAACATCGGATTCAAATATCCCATCAATAGCAAAGGCAATTCAACCCGACTTCGTATACTAGTCAACTGCTCGAGTAATACAGGCAACGTCATGCCATTTTTCAGTGCCTGTGTACTACTTTGCTGGATGACTACCCCATCGGCCATAGGATCGGAAAAAGGAATCCCGATTTCCACCAGATCGACTCCCCGGTTTTCTAACATCTGTATGATTTCGACCGTATCTTCCAAAACCGGATAACCGGCAGTAAAATACACGGACAAAAGATTTCTATCTTTTCTTTGAAACAACTCTGTAATCCGATTCATAACTAAAAAAATTAAGGTAGTTCAGCTAAAAAACGAGACAATAAATGGATATTTTTCATTCCGGGAGCCGTTTCGAACCGACTGTTCAAATCGAGTCCGGCAAGCTTCGGATGTTTGATTTTTCCGATCTCTTCTCTATTTTCCCAGGCAATTCCTCCACTTAAGAAAAAAGGTACACTCCCCTCGTACCGGTTCAATAAATTCCAGTCGAACGATTTCCCGGTCCCTCCAAACTGTCTGCTCCGGGTATCGAACAAAAACAACTGACAAGCCGATTCATAAGGCAAAGTCCGTTGAAAATCACCGGCCTCTTCTATACCGAAAGCTTTTATTACCCGGTAGCCTTTCCGTACAAAATAGTGACCCATTTCAGGGGGTTCATCCCCATGCAGTTGAATCGTATCCATCCTATACCTTCGTACTATATTTTCGATAAACCCGGTTTCTGCATTCACAAAAACTCCTACTTTCCCGATAGCTGCAGGTAAACGTTCCAAAGCCCGGGGAGACAAATCACCGGCATAACGCGGTGAGGCTTTATAAAAAATAAAACCCAACATATCGGGATGTAAAGCAGCGACTTCCTTCACATTCCCGGGTTCCTTCATGCCACAAATTTTAATCAGCATATCCGACAAAATTTTTTAAAGCCTGAGCCGGTTGTGCTTCCCGCATAAAATGTTCACCGATCAGAAATCCTCTGAATCCCAATCTGCGTAACCCGACGACTGTCTCCATGGCACGAATTCCACTCTCGGCCACTTTCAGACAAGCAACCGGGACTTGGGAAGCTAACCGGAAAGAAGTATAAATATCCGTCTCGAAAGTAGTCAGATTCCGATTGTTGATCCCCACCATATCCATTTCCGGGGAGACATATTCCAACTCTTCTTCCCGATGTATTTCCAATAGTATTTCCAATCCCAGTCCATGAGCGGCATCGGCCAATTCCCGGCACTGTGCCGGCGACAAAGCTGCAGCAATCAACAAAACGGCATCGGCTCCATAAGCCACCGCTTCGGCCAGTTGATAGGAATCGACGATAAAATCCTTACGCAATAAGGGAATATCCGAAACCCTCCTGGCCATAGCGAGATCCAATAACGATCCTCCGAAATAATCCGTATCCGTCAACACCGAACAAGCCGCAGCACCATTCCGTACATATCCGCCGACCACCTCCTGCACTCCGGCTGCCTCATGAATAAATCCTCCGGAAGGAGACTTCCGTTTAAATTCTGCAATGATCCCTGTTGCCGATTCCTCCAAGGCCTTTCGCATCGATAACCGTTGTCTCCCAGCTAAAAGCGTACTCATCAGATCCCTTTCGGAAATCCTGTTTTTCCGCTCAGTCACTTCTTCCTGTTTTGTTTTCAATATCCGGTTTAAAACTGACATATCATTTTTCACTAAGTTCTACAAATTTACGGAACGCCCTCAGCGCCCTCCCGCTCTCCAACGCCTCACGCGCTTCTGCAATAGCATCCGGCAAAGCTATTCCGGGCCTCAGGGTACGGATTGCAAAAGCAGCATTGGCAATCACACAGTCTTCTTGTCCCCGGGTAGCCTCGTTAGCTAAAACCCGGTCAAAAATCGCCGCAGCTTCGGTCACCGTATTTCCTCCCGACAATTCCTCTTCCGCCACCCGACCGAATCCGATCTCTTCCGGCAAATAAATGCCCTCACCCCGATTATTCAGCGCTTTAAAAGGAGAGGTCAGCGAAACTTCATCATACCCGTCCAGCGAATGTACTATCGTGTAATTCACTCCGCTCTGCTGATACATATAGTTATACAAACGGGCCAGTTTCAGGTTATATACTCCCAATAACTGGTAGCGTGGGAGTACCGGATTGACCAAAGGCCCCAACATATTGAAAAAGGTACGTACTCCTAAAGCACGTCGTACCGGTCCTACACTTTTCAAGGCAGGGCTAAAAAAAGGTGCATGCAAATAAGCGACCCCGCTTTCTTCCAGCGATTGCTGTAACCGACCGGAGTGTCCTGTAAATTTCACCCCATGTTGTTCCAGTACATTCGAAGCCCCACTCACCGAACTGGCACCGTAATTTCCGTGTTTTACAACCCGGTAGCCTGCTCCGGCCACCACAAAACAAGCCGCCGTAGAAATATTGAACGTATTTTTTCCATCCCCTCCCGTACCGACAATATCGATCGCATCATGACAATCCAAATCCACGACCACCCTCCGTTCGAGAATGGCTTCCCTAAACCCGGCCAATTTTTCCGTCGTAATACTACGCATCAGAAAAACGGTCATAAAAGCCGACAACTGGCTGTCGTTATACCGGCCGTCGGAAATGTTCAACAAGACTTGTTTAGCTTCTTCTTTAGAGAGGCTTTTGTGCCCGAACATTTTATATAACAGTTCTTTCATAGTAATCAATATATCATATACATTCCCTTTACTTCAAGCATGCAACCAATTCGCCATCATCATTTTCCCCATAGGAGTCAAAATCGATTCCGGATGAAACTGAAGTCCGCGAACATCATAGCTTTTATGAGACAGGGCCATAATTCTGCCTGCAGCATCCTCAGCGGTAACTGTAAGACATTGAGGCAGATTTTTCCGACTTACCACCCAGGAATGATACCTGCCTACATCAAAACTTTCACCCAGACCGGAGAACATCTTTTCTTCGGCAATCACCCGCACCGGTGTACAAATACCGTGAAAAACTTCCGGCAGATTCTCCAATTCAGCGCCGAAACACTCCCCGATGGCCTGTTCACCCAGACAAATCCCCAGGATTGATTTTTCAGCCGCATAACGCTTCACAACTTCGGGTAATATTCCGGCTTCACTTGGAATTCCCGGCCCCGGAGACAAAATAATCCGGTTGTATCGGCCGGCTTCCTCCACCGAAATCCGGTCATTTCTGGCTATATCCACTTCGGTTCCCAATTCATGTAAGAGATGAACAATATTATAAGTAAACGAATCGTAGTTGTCGAGTATCAATATTTTTTCCATAAGTTCAATTTTTAACCTTTTCACTCATTTCCACCGCTTTCATCAAAGCCCCCAATTTATTATTCAATTCCTGCAATTCACTTTCAGGCGAAGAGTGCGCTACAATCCCCGCTCCGGCCTGAGCATAAAGCCGGTTACCGTAACTCAGAAAGCTCCGGATCGTAATGGCCTGGTTCAATTCTCCCTGAAAACCGATATAGCCGATACAGCCCCCATAAATCCCGCGACTATGAGGTTCTATGTCATCGATCAGTTGCATCGCCCTGACTTTGGGAGCACCGCTGAGCGTACCGGCAGGAAAAGTATCCGCAAAGAGCCGCAAAACATCGGTATTTTCGGAAACGCAAGCACTCACTCTCGACACCATATGAATCACATGCGAATAATATTGGATCTGACGCAAGAACTCGATCTTTACCTGACCAGCCCCGCGGCTCAGATCATTACGTGCCAGGTCGACCAACATGATATGTTCGGCATTTTCTTTCTCATCTTCCAATAATTTACGGGCCAATTCCGAATCCCGGATATCGTCTCCTGTGCGGCGGAAAGTACCGGCTATCGGATCGATATAAGCTTTACCTCCGGCAACACGCAGATGAGTCTCGGGAGAGGAACCGAAAATGCGAAAATGGCCGAAATCAAAATAATACAGATATGGAGAAGGATTTATACACCGCAAGGCCCGGTATACATTAAAATCATCTCCCCGAAATCCACGGCTGAAACGACGCGAGAGTACAATCTGAAATACGTCTCCCCTTTGGGTATGCCGAATACCCCTTTTCACCATTTCCATATACTGCTCGTCGCTAATCGGAGAACCGGTATCGTCCAACGCCTCGAAACCATACCGAGCCATATTATTGTTATGAATGACATCGATAAGTTCCGGCATATGGGAATGCTGCCCTTCCGGTAAATTTTCAACGATCGTCATCTGATTTTTAAAATGATCGACTACAATAATATACCGGTATAATATATACATCATATCAGGTATTTCAGCAAACTTCTCTTCTTTCTTCCGGATACGGACAGCTTCAAAATAACGTACGGCATCATAGGCCGTATATCCGAAAAAACCGTTGATCCCGGTCAGGTTTATTTCGGTCTCGAACGAAGCGATATAATCTTTCAGGATTTCGATAACATCCACGCCTTCTGTAAGAGCATCCGTCAGTTGCCGGCCATCGGGAAAACGACGTACGATCTGTTCCTTCGTTACCGAAAAATCGGCCATCGGTTCCACGCCGATAAAAGAAAAACTATTTTGAGTCGTATGATAATCCGAACTTTCCAGCAAAGCCGATTGTGGAAATAAGTCGCGTACCTTCAGGTAAATTCCCACAGGAGTCTGCAAGTCGGCCGGAAGAATACGGGTGATTGTTTTAATTCTATATTTCATAAGTGTAAAAATTTATTCATCCTTTTGTAGGTCTGCATATCTTTATCACCCCGACCGGACAAATTAATGACAACGATCTCTTCCGGCCGGAATGTTTTTCGCAGTTCCAAAATTTCTTTTTTATTCATGATTTTCACCATCTGCAAGTGGTCTGCAGAATTTTCCTTTCTTTTTACTCGCTATAGATAGTGTGTCAGATGTAAAAAGAAAGAAGATTTTCTGGACAAAATTTTTTCGTAAAAAAACCAGACTACAAACACTATGTAATCTGGTCTTATTGATATCGGGTTCGACATCTTTTCGGATTCGTCTGATGTCAGATGTCATGCATGCTGAGTTTAATGAATTGTAAAGTTGAAATTAATCGCAGTTTTCGGATTCCCTTTTCTTCTGTTTTCATTAACACTCAGATATACTATATCCTTATATCGTTCATTTACCATCGCCATTGCAGTCTGTAAAAAATTAGCTGCAGTTTGATTCGGTTTTTTCTGAGTGATTTTTAATGCTTTTGGAAGAACCTCTTCGAAAGCCTTTTGAATATCTTCTTCACTTTGCAATGTATCAAGTTCAATATTAGCGGTAACTAATATTTTTTTCTTTTTTTTTGCAACATTTATAAGAT